>Ga0207648_10000966_pt1 | contig 32474 bp, 29 predicted proteins | sample KBSMisM32_FD_184310 | JGI IMG/M metagenome (GOLD analysis project Ga0207648, IMG submission 184310) | Miscanthus rhizosphere microbial communities from Kellogg Biological Station, Michigan, USA - KBS Miscanthus M3-2 (SPAdes) (version 2) | ecosystem: Host-associated > Plants > Roots >... | reverse complement strand
GTCTTGCCCTGCGTCTTGGCGATAATTTCTTCCGCCACCGACCGCGGGGCTTCTTCATACCGGGCAAAATGCATCGAGTACTCGGCGCGACCCTGCGTGCTTGAACGCATGTGCGTCGCGTAACCAAACATCTCTGCAAGCGGAACGATAGCCTTGATCACCTGCGAACCAGCGCGGTGCTCCATACCTTCGATCCGTCCGCGGCGCGAACTCAAGTCGCCCATGATCGTTCCGGCAAAATCTTCCGGGGTCACGACTTCGACCGCCATCACCGGCTCGAGAATCACGGGGCTCGCTTTGCGAGCGGCTTCCTTGAACGCCATTGAGCCGGCAATCTTGAAAGCCATTTCGTTTGAATCGACATCGTGGTAGCTGCCGTCGTAGAGCGTAGCTTTAACGTCAACCATCGGATAGCCGGCCAACACGCCGCCTTCCATGGCTTCCTGCATGCCCTGATCAATCGGCTTGATGTATTCCTTCGGAACCGTGCCACCGACGATCTCGTTGATGAACTCGTAGCCCTTGCCTGGCTCGTTAGGCTCAAGGCGAATCTTCGCGTGTCCATACTGGCCGCGACCACCGGTCTGGCGGATATACTTGCCTTCCGCTTCCGACTGTCTGCGGATCGTTTCGCGATACGCAACCTGCGGCTTACCAACGTTGGCTTCGACCTTGTACTCGCGCATCATGCGGTCAACGATGATTTCGAGATGCAACTCACCCATACCGCTGATGATGGTCTGTCCACTGTCGGGATCGGTGTGAACCTTAAAGGTGGGATCTTCCTGGGCCAATTTGGCGAGCGCCATGCCCATCTTTTCCTGATCGGCCTTGGTTTTCGGCTCGACTGCCACTGAAATAACTGGTACCGCAAACGTGATCGACTCGAGCGTGATCGGATGTTTCTCGTCACAAATCGTGTCGCCTGTGCTGACGTTTTTCAGACCCACTGCCGCACAGATATCGCCCGCCAGAATTTCCTGAATGTCTTCACGCTTATTGGCGTGCATCTTCAACAAACGACCGATGCGTTCTGATCTCTGCGTACGCGAGTTCAATACTGACTCGCCGGATTTCAATTGTCCTGAGTAGACACGGATGAAGGTCAATTGGCCGACAAATGGATCCGCCATGATCTTGAAAGCTAGCGCGGAAAAGGGTTCCTTGTCGGAATGCTTGCGGACGACCTGCTCGCCGGTGTCAGGGTTTACACCGTGAGTCTCCAGTGCATCGAGAGGCGAAGGCAGATAGTCGACAACTGCATCGAGCAACGGCTGCACGCCCTTGTTCTTGAACGCTGTGCCTACGACAACCGGGAACAATTTCAATGCAATCGTCGATTTACGAAGTGAGGCACGCAGCTCTTCGGAAGAGATGGCTTCGCCTTCGAGAAACTTGTGCAAAATCTCGTCGTCGTTTTCGGCAATGGTTTCGACTAACTGGGTGTGGAACGCGTCGGCCTTTTTCTTCATATCGGCCGGGATTTCTTCGGTGACATATTCCGCGCCCATTGTCTCGTCTTTCCAGACGATGGCTTTCATCTCGATGAGGTCGACGACTCCTACAAACTTTGCTTCCTGGCCGATGGGGATTTGGATCGCAACGGGTCGCGCATTGAGGCGTTTGCGGATGGTATCGACGGCGTGCTCAAAATCGGCACCCATCTTGTCGATCTTGTTAATGAAACAAATTCGGGGGACGCCGTATTTGTCGGCCTGACGCCAGACTTTTTCGGACTGCGGCTGGACACCATGAACGGCGTCGAATACAGCGACAGCGCCATCGAGTACGCGCAGCGATCGCTCGACCTCGGCCGTGAAGTCTACGTGGCCGGGCGTATCAATAATGTTGATGCGGATGTCGCGCCATGTGCAGGTCGTCGCCGCAGAGGTAATCGTGATTCCGCGCTCCTGCTCCTGCTCCATCCAGTCCATCGTGGCCGTGCCTTCGTGGACCTCTCCGATGCGGTGCGTCCTGCCGGTATAAAACAGGATGCGCTCGGTCGTAGTGGTCTTGCCGGCGTCGATGTGCGCCATGATGCCGATGTTTCTGCACCGCTCTAATGGAACTGTTCTGGCCACGGCTTGCTTACTATCCTCTCTGGGCTCTCTCTGATTTCGCTTTCGTTACCACCGATAGTGCGCGAACGCCTTGTTTGCTTCCGCCATCCGGTGGACATCGTCTTTCTTCTTGATTGCTGCACCCTTGCCGTTCGCAGCATCGAGCAATTCGTTGGTCAACTTGTCAACCATGCCCTTTTCGCCGCGGCTGCGCGCGTAGGTGATGATCCAGCGAATCGCCAGCGACGTGCGCCGGTCCGCGTTTACTTCGACAGGCACCTGATAGTTGGCGCCGCCGACACGGCGGCTCTTCACTTCAAGCAGGGGCTTCGCATTTTCGACAGCCTTCTTGAAGAGCTTCAGAGCCTCGTCGCCGCCTTTTTCCTGCAGGCGTGTCATGGACTCGTAGAAGATTCCTTCCGCGGTCGACTTCTTACCCTGCCACATCAGGGAGTTCACAAATTTGGTGACCAGATCGGACCCGTAAACGCCGTCTGCTGCCACCGTCCGCTTTGCAATGTGTCCTTTTCTTGGCATCGCTCAGCCTCTTAACCCTTCTTGGGGCGCTTCGCGCCGTATTTCGAACGACCCTGCATGCGATTCGCAACGCCGGTTGCATCGAGCGTTCCACGAATGACGTGGTAACGGACGCCGGGGAGATCCTTCACACGGCCGCCGCGAATGAGCACGATCGAGTGCTCCTGCAGGTTGTGGCCGACGCCAGGGATGTAGGTCGTAACTTCGATTCCGTTGGTGAGACGAACGCGGGCGACTTTGCGCAGCGCCGAGTTCGGCTTCTTAGGCGTCTGGGTATAAACACGGGTGCAAACGCCGCGCTTCTGAGGACAACCCTGCAGGGCGGGACTGGCCGTCTTGTAACGCGGCCGCGTCCGTCCACTTCGCACCAGTTGATTAAATGTCGGCACTCTTCGTCACTCCTTGGGCCGCAATTTGCCGCACAACGCTACAAGCGCGCGGCACGCTGCAGCGCCGATTCCGTTCTCCCGTTTCCGGGCTGACTGGCAATTCCGCCAGCCATACTTCTCCCGCGCGACAGCGCAGAAGAAAGTTCAGGTTTCCCGATCAGACTGAGGCCGGCGACGGTGACATCAGGCCCTCAACCAGGGAGATGATCCGTTTCGTCAGCTTTGCCCCACATAGCCTCCCGAGTATCCCTGTTGCCAGGGCGGGATGGTGTTCGCAGGGCGTTTTCAGCGAGGGCGTCCTCAGGCTATTGCTTTGCCGCCTGAGCACGTAACTTCAAAGCTCAGCCAACTTCTTGTTGGAGGTTTCGCGCACTCTAACGAGCGCGGCGGATGAACCACCACATACAGGCAAGCCAGACATAACTCGCGGAACCTTTCTAATATAGCAACCACCGTCAGAAATCGTCAACGGGTGCTTTTTGCATCAGAGTGTTGGTGGGTGGCGGAGCCTCGCTTGCCGAAACAATGGTCTGCCTCTACACTGAAAGTTTTCCAGAACATACATGCTCGCGCAAGGCGTTTGACCGAGCGCGGGGAGGATTCATGGGTCGTTGCGGTTCGGCGGTGTGTCTCATTACTCTTATAGCCTCCCTGTCCATGCTGGTCGCTTGCGGTAGCACTAGTTCCAGCAACACTCCGAATCCGCCGACGGTGCCCGCGGTTGTAACGCTCACGCCTTCTGGGCACAGCTCTATCGATATTGGATCTCTCCTCAACTTCGCGGCCACAGTTCGTGACTCCACAGGAGGAGCCATCACAAGCGGGTTGACGATCGCATTTGCTTCCAGCAACCCGGACGTCCTCACTATTTCGAACTCCGGGGTGGCTTGCGCCGGGAAGTGGGATTCTTTATCGAATCCGATTGTTTGCACACCGGGCCCGGCCGGAACCGCGCTAGTGACGGCATCAGCCTCCGGCGTAAGCAGTTCGCCAACCACCATTTACGTCCACCAACACATTGATCACGTTGAAATAAAACCGATTAGTGTTTCTGGGACTGCGTTCCCGATCTGCTTTGCCCAAGATGAGACGTGGACCTACGAGGCCGCAGTTTTTGCCCGCGTTGGAACATCGCTGGTCGACATCACGCCAACGGTCGGACCATTAAACTGGTCCTCCGTGAACGTTGCAGTGGCAAGTTTGAACACTACGGCAAGTGACCTTCTCGGCAATCAGGTTCGAGCAACTTCGGTGGCGTCGGGAACAACGCAGATTTTCACGTCGGTGAGTGGAGTAAACAGCAATTCAGTACCTTTCAGAGCCTGCCTGATCAAGTCGATTGAGCTCACCGTTCAAAATGAAGGCACAACGTCGCTTACGCTGGCTTCGGGCAGCTCGAAAACGATTCAAGCAACGGTCACGGACGAGCTAGGAAATGAAGTAACAAAACCTCCTTTGACGTGGAGCAGCAGCAACATCGCGGTCGTGACGGTGCCGTCTGGAGCACAAAACAAGACGACGGCCACCATTTCTGCTGTCGGCGGGGGCGGCGCCACCGTGATTGCGTCATGCACGCCTCCGTCGTGCAACTCAGGAGTGTTTCCTAGCCAGCCGATTTATCCGAAGCAGGTGATAAGCGTTGAAGTGACGCGCCCGACAACTCCGGTGGTACCGAGCGCATGGGTCACCAGCACACAGTGTGACCCGCCAGATAAGCCTCCCTTGTTCGATTGCGGAGCATTTATCACCCAGATCACTGGGACGGCCGACACACTTGGCTCGAGCTTTTTCCTGCCGAATCCGCCCAATTCGCTCGTCTTCGCGCCCGGCGGGGTCCGCGCATTTGCTGGGAGTCAGAACGGGCTCATGATTATCGACCCCGCGGGCGCCACGGGTGCTGCGGCCCAGGTGGTTGCATCAGTCACGGGCAAAGTTCTTGCAGTTTCACGCGACGGCAGCCGATTGGTCGTTTCCGACCCAAATCCCCTACAGGGTGGACCAGGGCGAGCCTTCATCTACAACCAAGCCAACACGTCGGCTCCGCTGATCACGTTACAAATCCCGAACGCGGTTGCCGCCTCTTTTTCGCCCGATGGCCTGAAGACTTTCATTGTGTCGAACAGTGGTGGAACGGCGAGCTTATACGTGGCTTCGACTGTTGACGCGACGAAGGGTCCGATCTCACTGGCGCCGGTGACTGCCGCAACCGACGTTGCCTTCTCGCAATATGGCGCATTCGCACTTATCGCAGGAGCACCACACAACATCGTTCCAGCGGTAACGTGCAGCGATTTGGTGATTCCTCCAGGTGTCTCAACCCCGGGAATACCGCTGTCGCTCACGGCCATCCCGGACGGGCGACATTTCCTTGCTCTTGATCCGCCGAACATCGACATCATCAATCAGAAAACCGTGGTGATTGGAGACACCTGTTCGGCATCAAGCGTCGACCTGGAGCTTGAATCGTCTACGAATCTTGGATTGGGAGATTTCACGCCGGTAACAATGCTGGTTTCCAGTGACGGCACTAAGGCTTACGTCGTGGCTCAGAACCTGAGCGGCGTATTGGTGTTCGACGTGGCAGGAAAGACGACGTCAGCGATACCACTGGTAGGCAACGTCAAACCACTTGGAGCGTCGCTCACGACGGATGGTTCCAAGCTGTACGTCACTACCAAATGCGAGAACTTCGAGACCGTGGATCAAAACAATTTAGGCAAATGCCTTGATCCGACGCTGCACGTACTCGACACAATCGTCGGGACGGATGTTCAACAAATCACTTTCCAAAACAATTTTTGCTCCAACGTGGACAGCCAAGATCTCTTCTGCACTCCTGATTTAGTCGCGGTAAAGCCGTAGGCGAGGCCTACTTCGGCAGGGTTTTTGGGCGGTGATGGCGGATGACGCGCAGTAGCAGGATGCGCCGTCAGGAAGCCTGGACTTCCAGATCTTTTCCGATACTGTCCAGGACGCCATTGATAAATGTCACGGACTCGGGTGACGAGTATTTCCGTGCGATCTCAAGCGCTTCATTGATCACGATGGCCTTCGGAGTTTCGGGATAGGCCAAAAATTCCGCCACTGCACTGCGCAGGACGTTGCGGTCCACGGCAGCCATCCTCTCCATGCGCCAATGTTGCGCGTGTTTCTCAATAATCTGGTTGATTTCGTCCGCCTTGTCGATTGCAACGCGAAAAAGGTCTTCCGCGAAACCTCGCACCTCTCCGGTAACGTTGTCGCGTTCGGCCCAGAACGTTCGGCGCACGTCGGCAGCAGGCTGTTTGCCCATATCAGCCTGAAACAGCATCTGCAATGCGAGTTCGCGTGATTTGCGTCGAGTGCCCATACAGGATTAATGCCTAGTGGCTGTTGTCAGTTTAGCTGATGAGGACTAGCGGCGACGCCTTGGCTTCGTTCGACCAGAAATACCTTTGCTCTTCTTCCGACCGGCAGAAGGAATCTGTTTCTTACTGACTGCTGACGGCGTACCGCTGACGGCTTGTTTCAAGTTTGCCATTTCGACCGCGGCGAGCGCCGCTTCGAACCCTTTGTTGCCCATTTTCAGCCCGGCGCGATCAATCGCCTGTTCGAGAGTGTCACAGGTCAGAACACCGAATGCATGCGGCACACCCGTGTCCTGTGCCGATTGCCCAATCCCCCGCGTGACTTCGTTCACGATCACGTCATAGTGCGCGGTGTCCCCGCGAAGCAGACACCCGATGCAAATGATCGCGTCGTACTTCCCGGTCTCGGCGAGGGTGCGGGAGGCAGAAGGAATTTCGAAGGCGCCGGGAACGCGAACGAGTTTTATGTTTGTTTGCTTTGCGCCGGAGCGCAACAATCCATCGCAGGCACTTAGAAACAGGCGCTCGGTAATAAATGAATTGAAGCGAGACACAACAATGGCGAAGCGCCTGCCGCCGGCGTTCAGTGACCCCTCCATCGCCTTGATCTTCGGCCGGGGTATGCTTTTGACTCCATCGTTTTTGCTGTTCTTACTCGTGACTTCTCCGTTGTAAGTGTCAGATTTCGAGAATTTCCGTCGCGAGGGCAGGCTTCACTTTCCTTTGAACCGCGCAGTTCGCTTTTCGAGAAAGGCCGTGGTCCCTTCCGTCTTGTCCTCAGTCGCGCAGCAGACTCCGAACAAAACGGCCTCAAGATACAACCCCTCAGACAGCGTCATCTCCATCCCTTTGTTGACCGCCTCCATGGCGTATTGCACGGCGAGAGGAGCATTCGCGATGATCTTCGCGGCGATCGCTTCGGCACGTGGAATGAGTTCTCCGGGCGCGGTCACTTCATTGACCAATCCGATCCGATGCGCTTCCTCCGCTGAGATCATTTCGCCTGACAGCACCAGTTGCATTGCGATTCCCTTGCCAACCAGGCGTGGAAGACGCTGAGTTCCGCCGTAGCCGGGAATGATTCCAAGCTTCACTTCAGGCTGTCCTAGTTTCGCGTTCTGGCTCGCCAGCCGCATCGTACATGCCATGGCGATCTCGCATCCGCCGCCGAGGGCGAAGCCATTGATACACGCAATAACGGGCTTCCCGAGATTCTCGATCAGGTTGAGGACGGACTGCCCCTTGTGCGTGTACTCCTTCGCTGACACGGCATCATGCTTCGACAGTTCGGCAATGTCGGCACCGGCGATGAATGCCTTCTCGCCCGAGCCCGTCAGAATAACGACTCGAACTCCCGCGTCCTTCTTAATGTCATGAAACGCCGCACGGAGGTCCTCCATGGTCGCCATGTTGAGCGCGTTTAGCACCTTGGGGCGATTGACCGTGACGTAGGCGATGGAGTTCTTTTTCTCAACCAAAATGTTTTCGTAAGCCATGATTGCCTTTCGTTAATTCGGTGAAGCTTCAACCCTTCTCGAATCACCCGAAGGTTGACCGTAGCTGCGAACACCACGAATCCAGTAAAAAATCAGTAGCGCGATGGTTACCAGCGGCAATGCGATGTCTGTGGCGTCGCTGTTGGCCCACCCATCATCGATCAAGCTGTAAAGCAGCGCGACGGTCACCCCAAGGTTGACCAGAAAACCAAGCCACCACCCCCACCGCCGGGCCCTCCACAAACCGAGGACGGACACAAGATAAAGGAAAGCGATCGGAGCGAAGATCCCAGCCGCGATGACCAAACCGTGTGCGGCTTCAGCTCCATCCTTTTCGCTCAATGTTTCGGGCGAACGAGCAAGCCAAAGTAAGTAAATTCCTAAACCAAACAGCCCCAGCGCCAGTAGCGACTGAACTACGATTATCGTCGTTACCCAAACGGGACGCTTCATAGCATCCGATAACTCCAGAACTTCCCGCTTCAGAACTTGCCCGCTACCGGCTTTTCCGGGTTCGCGTAATCGTAAAAGCCTTTGCCCGACTTGCGACCATACCATCCTGCCATCACCAACCGTTTTAAGAGCGACGGCGATGCGAAGCGGCGTTCCTTGAATTCGTCGTACATCACGTGAGTAATGTAGTAGGTGGTATCGAGGCCGACGAAATCGAGCAGAGTAAAAGGCCCCATCGGATACCCACACCCCAGCTTCATGGCGTTATCGATGTCTTCGATGGACCCAACACCCTCTTCATAAGCGCGGATTGAATCCAGCAAATATGGGACAAGCAAGCGGTTCACGATGAAGCCGGTCTTGTCGGAAGTCCGAACCGGCACCTTGCCCAGCTTTTTTGCGAATTCGTAGGCTGCGTCGAATACATCGGGGGCGGTGGCGATTGTCTTTACGACCTCGACTAACTTCATCAGCGGCACGGGATTGAAGAAGTGCAGGCCAATGAACCGCTCCGGGCGCTTGGTCGCTGCCATTAACTCAGTCACAGAAATAGACGAAGTGTTGGTTGCGAAGATGGCCTCTTTTTTCACGATTCCATCGAGCGAGTCGTACATGTCTCGTTTCTGCTGGACGTTTTCGATGATCGCCTCGATCACGATGTCGCAGTCGGCGAGGTCCTGCCGGTTGGTTGTCGGTTTCAATCGTGCGAGGGACTCGTCTTTCTGTTTGGCAGTGATTCCACCTTTTTCCGGGGGCCGCTCGGCGAACTTCGCCAGCGACTTTTGGATTCCAGCAAAACCTTTATCGAGATATTTCTGATCGACTTCGAGCACCGTGACGTCGAATCCAGCCATCGCTGCCACCTGCGCAATACCCGAGCCCATCAGCCCACAGCCCAGAACGCCCACTTTTTTTATTTCCATGCGAGTCCTTTGCTAAACAGCAATTTGCAACTTGTGCTTGTCCAATTTCGAATTGTCGAAGCATGAGGGCGGCGCCAAACGTTTCAAATAACAATTGACAATTGAAATTCAAAACTTCTCAATGAAAGCTCTCCACCACCATCGCGATTCCCTGCCCACCGCCAATGCACGCAGTCGCGAGACCGTATTTCTTTTTTCGTCGGCGTAGCTCGTAAAGAAGAGTGATCACCAGGCGCGTGCCAGTCGCGCCGAGGGGATGTCCCAGAGCAATCGCGCCTCCGTTCACGTTTACCTTCTCGCGATCCAGTCCTAACTCTTTTTCGACCGCCAGATATTGCGCCGCGAATGCCTCATTGACTTCGATCAAATCGATGTAGTCCAACGTCAGGCCTGCGCGCTGTAAGGCAACTTTCGTTGCGGGCACAGGCCCGCGGCCCATCAATTTCGGATCCACGCCCGCGATGCCCCAATTCACGATCCGCCCCAGCGGGTTAAGACCACGTTTCCCGGCGTCTTCTAACGACATCACGACAACCGCAGCACCGCCGTCAACAATTCCGCTGGCGTTTCCAGCCGTGACCGTTCCGTTCTTCCCGAAGGCGGCCTTCAACTTTGCCAAGCCTTCCATCGTGGTTTGTGGTCGCCGATGGTCATCCTCGGCCAGCATCTCTCCGGTTTGCTCGCCCTTGTGATTCTTCAGCGCGACCGGCACAAGTTCTTCCTGAATTCGTCCTTCTTTGTATGCAGCGTCTGCGGTCTGCTGCGACCGCAGCGCAAACTCGTCCTGTGCTTGCCGCGTAATCCCCTGTTGTTCGCCATACAACTCGGCGGTGTTCGCCATGTACAGACCACAATAAGAATCTAGCAATGCGACCATCAGCGAGTCTTCGAGCTTGCCGCCGGGCGCGAGGGTGAATCCATCTCGCCCACGAATGACAAACGGCGCCTGGGACATGGCCTCCATACCGCCAGCTACGACGATCTTGGCTTCATCGGTTTGAATCATCTGGGCGGCGCTGACGATCGACTGCATTCCCGAACCGCATAGCCGGTTCACCGTCAGTGCCGGCGTCTCGATCGGCAGTCCGGCACGCAATCCCACGTGACGTGCTCCATACAGCGCATCTCCGGATGTCTGCTGAGCGTTTCCGAAAACAGCGTGATCAAATTCCTCAGAATTAATTCCCGAGCGCTCGATGGCGCCTTTGGCGGCCACGGCGGCCAGTTCTTGGGCCGTAAAATCTTTGAGTTTGCCGCAATAGCGGCCAAAGGGCGTACGCGCCCCACTGACAATGGCAATGTCCCCTGGCTTGAGCATGAGTTCCTTACAGCAAGATTAGTTTCGCGCTAAGACCAAACTGTAAAGGATATCAGCCGCCAAACCGCCTGCGCCACTGGCGGGCGAATTCGACGTAAGTGACGTTTCTGGTGTGGGAATGGCGGTTGTTCTAAGCCACTGCAGCGGCTGTGAGATTTGCAGGCTGAATCACTACTTTTCCGACACCTTGCGATACTGCGGCATCAAGGCCTTGCTCCGCGCGGTTGATTACTTCGGTGACGATGTCGACGGCGTCGTACTGCTGACGAATCACAGCTTCGGCCAATCCTGCATTAAAGCTGACCGACTGGTCTTTACCGGGCAATTTCACTTCCGCCAACAGCTTGCGAAGCTTTTCGAGCGCCAGCATCGCTTCCTTCTCGGCGGTTTCGCCAAGGATGATCGCAATCGTGGTCGTGCCATAGCGAAACGCCAAATCGTTGGTCCTGATGTTCGATGCGAACAGGTGTCCGACTTGTTCCATCATGGACGTGACCGCCGCCTCGCCGTACTCCTTGACCATAGCGCTGCCTTTTCCAAATTGTGCGAGAAGAATCGTGAGAGCCGAGCCTTGCTGCATCGCGCGCCGAGTCTCTGCTTGCAGCAGGTCTAGGTATGAGGCACGTTTGAGTAGCCCTGATTTCTCGTCGGTAACCGAAAGATTTTTGACCAGCCGTCGCAACCCGGCATTGTTCAGGGCGATGACAGCTTGGTCACACAGCGTTTTAAGAACCACCATGTCGGAGGAATGCCACCCACGCACCGTGTCGTGTGCAAGCAGCAAGATTCCTACCGGTTCCTCGCCGTCGGCCAATGGCAGAGCAAGAAGGGACGCGACTCCCAATTCGGCGACTGCCTGCTTTGCAGCTTGAAGTTCGGGGGCAACCATCGCGTCCGTAATCAAAAGTGAACCGCGGCTGATAGCAAGATCCTGGACAAGAGCAGCAATGCTCGCGAGGGATGCTGGAGAGCCGGGCGCGACACCTTCGCCAGTAGACTCCTGCACGGCCGTTGGAGGCAGGCCGGGGCGCCGCATCGCGGCGATGCAGCGTGTCACTTTCCAGTGTGTAGCGATCTCATTGACAGCTGTTCGCAGGACCGCATCGGCATTGCTCTGATGATAGAGCTTGCGAGTAATCTCTGCGACGCGCGTTAAATTACTGACGTCGGTAGTCTCAGACGACTGAATTGGCGCAGGCGCCGGTGGCGATGGCGGTTGAGGAGCGCTCGCCGCCGCGGGTTGTGCGTTTGTGTTCGAAGCGGTTCCACGGCGTGTAGACATTCCTGCGGCGATGTAGAGTCGCTGTAGATCTTCGTTTCGTTCTTCCTCGCGCGGAAAAAGCTCCTGAATTCGTTGCAGCCGCTCGATCGCTTTTGATCGCATGCCGTACTGCACCAATATTTCGGCTTGCAGCATGAGGTCTTGTAATGCCCCGGCACCTAGCGTGGGCTCTTCGTTATGACTGTTCTTGGAGGGTTCCGGTGTTCCCTTATTCAGTGGCGTGAAGCGGGTCGCGATCACGCGGAAACGTTGTTCGTCGATTTTTCCTCGCAACTGTTCTAACCGCTTATGGTGTCCGGGCTCGTAGGGATCGACTTCCGCGGCACGGTCTAGGCACTCGCCTGCCTTTTCATAATTGGACAGCCCGATGTAAAGGTCGAAGAGTTTAAGAAGAGTTTGCGAGTAGTCGGTTTCTCGATTCGAAGAGTTGAACAGTTCGCTCAGAAACTCCAGCAAGTCTGGCGAGGCACGGTGATTCGCGACAATGTCCTGCATGAGTGCCACGAACGAACGTCGCTCACCGCGTCGCCGCTGAAACTGTTCCAGTTTGCGAGCCAGCTCTGCGGCTTCCTTATCGAGTTCTGAATCAACCATGGCGCCGATCAGGTCGGCCACCTGTTGCACGCGCGCAGGATTCTGTTCGAACAGCTGCCACAATAGCGGCTCTGCTTCGACCAAGCGGTTCGCAGCGATCAGAGCTTTCGTATAGCTATCGCGAAGCTCGAGGGATGGGCTGCCAGCTTGAATGTGGGGCTCAAAAATAAAAATGGCTGCCCCGACTTCACCTTGGACTAACAGGCTTCGTCCGTATGCCAGCGCAATCTGAGGATCGGACGGATCTTCCGTGTACGCGCGCTCCACCCAAGTTGCCGGATTGGTCCCACTCGCTTCCGCAAGTTGCGCAACTCGTAAAAATGCTGCGGCGGCGCCCTGGCTGTCACCCACTTCAGAAGACAACTCTCCTAGTCTCAGAAAGTTCTGCTGCGTGGGCTCCAGCGCAACCAATCGTTTTAGGACGGGGAGTGCTTCATCTTTCTTGCTCTGCCGAGTGAGATCCTCTAGCGCATTTTCGTAGGTGCCGATTGCGAGTTTTTTGTTGGAGTTCTCCAGCAGCTCGCCGAAACGGATTTTCTGCTGCGATGTGGGATTCCCATACCGCGCCAGCTTCTTGTAGGTCAGGCTGGCACGCGTTGCGTCGCCGCCTTGCATCTGCCGTTCAAACAGCTCGCCTAGCAGCCGAACCGCTTGGCCGTTTCGGTTCAAAGAAAGGCAAAGGTCCGCAGACAGTTGCCGGACGTTGTCGTTCTCTGGATCTTCCAGCAATATTTGGAGATATTCTTCGAGCGCGTCTTCCGTTTTGCCGCGTTGCAGCAGCTTTTCAGCGCCGGCAACCCGACGCGCAATCTCGGCCCTCTTGGATGGATCAGCCATGAACGGTAACAGGGACAGTAACCCGCTTCCGATTCTAGGTTGGGCCCATACCCTCAGCAACGCAGTAACGGGCACCCGCGATTACGAAGGTCATCCGTACCTCCCCAACCTCCTCAGGCGCCCAGTTTGGGTTTCCCCACATTTTTCTGATATACGAGCACGATGCCTTCTGAGCAAGAAGTCACGCACGAGCAAGGACTTCGCCACCAACTGAGCGCGGGGCAAATGGCCATGGTGGCCGTGGGCGGCTCGATTGGCACCGGGCTCCTGCTTGGCTCAGCACCCGCAATCGGGCTGGCAGGCCCTGCCGTCATCCTCAGCTTCTTGCTCGCCGCCTTCATTAACTGGACGGTCGCTCTTGCGCTGGGCGAACTTGCTTGCGCACACCCCGCCGCCGGCTCGTTTGGTGTATACGGCGACCTCTACTTGAATGATTGGGCTGGCTTTCTATCGCGCGGCGGCTATTGGGCGGCAATTGCCGTCTCGATCGGCGCCGAGATGGTAGCAGCCACGGTGTACATGGCGCGCTGGTTTCCGCAAATCAATGCCATCGTTTGGATTCTGATCTTTTCGCTCGGGCTGTTACTAGTCAACTTTCGCGGCGTCGGTTCCTACGGTCGATTTGAATTCTGGTTCGCGATGATTAAGGTCGTGACCATTGCTGCGTTCATCGTTCTCGGTGCTGCATTGTTAGTGACCGGCAAAGTGGCACCGCAATATGTCGTCAACGGTGGATTTTTTCCTCGCGGTTATTTGGCGCCACTGCTCGCGATGACGTTTGCTGTTTACACATTTGGCGGGATCGAGTTCGTTGCGGTCACATCGGGCGAGTCGCGCTCGCGAAACGACGTTGCAAAAGCGGTGCGGCTCACGTTCGGAATGTTGTTTTTCTTGTATATCGGAGCAATGGCAATCCTGGTTGGGATCTTGCCTTGGAATCATGCGGGCGTAACCGAAAGCCCCTTCGTCACTGTCTTTCGATCCGTTAATTTGCCGGCCGCGAGCCATGTGATGAACTTCGTGGTCCTCACTGCGGCGCTTTCAGGGGCTAATGCGGCACTCTACGTATCTTCGCGGATGCTCTTCTCGATGGGCCGCAACGGCTGGGCGCCTGCTGCTTTGGGAAAGCTCAATTCGCGCGGCTCTCCCAATCTTGCGTTGCTTGTCTCTTCTTATGGAATAGTTGTGGCAATTGTTCTCACTAAGTGGGCGCCTGCCGATGCCTTTGAGTTCATCCTGCGTGCAGCATTTTTTGGGATGATTCTGTCCTGGATTGTTTCTTTGGCAGCTCACATTTCATTTCGAAGACGAACCTCGCCCGAGGAGATTGCCGCACTGCCGCTTCGTTCCCCCTTAGGCGCTGCGGGGTCGGCGATCGGTCTTGCGGTCGTCTGTGGTGTCGTCCTGAAAGGGTGGTACGACTCCCGCATCAACCTGGTTAGCGGTGTCGTGTACCTGATCTTTCTCACAGCGGCATATTTCATTATCAAGGCTACACGAAAAAAAACGGGGTAGGCGGCGCATTTCGGGCGCGGATTGGGCGTAAATCTTGAAAGTCTGAAACTCCATTCCACCTTTACAATGTGACCATGACCGACGAACTCCTGCGCTACCGCCCTGAGTTCCCCATCCTTGAGCGCACCACCTACATGATCAGCAACTCGCTGGGCGCCATGCCTCGAGCCGTGTACGACGCATTAAAGGGCTATGCGGATACGTGGGCAACCCGTGGTGTGCGCGCATGGGAAGAGACGTGGTGGATGCTGGCTTCCGAAGTCGGCGACGAAATTGGCGCGCTGATGAATGCACCTAAGGGGTCGGTCTCCACGCACCAAAACGTCACAACATGCCAGGCAATCATTGCGTCCTGCCTGGATTTCTCAGGCAAGCGGAACAAGGTGGTTTACACCGATCTCAACTTTCCGTCCGTCATGTATTTCTGGGAAGCGCAGCGCGCCAGCGGTGCACGAGTGAACATGGTCAAGACGGATGACGGCATTCACGTCCCAACCGAGCGCTTACTCGATGCCATCGACGAGAACACCCTCGTCGTCCCCATCTCGCATGTCATCTTTCGAAGCTCCTACATCAATGACGCGAAAGCAATCATCGAGAAGGCACACCGAGTCGGAGCCTATGTGGTACTCGACACCTTTCAATCACTCGGAACTGTTCCGGTCGACATTCAAGCGCTGAATGCCGATTTTGCCACCGGCGGGGTGTTGAAGTGGCTTTGCGGGGGACCCGGCGTCGCTTACCTCTATGTGCGCCCCGATCTTGCGCCCAAACTCGCACCTCGATTTACTGGATGGCATGCGCACGAACAACCGTTCTCATTCGAACCGGGGCCCATTCGCTATACCGACTCCTCCTACCGTTTCTTGAACGGAACGCTTCACGTCCCGTCGCTCGAAGCGGCGCGCCCGGGCGTACGCATAATTAATGAAGTAGGAGTCGAGAAAATCCGTACCAGGTCCAAGCAACATACTGCGAAGCTGATTGCGCTAGCCGACAAACATGGGTGGCAGGTGAATACGCCGCGCAATCCAGAGCTGCGAGGCGGCACGGTCTCGATCGAAATGCCGGACGCACCGGAGGTTTGTCGCGAACTCCTCAAGCGCGACATTCTCGTGGACTACCGACCGAAGGCTGGCGTCCGATTCTCGCCGCACTTCTACAACACCGAGGAAGAGATTGACAGAGCGATCACGGCTGTCGAGGCGATTCTGAAGGAGAGACACGTCGCGGTCTGATATCAGAACTCCTATGAAGACTTCGCTGTCAATCATCGCGATCGTACTGTGTGCCGCTGCGTTCGCCAGTGCGCAAGAGGCGGACTGTCCGAAGGCAATCAAGGTTCATCAGACAATCGACGCGACTCCACAAGGCTGGACGGCTGACACCGATGAGTCCGATCACATTCTGGCAGGGGTCACTTTCTTTAGCGGGCCACCTGAGGAAAAAGCCAGCCTCGTGTACGACAACTGGAAAAAGCGAGATGGCTTGGCCTACGCAGTTTGGAATTTCCAACCCGACTCCACCCACCGCATCTGGCTTTCGTGCCGATACGCGAATACCGATGTTGTGCTGACAAAAGAATTGCCAGAGAAGATTTCTCAGTGCAACGTGACCTACAATCCAAAAACACAAGTCGCCGGACTGCCTGAGATTCGCAACATGACTTGCCACTGAAGACACTCCTAGTTCTCGTCTCGTCGTTGACTCTGAAGAAAGTGTTCCGTACACTGAGCCGCCTTTTCAGTTTTGGTGAGAGGTTCGATGGCTCGCGCAAACAACCGTGTCCCGCTCGCAAGACGACACTCGTCGATGAGATTCTCGAGATGGATCGCAGGCACATTCGCGCTCGCGACCCTCTTGTTTCTGGCGCCACGCATGGAGTGCCAGTCACCGAACGCCAATCCCGTTGCAGGAAATCCGGACGCCATCAAAGAAGGAACTTCTCTTTTCCGATCGAATTGCTCTCCGTGTCATGGTCTCAATGCCCGAGGCGGAGGCCGTGGTCCAGATCTCACGACGGGCCGATGGATACATGGATCAAGCGATGACCAGATATTTCATACGATCATTGGCGGTGTCCCCGGTACCGACATGCCAGCAAATGATCTTCCGGAATTAGAAGTGTGGGCGATCGTGGCGTACCTTCGCACCCTGGCTCCGGCCGTCCAGGCATCGGCAGCTGGTGATGCGGCGCGTGGTAACAAGATTTTCTGGGAGAAGCTCCCATGCTCACGCTGCCACATGGTTAACGGCAAAGGTGGAACACTGGGGCCTGAATTGTCCCGGATTGGAACCTCGCGGTCCGATGCGTATCTCGTCGAATCCATTCGGGAGCCGAACAAGGATTTGACCCGCTATCCTCGCGATCCAAATAACAGCTTCGGGCCTACTCTCGTCTACGATACTGTCGTCATCGAAACCACGGATGGAAAATCGCTTCGTGGCGTCGCGAAGAATGAAGACACGTTCTCCATACAGCTGCTCGATATCGAACAGCAATTGCATCTCTTCCAGAAAAAGGACCTGAAGTCCATCTCGCACGAACGGAAGTCGCTGATGCCCGCGTATTCCGAAAAAATACTCAGCCCAACAGATTTGCAAGATCTGGTCGCATATCTACAGACGCTGCGTGGCGATCAAGGGACCCTATGAAGAAAGCACTTCTGCTGTTCAGCGCTCTCGTGGCGCTCCATATGAGCGCATATTCTCAGGTGACGTTCGAACGCATTGTGGGTGCAGCGGATGAACCGCAGAACTGGCTCACCTACTCTGGGCGCTATTCGGGATGGCGGTACAGCACTCTTGATCAGATCAATACTTCGAATGCGAATCGTCTCACCATGCAGTGGGCTTTCCAAACCGGGGGCATGGGGGAGTTCGAAACGACGCCGATCGCGGTGGACGGTTTTCTTTACGGAACGGGCCAGAACGATCGTGCGTTCGCAATCGACGCTCGCACAGGACGTGCCATATGGCGATACGAGCGGACTCTCCCGCAGCAAGTACGACCGTGCTGCGGGCGCGTCAACCGAGGATTCGCCATGCTCGGCAACAAACTCTTTATGGCGACGCTCGACGCGCACGTGATCGCTCTCGATGCGAAGAGCGGGAACGTCGTATGGGACACAACCGCGGCTGATTACAAAGAAGCGTACACATTCACCGTTGCACCTCTAGCCGTGAAGAACGAAATCATCGTCGGTGTCTCGGGCGGAGAATACGGAATTCGTGGCTTCATCGACGCCTACGATGCCGATACAGGACGCCGGCTCTGGCGTTTCGATACGGTTCCCGGTCCTGGTCAGCCGGGGCATGAAACTTGGGATGGCGACTCTTGGAAGAGCGGCGGCGCGCCCGCATGGCTCACGGGCTCGTACGATCCCGAACTTAACTTGATCTACTGGCCAACCGGAAATCCGTCGCCGAGTAACTACGGCGGCGAACGAAAAGGGGACAACCTCTACAGCAACTCGATGCTCGCCCTCGACGCGGACACAGGAAAACTTCGCTGGCACTACCAGTTCACACCGCACGATTTATATGACTACGACGCCACTCAGATCCCCGTACTGATTGATACGGAATGGGAGGGCCGTCCGCGCAAACTGTTGGTACAAGCTAATCGTAACGGCTTTCTTTACGTCCTTGACCGCACGAACGGGCAATTCCTATCTGCGAAGGCATTTGGCAATGTGACGTGGGCGAACGGCATCGCGCCGGATGGGAAGCCAATCGTCAACTCAGAAGCGATCCCCGACGCAACTGGTAAACGTGTTTGTCCTGGGGCAATCGGGCTCACAAACTGGTTCTCACCCTCTTACAATCCGCAGACCAAGCTGCTGTATGTGGCGACGACCACTGAATGCGACATATTCACCAGTTCGCCGCAACAATTTCGCGCAGGCCACGACTTTCTTGGCAGCATTTACGTTCCGGATCCCAAGGAACGGCCCTCCGGTTCTCTCAAGGCACTCGATCCGCTTACGGGATCCGAGAAGTGGGAGTTCAAGTACTTCAGCAATCCGAATGCAGGCGCGCTCTCGACTGCGGGAAGCGTGGTTTTCGCAGGAGAATCAGACGGCAACTTCATCGTACTTGACGCGCACACTGGGAAGGACCTTTGGCACATTCAACTTGGTGCGGCCGTATATTCAACGGCGATCACTTATCGTCTTGATGGTCGGCAGTACGTCGTTATTCCGTCGGGCACTACGCTTTTTGCCTTTGCACTCCCAGAAGCATGAATGTCATGGGACTGCTTTCGTTGAGACCCTTTCCGTTACTTCCGTAAGCATTCATTAGGCGTTTTCTGCTGCTCCCAATCCGACTGGTAGCTACCCTCGAGACAGGGCGCGGTGTGCGCTGAGTCCGTGCCTAGCCCACTTTGTGCTAGCTTTCGCGCTTCTAATCTCGGACGTTGGACCGCTGCTATGGGGCTTAGTTCCTATGGCGGCCGGCTTATATTTTTTTGCCCGCGGATTTGGCGTTCTCGCTCGCCGGCGTTTAATAACAAGCACTCCACAATCGAAGATTCGCAGTGCTGCAGTTGGACTGGTGGAAGTCAGCGGACTCGCGGTGGGCCCACATACCGTGCATGCTCCGATCAGCGGGCTGCCCTGCTTCTACTATCGAACCATCGCTTGGGAGCATAAAGATTCTGGCAGGAGCAACGACTGGCAAAAGGTCGCCGAGGAGATACTCTATCTCCCATTTTTTCTCGATGACGGCACCGGGAAGCTTCTAATTGATCCTCGGGGAGCGGAACTCGACCTACATCGCGACGTCCGCCACGAGTTTAGCGACTCAATTTTCTCGTCAGCAGATGCCGTTCCCGACAACGTCCGGAATTTCTTGCTGCGTCATGGCGTTTCTTCCGACAACAAAGTGCGTGTAGAGGAGTTCTGCATCAAGCCGAAGAATGCATTGTTCATCGTTGGCACACTCGCTGAGAATCCCCAATACCGAGGGAAGCCTTCGGCGAGCGGTCAATCTCCCATTGCAGTGCACCGAGTAACGGTGACCGAACACACATCAACGCCACCCGAAGTGATTTATATCTCGCCAGCGACCACACCCGCATCGTCCATGCAAATGACGCAACAGGAAAAAGTTGCCGCAGCGCTATTGAAGGCGGGGATCACGAAGCCAGCAGCTTGGGAAGCCGCGGGTCTTTCCCCATCGTCAGTTGCTGTGGAAACAGCTCCGCTCGCAGGCCCATCTTCCCAAGAAGCTGGCCTCACACTTCCTACCGAGGATGCTCGGGCGACGCAACAATTCGATCTTGAGCCGCCAGTTGTGTTGATGAAAGGTAGGAATGACAAGACCCTTCTCATCTCATGGCGCAGCGAAAGAGCATTGGCAAGGTCGCTCGCCTGGAAGTCGGTGTTCATGCTGTCAGGCGGACCCGCATTGATCCTGATCGGTGTGTATTTTCTCTTGGTCCGAATGCAGTGGTTGTAGCCCAAAGCCAGCAGGGTTCAAGATTTAGCAAGCGACAAGACCAACCGCAATATCCAAACCGCCCGATTTGCTGCATGCCCAGTACATATTGTCATTGCCCGCACCACCTTACTAACCACATAGCACTGAGGTGTCTCACGCCCGTGTCGCCTCGTCCAGTAGAATGTCGTCCGTGAGCGACGCCGTTCGAATCGGCATTCTCGGGGACTTCAATAAGGAATTTCGATCGCATCATGCCACCAACGATGCGATTCAGCACGCTGCGCGCAAGTTGCAAATGCAGGTGGAGTCGCAGTGGGTGCCAACGCCAACCTTAGTCGAACCCGAAGCGGCGAAGCGATTGGAGTCGTTCGACGGTCTTTGGGCTTCTGCCGGCAGTCCCTACAAGAGTTTTGACGGCATGCTGAACGGCATTCAGTTCGCGCGCACACGTGACTGGCCCTTTCTCGGAACTTGTGGGGGATTTCAGTACACGCTCATCGAGTGTGCGCGCAATGTGATCGGTATCAAGGACGCCGATTCTGCGGAAAACAACTCTGGATCGAAAAACATCGTGATCTATCCGGTGGCCTGTGCTGTCCCGGACCGCCGTAAGAACGCCCCGAAACTCTCAGGAGTGGTGCCGGAAATCCGGTTGCGCCCGGGTTCCTACCTACAGAGTTTTTACGGTAAAGACGTGGTCGAAGAAGAGTTTTTCTGTAATTTCGAAGTTAATCCGGATTTCGAATGGGCATCGATAGAAGCAGGGTTCCCGATTGCCGCACGCGGATCTTCTGGTGAAGTTCGTGCGATTGAATCTCCCACTCACCGTTTCTTTGTCGCAACACTCTTTCAACCACAGCTTGCATCAAAGCCCGACCAACCCCATCCCCTGGTAATCGCGTTTCTTCAAGCCGCCGCGGACTGGGGACGGAAGAAGTTAGACGACAGCATTCTGGCGTGACCTTCACACGTTATTTCCCGAAGAGATTTGTGCCAACAATCGTCTTTTTATTCACTGCGATTCTGCTGGCACAAAAACCAGCGGAAATCGTAGACCATCTTGTTGTTTACAAGAGCCAGCATAAGCTCGTTCTCCTATCGCGAGGGAAGGAGGTTCGGTCCTATAAGATCGCCTTGGGCGCCGACCCGGTCGGACCAAAGACTCGCCAGGGAGACCACAGAACGCCGGAGGGCTCCTACATCCTCGATGCGCGAAATCCTGCCAGCCACTTCTACAAGGCATTTCACATTTCGTATCCCAATTCAAAGGACACGGCCAATGCCAGAAAGCTTGGAGCGAGTCCCGGCGGCGACATCATGGTGCACGGTTTAGCAAAGGAATATGCGTGGGTTGGAAAATCACACGCACTCCACGATTGGACTGACGGGTGCATCGCTGTCACAAATGAAGAGATGGATGAACTTTGGAAATGGGTTCGAGTCGGTACGCCAATTGATATCAAGCCCTGATCTGCCCGTCATGCTCTTGACTTCCATTCCCATCGGGCTTAGCCTGCTTCGGCAGCTGGTTTTGTAGAGGTAGGTTTCTCCAACAGGTGCAACAGCGGAGCTTTTCCCCAGCCGCTCACCTCGCCTCCAGCGTCGGGCCCTCGTTTCGCATATTCAACCTCAACGCTACTCCTCCGTGAAGGGAGAAACACACCATGGGTGCAATGGATGTTCTCGTCAATGAAGTTGACAGCAAATTTGGACTAGGCGCGGGCAAAGCCGGCTCCTTACTCACCGCAATTCTTTCACTCATCCAGGAACAAAGCGGCGGTCTTGCAGGTTTTCTGGATCGCTTTCGCAGCGCTGGCCTCGGCGATATGGTTTCGAAATGGCTGAGCGGTGGCCCGTCGCAACCTCTCAGTTCTGAAAGTCTTCAAAGCGCGCTCGGACAAAACACGCTTTCCAGCATTGCCTCCCGCACCGGGTTATCTCTTTCCACGGCCACGTCCGCACTGGGTTTTATGCTGCCTAAGCTGATTCAAACTCTCGCTCCCGGCGGCGCCATTCCTACTCGTTTACCATCCGATGCTCTTTCTTATCTCACGGGCGCAACCGGTATGGTTACCGCCGGAGCAAGACAGGCCGTTCACGCCGCGGAACAGAGCGGGCTCCGCCGATGGCTATGGCCGATTGTTGCGCTCATCGCGGCGCTTCTTCTCTTCGCATTCTGGCCCAAGAGCCGGCCTGCTACCACCGCGTTCAACGCCGATGAACAGATTCGCATTGCTTCGGAGAAAGCTTCCGCAGCCCTGGCAGCGCTCAAACCGGGATACGCGCCGCAAGAGTTGGTCAGCGCAATGAACCTGGAAATTATTAACTTCGCAACGGGAAGCGCTGACATTCCTCAAAGCAGCCAACCATTTCTGAATAGGGCCGCCGAGGTTATCAAGACTGGGCCGAACACCGCGGTCATCGAAATTGGGGGCCATACCGACAACACCGGCGATGCCAGTGCGAATCTGGCCCTATCACAACAACGCGCAGATGCCGTTCGCAATTACCTTGTTCAACAAGGCGTCGCAGAGACGACATTGAACGCAAAAGGCTATGGTGACACCAAACCAATCGCTAGCAACGACACGGACGAAGGTCGCTTCCGTAACCGTCGCATAGAGTTCGCCGCTCGTTAACCTTTGCTCTCACGCTTCTCGCTTTTAGTTTCTTCTCCTCGCGGCGATGGACCACGCATCCATCGCCGGTATTTTTTTGCGGGCAGTCGTGGCCTGTGCCTCAAACGCGATCAACTGACGCCGCATTACCATCGACCAGCAACTAAGAGCATTTTGACCCGCGTCTCGATCAGCGATAGTTCTAGTTACAGCAAAACTTCTCCATGCGTCGATCGATTACAACTTTCGCCTGGCTTCGCGATCTTGCCATCGTAGTGATGTTTATCGGCGGAATCGATCTTTTCCGCTCCGAGCCGCGCATCGGCGTATTGATGATCCTGACGGCAGGGATCGTCTTCATCGAACGCGTCCTGTGGTCCTGGTACCTTCTGAACTTGCGGGACGAAACCCCTAAAAACTAACTGGCGCCATTCTCATAAATTGGCATCCCGATGCGGGATGTGCGATTCTTCCCAAACCGCAAGACTGTTGCTCATTTTCGGGGAGGACGCATGCTACGTAAGCTTGGCACGATCTTGTTCTTGACTGGATCGATTTCTGCCTTTGCTGCCGACAAAATTCAATCACTCAATCTCAAAGTCGGCCTGTGGGAGGTCACTCACACAACATCCTTGACCGGCACTCCGCCGATTCCTCCTGAAATGCTTGCGAAAATGACGCCCGAGCAGCGTGCGAAATTTGAGGAACGCATGAAAGCGCGGGCAGCCGCTCCACCAAAAACTCACACCGAAAAAAGCTGCATCACGCAAAAAGATCTGGATAAAGACACCCTGTTTAGCGATGACGACGACAAATCCTGTACGCGGAGCGTCATCTCCTCCACAAATACAAAGCTCGAGATGCGCGTGGAATGCCAGGAAGATGGAACGAAACGAACCGGAAGCTTCAAGCTAGAGGCTGCTACGCCTGAGAGCGTCAAAGGCTCAATGCAGATGGTCGCGTCGAACGAGGAACACGCCATGAACATAAATTCGACCTTTACGGCAAAGTGGGTGGGCGCAGCTTGTGGAGATGTGGAGTAGAGTCGTCTCGCACGACGGTCGAATTCACTCACGGTGACCGCGTGTCGCGCGAACGTTTATTTCATGAGGTCGCAGTTCTCGACGCACTTGACCGTCTGCAATTCGATTTCGGCATTTTTGCGTGGTGGGTTCTTCTGGTCTGGCGCCACAACAATCGACTGAGGGCCGTCAGCCAGGTTGAAACTGCATTCAAAGCTGAGCTTCTCGACGCCGCGCTGTTTGCAAGCAGTCTTGGAGAGCGCCGAGTTTAAACGTTCCGCGTTCTCGTAAAGCTCATCGGCCACCGCCATCGGCAGAACTGCAACTGTCATTGGCTGGTTCGCTTTGATTCGAATGCTTAATTGTTGCCCGTCTCGTTCGGGCGTTAACAGGTTGTAGATTTTGGGAACTGTCGTGACCTTGTATTTCTCCTTGGCTAGTACGGTCCACTGAAATTGGGGCTCGCGACAGTTTTCGACGCACGCCCAGCGATAATATTGGATTGTTACCCCGTTAGTGGACGCAAGAATTCGTGGGTCAACCCCGCGTCCAAGCACTGCACCGATTCCGGTCAAGACCGCCTGGTTCGACCTGCGCTCATCGCGCACCAGTAGGATCATGGGGCGAGCTGAAGGTAAATGACACTCGTAGAGAGTGTTGACCACATGTTCGCGCACGCATAGGAAGTCAAGCTCATACATCCGCTCCGGATGCTTCGTCGCGTTGTTCCAGTCATCTTCCCACGTCATGGCCACCGTCACAGGCTGGCGCGCCCCGATGACGACGTGAATGGCCCCTCCATCTGAGCCCGGCCTATATGTTCTGCCGGCATAGGTCTCCCCAGACACCAGGCGCAAAGACTCCAGGTTCGCCGGTCTCCAGTCGAAAGATTTATCCTGCGCAAACGCCGTCACGATTGATATCCAGGCAATCGCGATCGCTCTCAATACCCGAGTATTCCCCATGGAACAACAGTCTAGGACCGTATTTGTCACTTCTTTACGAAATCGCGTGACATGCCATTACGGACGTAACAAAGTCGGCGGCATTCCAATCCCATCGTGGGCCATTCGCTTGCAATCGGCGTGGGGACTTCCACCTGATAACTAATCACACTCTGCGCCGTCAGATATTCCTGCCTGTCCTTTTAATCGACTGTTCTAACGGAGCCTGTGGATGAAGCGTTTCGCGCTGCTAATTGTCGCCGCTCTCTGCCCTGTCGCCCTTGCTCAAAGTACGTTCCACGCGACTAACGCTCGCACGGGCGTTTACGAATCTCCCGGCCCGAAACAGTTCACCGGTGTGAAGTGGACATTCAAAGCTGCAGGGCCGATTGTTACGTCGCCAGCGATTGTGGAGGGCATTGTCTACATCGCGTCTATGTCCGGGTACATGTATGCAATCGATCAGGAAACAGGCAAAGAAAAATGGAACTTCAAATCGCGCATGCCGATCGCTTCTTCGCCTGCGATCTCGAATGGAGCTCTCTACTTCGTGTCTTCAGCCGGATCCCTCGTATCGCTCGACCTCAAGACGGGACAGCCGAAATGGGTGTTTGCAACCGAGTATGAGCGCAAATTTGAAGCGAAGAATCTCCACGGATACCCCTCTGCCTCGCAGACAATTCCAGACGCGTGGGACATTTGGATTTCCTCGCCGGCGGTTGCCAATGGAAAAGTCTACTTTGGGAGTGGAGATGGAAACATCTACGCAGTCGACGCACAGTCGGGACTGTTGCAGTGGAAGTTTCCCACGAAAGATGTCGTGCATTCGTCACCCGCGGTTGTAAATAGTGTTGTCTATATCGGTAGCTGGGATAGCTACCTGTACGCTCTCGACGCAGAGACCGGTCAGGAAAAGTGGTCGTTCAAATCGGGCGAAGACAACACCATTCACAACCAGGTCGGATTCCAATCATCGCCGGCAGTTGCGGACGGCGTGGTCTACGTGGGATGTCGTGACGCACACGTCTATGCGATTGACGCAGCAACTGGAAAGAAGAAGTGGGACTATCCCACAAGTAAGTCGTGGGTAAATGCGACTCCAGCAGTCAGGGATGGGATTGTATACGCCGCGACTTCCGATAGTTCTCGTTTCTTCGCGCTCGATGCGAAAACGGGACGCCTGCGCTTCAACTTCGACGCGAAGGCTTATGTCTTTTCTTCAGCGGCCCTCGCGGGCGAACTCGCATACATCGGAGACCACAACGGCAAGTTGTACGCAGTCGAGGCAAAAACAGGAAAACTGGCGTGGGAATTTCAAACCGAGGGATCAAAGAAAGATCCGATGAAGATTCTCAATCCCGACGGCAGCCTGAAGCAGGAAGCGTTCGCACCGCTGTTCGGCGACTTTGAAGACATGTATCTCGACTTCAATCGCTTCATTTCAGTCGGTGCGATATTCGGCTCCCCCGCGGTTGACCGTGGTGTCGTTTATTTCGGTAGCATGGATGGAAATGTGTATGCGGTACAGTAGTCATTCATGAAATGACCGTACGTCGAAGATCCCGAGGCTAAGCTACGGCGATTCTACCAGCGGGAACATATCATTCGTGATTTCATGCATATCCTTTCTTACCCTCTGTATGAGTTCACTTTTTGATATTTACAACACTTAGCCAGCGCTGTAAATTCCACAGGGAAAGCTCGTGCGAGGTGTTAGTCTTGGAAATTGCATGCCGTATAAGAGGGATTTTGGGTCTTGCTCTGATCGGTTCATCTTCCTTTTGTCTCAGCGCTGACGACATCAGGATAGAAGATCTTTTACAGAAAAACCTGAACTCGATTGGTACAGCCGAGGCTCGCAACTCTGCCAAAACCCGTGTCGTGCAAGGAATCGCTGCCTATCGCCTACTCATAGGCGGCTCTGGTGAAATCGCCGGCAAGTGCATAATGGTTTCGGAAGACTCAAAACTTCACCTCCTTTTGAAAGTCAATGCAATCAAATATCATGGAGAGAAATTTATTCGGAATAGTGGCAAGACGTTTACAGCGGGGACATACGACGACAAGACCAGGTCAGAATTCGGCGCATTCCTTCGCGGCCAAGATGCACCTCTTCGCGAAGGGTTGATTGGCGGTGAACTGTCGCTCGGCTGGCCGCTTTTGGATATCAAAACCGCTAACGCCAAGCTTCGATATAACGGACTTAGGACGGTGGAAGGTCGATCTCTTCATTCCGTTTCGTACCTCCCCAAGAAGGGTACGGATTTGGACATTACTCTCTATTTCGATCCGGAAACGTTTCAACATGTTCTGACGCTCTATACCGCGAGCATCCACTCGGGAATCGGCATGACTGAAACAGAAAGCGCTCGTCAGAACGAGGCGAGATATCGGATCGAGGAGCGCTTTAGCGATTTCAAATCAGTGGACGGGCTGCATCTGCCTTCGCACTACGATTTGCGTTTTCAGCAAGAGCTGCAAAACGGATTTACCAAGCTTGTAGAGTGGGACGTAAATGTCACGGACCTTTCGCAGAACGTCCCTTTAGATCCCAAAAACTTTGATCTGCCGTAACGAAACGCGGGTGTTTCGGAAAAAATCTATCCGAGGTGCGTCTTTATCTGCTTCCGACACCAAGAACGGAAGCCACGCCGCTACGCACGGCACGATTCGCCAAAATATTGGCCTCGACGTTGCTTTCACGGCAAATGTGCGAGATGGAGAACTCGAGCGAACGCGCCAGTTTGCGACACGTCCAATTCAGTGAATAAAGACGCGGGCTGCGGCATTGATAGACGCCCGTCATCTGTTTCACGACGACTTCTGAATCCGAATAGACGTGCAATCTGCGCGCCTTGAGAGCCAATGCACATTGCAAAGCTTCCATGAGCGCAACATATTCCGCAACATTGCTGTCGTGACGGCCAATCCACTTGGCGATTCGAATTGGGCCATCCGGCGCGCCCTCAATCACGACGCCAACTCCGGCCGATCCTCGAATACCTCGAGAACCGCCGTCGACGTATGCCACCAAATCAGATATTGAACTCATCTGCTTGCTCCAAAATGCGGGACAAGCGTCGTCGCGTCAAGCATTTTTGTTGATTTCGTCGCAAACTCCGCAAAAACCTATTGCGCCATTTTTGTGATGAAGCTGTGCAAGGGTGTGGAAAACGATTCCGTTGCGTTCAATAAACATTAATGATTCAACCGATTGCGTGCTCGGAAATTTGAACGCAAAAAATCGTGCATTGCACCAAAAAGCGGCGTTGACTTTCTTCACCCAACTATTTACTTTCACTCCCGTCGACGGCTGAAAGGGCTGACTTAAATAAAACTTCGTTAGCCCGAAGTAGGCTGAGTGATAAGCCGGAAGGGGCGACCCGGAAGGTAGCCAGACCCGAAAAAACCGACTGCTCTGCGAGGAGTCAGCCGGGGTTTGGAACCGCGAAAGCGGTGATCACATCAAGGGCTGTGACGGTACATGCGTCCACGCAGTCAGCTCCCTCGCAGGAGCGGGCAGCTAGAGCATAACCAATGTCACAGCCTTTTAATTTTTTCTTCGCGGCCGTCTCCTTCAGAGCTTCCTTCTCTCCTTCGCATCGAAGACATTCCCTTATCACATCGGACTGCGACACGGATCACTGCATTTATGTGTGTGTCTCTCTATAAAGGCTCGCATATGGCCTGAGCCCTCCTCTCCCCCGGCTCGATTGCCCTCGGACCCGAGAATCCCGCCATTCGGCCACTTTGTGAATCCACGTCTAAGGAGAACTGTTTATGTTTGCTCGAATTCTTGATTTTGAAATCAAACTGGAAAAAAAAGAGGAGTTCGTAAAAGTTGTTAAGGCCGAAATTCTTCCCATCCTGAAAAAGCAGGTTGGCTTCCTTGAGATTCTTCCTTTCGTCCCGGAAAAGCTCCAACAAGAGAAGTGGATCGCGATCAGTTTGTGGGCCAAGAAAGAGGACGTCGAGAGATACGAACGGATGGTCTATCCGAAAGTGTACGAGATTCTGAAACCCTTCCTAACAACGCAGATCACGGTGAAACCGTACGTGCTCGAGACCACGCTCTGTGAGCATTTTGTAGAAACATTCGCGGCGTGATGTCTCGCGTGTCCGCCCCTCACCCCGGAGCCCTCGTGCTCCGGGGTTTTTGTTGACCACTGGCTGCTAGCTGGTTACAGACCCCTTCTGACCGTAAAGATCCCAACCACAATCGTAAAGAGGTCCTCGGCTACCGCAACGGGAAAATCCGGCAGCCCGCGAACCTTCGTCAGATAGCGGCGAACGCGGTATCCAGCAAATGCTCCGATCACAGCCGTGATCGCCGTGATCACCATTCCCCACCATAGGTTCTGGGGAATCGCCGCCGCCAATACCGCCCCACAAAATGCCGCCGCGAGAATACGGCCACCCAACCCGATGGCGCCGGTCCGATTTGGCGTGGTGGGGAGTTTGTCCGCGATCAGTTCGCCAATCGCCAGCAACGTGAACAATGCCACCGCCCAGGTGTGTCCGACGAAAGCGAGGGCACCCGCCGGGTGAAGCCACCCGAGATAAACCGCCCATGCGATCACCGCTGGACCCGTCATTGATCGCAGGCCGGTGATGAACCCAATGCCAAGAAACAGCGCGAGACCAAGCAAGATACCGTCGTTAGCCATGCGCGCGAGGATAGCAAGACTCTTCGTCAGTGGCTAGCGGTTGTGCGGTAGCCAGTGAGGGTTGAGGAAGCACTCCTGAGGAAATGGTGAGAGTAATTGTCGGGTCAGGAATTGGCGCTCCTGCTGACGACGAAATCGTGGCCATTCCGAGACGTCCGAAGGCGATGCCGAGGAGAGAGAGATGGATTCTCCCCGGCCCGAGTCGACAATCGCCAAGACTCGAATGCCGACCTCTGACAGCGTCACCCTTTCACGCAAACAACCTGACGCAATGTGTGTACCACTTCCACCAGATCCTTCTGCGCTTCCATTACAGCGTCGATCGACTTGTACGCCATGGGCGTTTCGTCGATGACGTCTGCATCCTTACGGCACTCGACCCCGGCTGTCGCCTTCACGTGATCGTCCACGGAAAAGCGCTTCTTCGCCTCGGTCCGAGACATCGCGCGCCCGGCTCCATGGCTACAGCTCATAAAGCTTTCCGGATTTCCCTTGCCGCGCACGATGTACGAGCGTGCCCCCATGCTGCCCGGGATGATCCCCATGTCACCTTCGCGAGCACGCACTGCACCCTTGCGGGTAACGAGCACGTTCTCGCCATAGTGGTTTTCCCAAGCCACATAGTTGTGATGGCAGCTGACGACCTCGGCATCAGAGGTAAACGCCGGCACCAGACCCGACTCACCGACCGCACGAATGATGTTCTGCATCATCAGCTGACGATTTGCCAAGGCATAATCCTGCGCCCAGTGCACGGCATCAACATAATCGTCGAAGTGATCCGTCCCCTGTGGCAGGTATGCCAAGTCAGCATCTGGCAGGTTGATCATCCACTTCCGCATGTCATTCTTCGCAAGTTCGATGAAGAACGTGCCGAAGCGATTCCCCACGCCGCGCGATCCCGAGTGCAACATGAACCACGCGCGGCCCGCCTCATCGAGACACACTTCGATGAAGTGGTTTCCGGTGCCGAGCGTCCCGAGATGATTCACCCTCTGCTTGTGCTTAAGCTTCGGATACTTCGCGAGAATCGCTTTGTAGCGCGGCTCCAGCCCAGCCCACACGTCGACGTGATGCTCGGGAGCATGCTTCCACGCACCGCGATCATTCGCGCCACCCTGATCGGTTCGTCCGACAGGCACTGCCTTCTCGATTGCGTCGCGGATGCCATGCAGATTGTCCGGCAACTGCGACGCGTTGAGCGAAGTCTGGATAGCCATCATCCCGCAACCGATGTCGACGCCCACCGCCGCCGGAACGATCGCGCCACGCGTCGGAATCACGCTGCCAACTGTCGCTCCGATCCCCCAGTGCACATCAGGCATCGCCGCCACCCACTTGTAGATAAACGGGAGCTGCGCAACGTTCAGCAACTGGTTGCGCGCCGCATCCTCAAGCGGCACTCCGCGAGTCCAGGCTTTGATAGGTACACCGTTCTCCGGGGTGATTACGTTGAATTTTGCATCCGCCATACTGATCCCCTTTTGACAACTTCTCTGCAAATAACATCGTTCCAAATTAAGGCTAGCAACGCTTCGTACCGAAGTAATCTTGTGTCGTTGTGACGAGCCGCGTCATCCTCAACAGTGGAGCTGGAACCACACAATGAGCCGACATGCAATCTTCATTCTGCCGTTACTGTTTGCAGCCCTGTTGTTGACCAGTTGCCAATCCGACGCTGCCCGCCGCGAACAACAGATGAATGCCGAAGCTAAGCGTCAGGTTGCCGCGGAAGACGAAGACCGCAGCGCCTCCTATGCGCACGAGGGAGCCCTACGCGGCGTAGAACTCGCCAAGCAGAACGAACTGGATGCCGTCGAGCAGAAACGAACCGGCAACGTCTACGCCCACTCTTGCAGGAAGGCCGTCGCGCTTGATCCGGCGCTACCCGTTTCGATCGATACCAAGGCGTGTTCGACCGATCAGCTTCGCGTTGAACAGGAGGCTGAGCGCCGGCAGCTTTTCGATGAAGCATTCAGGAGCGTTAAAGAAAAGCAGAACAACTAACCACAAGGTTGTCTGAGCCTCGCCTGGAGAACTAGTTCCTACGGACCTGCGGAGACGGGGAGTGCCACGTCTCCGCTTATGTTGCTAGTTCACCCACTTCCCTTCCTCGGCCTCCAGCCCGCGGATGTACTCCACTACCGACTCGGACCAGCCGTCGATGTGCGTCCACTTGCCGTAGCCGATTCCGTTCTTGTACGACGCCAAGTTCACGACGTATCCATTTCCCGAAGGATTCGGGACCGTGTCGTGCGCCTGCTCGTCGGTGATCACGATCAGGCGGTCATAGCGCTCATCCTTCCCCTTCGCGGCCCGGCGGTTCAAGTCTTCCACCGCCTTGCCGAGATAGGTTCCGTTGTGAACCTGCGACTTGTCGATGGCATCCCGCAGCGCGAATCCGCGCCTCGCCGGCACCTCCACCAAGTTGTCCGAGAACGAGTACACGTTCACCCGATCTCCGAGCTCCCGAAGAAGTACCGCCAGCCCGTATGCCGCATCGGTGCGAAGCATCTCGGAACGGCGCGACAGCGAAGCCGTCATCGATCCCGACACGTCGACCAGAAGCGCGGTGCGCCCAGGCAGCTTCGTCTGTGCCGCTACCGACTTCAGCATCGCCTCTTCGAGCGCCGGCTCCCACTGAGGAGCGTACCGCGCCGCAGCAAGAAACCGGAACGGCAGCACGCGATCGGTCTTCATCGAACGAAGGGCCTTCAACACCAGCTCCTCGTCCACCGAAGCTTCACGCATGTTGCGAAGGTTGCGCAGTAGGGCCAATGCTCCCAGCTTGTTTTCTGTAAGCAAACGCTCCCATGCCGCACGCTTGTCGGCGCCGGACGACAACGCCACCTCCCAGGTATCCGGCGTTGCCATCTTTCCCCAGACGAGCTTCTTCCACACTCCGGCCTGCGCATCGTCACGCGGTTTCGCGTGCGACAGGAACAGAACGTCGCGCAGCTTGATCGGCCCGCCACGGTCATACTTCGCGAGCTGATACTCGTCAAACTTGGGGAACGCCGCCGCCAG
>Ga0207648_10000965_pt1 | contig 32491 bp, 31 predicted proteins | sample KBSMisM32_FD_184310 | JGI IMG/M metagenome (GOLD analysis project Ga0207648, IMG submission 184310) | Miscanthus rhizosphere microbial communities from Kellogg Biological Station, Michigan, USA - KBS Miscanthus M3-2 (SPAdes) (version 2) | ecosystem: Host-associated > Plants > Roots >... | reverse complement strand
GGACCCGCTGATTAAGAGTCAGCTGCTCTACCAACTGAGCTAACGGCGCTGCGTGTGCGACAATAACAGGCCTCGCGGCGCTGGGTGAAATTCGACCGCTCGCCGCCGCTGGGAGTGACGCTGCAGTCGCCCCCCTAGCGATTTTTGCCCTTAGACTATTGCCAAGAATCGTCTGTCCGTGAGTCTTGGGTGCGAATTGGAGCAAAGAATGTGGCAGGTCCAGAAGGTGGCCCGTCCGCGTCAGATGCGTAACCGGCTGGTCGCCGCGGCACTGATTCCCGCGGTCGTGCTCGGGCTGTCCGCCTGCGGCGGCAACCATGCGCCGTCGCAGCCTCAGGTCATCACGGATAAGGGCACGCCCTACGGGGACTTGCTGGTGCCCAAGCTGACCGCGTCGGTCAAGGACGGTGCTGTCGGCGTGAGCGTCGAGTCGCCCGTGATGGTCAGCGCCGAGGACGGCGTGCTCGGAGCGGTGACGATGGTCAACGACGAGGGAACCCTGGTAGCCGGCCAACTCAGTCCGGACGGCCTGATGTGGTCCACGGCCGAGCCACTCGGCTACAACAAGCGCTACACCCTCAACGCGCAGTCGCTCGGTCTCGGCGGCGTCGCCAGTCAGCAGATGAGCTTCGAGACGCATTCGCCTGAAAACCTGACCATGCCCTACTTGCTGCCCAACGACGGCGAGGTCGTCGGCGTGGGTCAGCCCGTCGCGATCCGTTTCGACGAGAACATCCCGAACCGGTCGGCGGCCGAGAAAGCGATCAAGATCACGAGCAACCCGCCGGTGCAGGGCGCGTTCTACTGGCTGAACAACCGCGAAGTGCGTTGGCGCCCAGCGGCTTACTGGACGCCGGGCACGACCGTCGATGTCGCCGTCAACACCTACGGCGTCGATTTGGGTGACGGACTGTTCGGTCAGGAGGACGTCACGACGCGCTTCACCATCGGCGACGAGGTCATCACGACTGTCGACGACAGCACCAAGACGCTCACCGTGAAGCGCAATGGTGAAGTGATCAAGTCCATGCCGGTGTCGATGGGCAAGAACAGCACACCCACCAACAACGGCACCTACATCGTCGGCGACCGGTTCGGCCACATCGTCATGGACTCGTCCACCTATGGGGTGCCGGTCAACTCGCCGAACGGCTACCGCACCGAGGTGGACTTCGCCACGCAGATCTCCTACAGCGGCATCTTCGTGCACGCCGCCCCGTGGTCGGTGGGCAGCCAGGGCTACAGCAACGTCAGCCACGGCTGCATCAATGTGAGCACGAGCAACGCCCAGTGGTACTACAACAACTCCAAGCGCGGCGACGTCGTCGAGATCGCCAACACGGTGGGGTCGATCCTGCCCGGTACGGATGGGCTCGGTGACTGGAACATCCCCTGGGAGCAGTGGAAAGCGGGCAACGCCAACATCTGACGGCGGCCCAATGCGATTGCAGCACAGCGCTTGCCACTGTCGTGGCGAGAGGATGTCGCGCAGCGTTTGTGTCGTTTTGCTATTAACGGAGTGGAGTTAGGGCCATAGGCTTGATCGCGGATTCCAGCTATAGCTGCTGTCGGCCACCGCATATGCGCGGGGCACCGTTGGTCGAAGTTCGAGTAGTCGAGTAAATCGGGCCCTTGACCGGTTGACAGGCGCATACTGACCGCGACGCATTGGCCCGGCAGCATGCGGTGGCTGGCGCGGCGGCTGGAGGGCGATGGGAGGAACTCCTTGGTGGTCGAACCGGATGGTGTCCCGGCCCAGGCTTTCCCCCAGGACCGCCCTCCAGGAATGGCTGTCGACGATCTTCCACCAACGCCAATTCGTCAGAGCGCTGACGTCGCGATTGGCACGGTAGAACTCCATGCGTTGCTCTGCAGCTACTCCGACACTCTGACCAGGATCGAGAAGTCCCCCGCGTTGTTATGGGACCGCCCGCACCGATCGCCCATTCTGTGTTGGTTGCGACTCCCGGCGCCTCGCGCACTCGTGCGAAGCCTGCTCACCCGCCACATCAGCCGCCATGTCAGTGCCTTGCGGCGCTGTGCGGCCAGGCGGGTCGTTCTCACCAACGAAGCGCCAGGGCCATTGCGCGACGTCACGATGTTGGAACGTTTCGAGCAATCGCTTCGACCGGGCCCGCGCCTGTGCGTTCGTGTTCACCGAGCGAGTTGACGGACCAGCTAAGCGCCATCGTGTGCAAACGCTCATGCACTCAAGTGCCGGCGCGCCCCACTCGATCGCGATGCACGACTCCAGCTCGTCGCCAGCCGCGATCAGCGGGACAGCCCGAGTGCGCACTTGCTAGGCGTAATCGGTCGGTTCGTCGGCGATGGTTTGTCGGTTGCCGGAGTCTGCCCGTCTATTCCTTGTGCGGCTCCGTCGCGGGTTGCAATGCGACTGCAAGCGCGCCAGAGAAAAAATGCCGGGAGGCGAAGACGCCTCCCGGCCAGCGGGGTGGCTGACGGGACTCGAACCCGCGACAGCCAGGATCACAACCTGGTGCTCTACCAACTGAACTACAGCCACCATCGCCGCGCGCCCGTCAGGTGCATGCGGCGACGTCGATATTAGCCGCTAGGGCGCTCCGCAGCCGAATCGATTACCTCGGAGTTGCCGTTGGACGGTCCGACTTCGGCGGCGACCTCCGCGATTTCGCTGGTCGACGGCCCCGGCGGGGCGACGAACGCGGTGTGGCGGTAGTACTTGAGCTCGCGGATCGACTCATGGATGTCGGCCAGCGCGCGATGGGCGAGGCCCTTCTCGGGCTGGCCGAAGTAGATGCGCGGATACCAGCGCCTGCACAACTCTTTGATGGAGCTGACATCGATCATCCGGTAGTGCAGGTAATCGTCGAGCTTCGGCATGTCACGGGAGATGAACCCGCGGTCGGTGGCGATCGAATTGCCTGCCAAGGGCGCGGTCTTGGCCTGCTTGACGTGGGTGCGGATGTAATCGAGCACGAGCTCCTCGGCCGCTGCCACGTCGATGGTCGACGCGCGCACCTCCTCGATCAGGCCGGAGCGGGTATGCATCTCGGTTACGACGGGGATCATCGCCGACAACGCGGCGTCGTCGGCGTGGATGACCACGTCGATGCCGTCGCCAAGAATGTTCAGCTCGGCGTCGGTGACCAGCACCGCGATCTCGATGAGCCGGTCGGTCTTGAGGTCGAGGCCTGTCATCTCACAGTCGATCCACACCAGTTCATCACGCACAGGGGCCACATTAAGCCGTCGGGCGACAACCAGCCGCCTACACCCACCCGGCCACGCCGCTGCCCAGTAATGTTCGAGCCATGACCTCTGAGTCGACAGCCACCCCCGCCCAGCAGATCGCCGCAGGTTATGCCACCCAAGGCCCGGCGCTGGAACTCGGCACTGTCGTCGTCGACGGGACCTGCGACCCGACCGCCCAGGTGTGCATTCCGCTGGCCACCGTCAACCGCCACGGTCTGGTCGCAGGCGCCACGGGTACCGGCAAGACCAAGTCGCTGCAGGTGATCGCCGAACAGCTGTCCGCCGCCGGTGTGCCCGTCGTGATGGCCGACATCAAAGGGGACCTGTCCGGCCTGTCTCGGCCCGGTGACGCCAACGAGAAGACCGAGGATCGGGCCAAGGACACCGGCGACGACTGGACGCCGACGGCGTTTCCGGTCGAGTTCCTGTCACTGGGCACCTCCGGCATCGGTGTGCCGGTGCGCGCAACAATGACCAGCTTCGGGCCGATCCTGTTGTCAAAGGTGTTGGGGCTCAATCCAACTCAGGAGTCGACGCTGGGACTGATCTTTCACTGGGCCGATCAGAAGGGCCTAGCCCTGCTCGACCTCAAGGACCTGCGAGCCGTCATCCAGTTCCTCACCGGCGACGAAGGCAAGGAAGAGCTCAAGGCGATCGGTGCCGTCTCCGCGGCGACGGCGGGTGTGATCCTGCGGGCGCTGATCAATCTGGAAGCCGAAGGTGCGGACACGTTCTTCGGCGAGCCCGAGCTGGAACCCAGCGACCTGATGCGCGTCGATGCGCAGGGCCGCGGCATCATCACGCTGCTCGAACTGGGCGATCAGGCCGCCCGCCCGGTGATGTTCTCGACCTTCCTGATGTGGGTGCTTGCCGACCTGTTCACGGCGCTGCCCGAGGTCGGCGACATCGACAAGCCCAAGCTGGTGTTCATCTTCGACGAGGCGCACCTGCTGTTCACCGACGCGTCCAAGGCGTTCCTCGAACAGGTCGAGCAGACGGTCAAGCTGATCCGGTCCAAAGGCGTCGGCGTGTTCTTCTGCACGCAGCTGCCGACCGATGTGCCCAACGACGTGCTCAGCCAGCTTGGCGCGCGCATCCAGCACGCGCTGCGCGCGTTCACTCCCGACGACCAGAAGGCGCTCACCAAAACGGTCCGCACCTACCCGAAAACCGATGTCTACGACCTGGAGAAGGCGCTGACGTCGCTCGGCATCGGCGAGGCGATCGTGACCGTGCTGTCGGAGCAGGGCGCGCCGACGCCGGTGGCGTGGACGCGAATGCGGGCGCCGCGTTCGCTGATGGGCGCGGTCGGCAGCGATGCGATCGCCGCGGCCGCGAAAGTCAGTCCGCTGCACGCGAAGTACGGCCAGACGATCGATCCACAGTCGGCCTACGAGATCCTGCAGGCGAAGGTCGCACCTCCACCCGCTGACGCTCCGTTGCCGCCGCCGGTCGAGCAGACGGGCTTGCCCAGCGCCGAGGGTGAGGTGAAGTCGCGGGACACGGCCGAGCCCGGCATGTTCGAGAAGATGATGGCCAGTCCGGCGTTCAAGAGCGCCATGCGCTCGGCGGGCACCGTCATAGGCCGCGAGATCACCCGCAGCATCTTCGGCACGGCCCGCCGCCGGCGCTGACTCTCCGCCGAGATTGCATTCCAGCAGGCTCGTACTCGCAATTCCTCTGCCGGAATGCCATTTCGGCGCGAAATAGGTTAGCCGCCGCCGAGTTTCTTGTAGACCGCACCGACGATCGGCGTCACGATGGATCGCGGGGTGTAGCCCGATGCGACCGACATCGCCTTCGACGTGACACCGGGCACGACGCGCATCTTGTTGCGCTCCAAGCCATCCAGCGACAGTTTGGCGGTGTACTCGGTGGAGATCCACAGGAAGTCCGGGATCAGCTTCTCGACGAGCGACTGCTCGGCTGCGTCGGGCAACGTCTCGCGCACCGGACCGGGTGCGAGCAGCGTGACGTGTACGCCTGCGCGCTTGAGCTCGCCGCGCAGCGACTCGCTGAACGAGTTGACGAAGGCCTTGGTGGCCGCATAGGTGGCGTTGTTGGGGATCGGCGAGTTTCCCGCCGTCGAACCGGAAATCAGAATGCCGCCCGCCTTACGCGAAACCATCCCTGGCAGTACGGCGAGCGCCAGGTCATGTACGCCAAGGGCATTCAGCTGCACCTGCGCCTTCTCGCCTGCCGGGTCCAGCGAGGCGACGGGTCCGAACGTCGCGGTGCCCGCATTGGCGCATAGGATCGAGATGTTGCGCGCCGCAAGCTCGTCGCACAGCTTCGTGCGCTCGGCCGGATCGGCGAGATCGACGGGACGCACCTCCACCGTCACCCCGTACTGCTGGGTGAGCCTGCCCGCCAACTCCCGAAGCACATCCTCGCGGCGGGCCGTGATGATCAGATGGTGTCCGCGGGCGGCAAGCTCGGTGGCCAGCGCTTCGCCGATGTTCTGCGAGGCGCCGGTGACGACGGCACGGGCGTCCGCGCTGGGAGCGGGTACTGGCATGGGCCGGACTATATCGTGGGCGACCATGAGCGAACCGGGGCCGCCCGCGCCAGCCGCGGGCCGGTTGCGGGTGCTCGCGTGGGCGCTGTGGGACTGCGGATCCACCGGTGTCGGCGCCATCGTCGTGACCTTCGTGTTCTCGGTCTACCTGACCCGTTCGGTCGGTGACGACCCGTCCGGTGACACCAGCCCGGCGAGCGGGCTCGGCTGGGCGCTGTTCTTCTCCGGCGTCACGGTCGCATTGCTCGCCCCCGTCACCGGCGTCTGGGTTGACGCAGCGCACCGACGGCGGCAGACGCTCGCTGTTCTCACCACGATGGTGGTGCTGTTGACATCGGCGATGAGCCTGATCCGCGACGATCCGAGCTATCTGCTGGCGGGCCTGCTGCTGCTTGGGTTCACCGCGGCGTGCAACGACCTGGCCAGCGTCCCGTACAACGCGATGCTGCGACAGCTCACGACACCGGACATGTATGGACGGGTATCCGGATTCGGTTGGGCCGCAGGCTATATCGGCAGCACGGTGTTGCTCCTTGTGGTCTACGCGGGATTCATCGAGGGCGACGGACCGACGGTCGGGCTGCTGGACATTCCGACCGCCGGCGGCCAGAACGTTCGCGCGGCCATGCTGGTCACCGCCGCCTGGATGGCCGCGTTCGCGCTGCCGGTGCTCCTCGCACCGCCGCCGCCCGCGGATCTCGAGCCGCCGGTGCGGACGTCGACCGGTGTGCTCGGCGCGTACCGCAAGCTGTGGTCGGATCTGGTCGGCGAGTGGAAGAGGGACCGACATGTCGTCTACTACCTACTCGCGAGCGCGGTGTTCCGGGACGGATTGGCCGGCATGTTCACGTTCGGTGCGGTCCTTGGCGTCATCGTCTACGGCGTCTCCGCGGCCGATGTGCTGCTGTTCGGCATCACCGCCAACGTGGTGGCCGCGGCAGGGGCATTGCTCGGCGGGCTGCTCGACGACCGCGTCGGCTCGAAGGCCGTCATCCTGGGCTCGCTTGCCGCGATGATCGTGGTGGGCCTGACCCTGATGGCGTTGTCCGGCGTCGTGGCGTTCTGGGCGTGTGGGCTCCTGCTGTGCCTGTTCATCGGGCCGACACAGGCTTCGGCGCGCACGCTGCTGCTGCGGATGACCGTCCATGGCAAGGAGGGCGTGGCTTTCGGGCTATACACCATGACGGGCCGCGCCGTGGCGCCCCTCGCGCCATTCATGTTCTCGACGTTCGTCGCCGTCTTCGGGGCGGACCGTGCGGGCATCGGGGGCGTACTGCTGGTGCTGTCAGCCGGTTTCACCGCGATGCTTGCCGTCCGGGTGCCCCGGCGGGCGGCGGTGGTCTAACGGTTCGCTGTGCAGATCGTCAACCCTGCGCCGGTGCGCTGCTGCACCTGCACACCGTTGACGGTGATCGAGCAGCTCACTTCGCGGCCGACGTTGATGATGCTGACGCTCGCCGAGTCCTCTGCCGGCTGGGCCAGCTCGACCTCCTTGCTCCAGGGCAGCATCACGTTGAACTCGGTTTGCAACACACCACCGGTGTCGACGTAGGTGATGTTGATGGCCCGGCCATCGCCGGACACGTTGTACATCACGGTTTCGGTGGCGCCCGGCGTAGCGGGCCCGGTCGGGCCGGTCGTAGACGGCGCGCTCGGCAGTGTCGGGAGGGGGAAGACGGGGATGGTCGTACGCGGCGTCGTCGTCGGCGTCGGCTCGGTGGAGGTGGGCTCGGACAGCGACGGCAGCGGCGCGACGACGGTGTCCTGCTTCGAGCTGTTCACGATCACCAGCGCAATGACGAGGCCGATGACGGTGAGCACGGCGATCGCTGCGACGATCCACAGCCAGCGCGGCGACTTCGGGCCCTCCGGTGGGGGCGGCTGCGGCGGTTCACCTGGCGGGTATTGAGGGCCATATTGCCCGGTCGCGTAGGGGTCGTAGCCGTACGGGGAGTAGGCGGGCAGCCGCTCGGTGGGCGCCGGCGCCGGTGGTGCCTGGTAGGTGGGGCCGGAGGGCGCTTGGCTGGCATACGCCGGATCGCTGTATCCGGGATAGCTGTCACCGAAGGGTTCGGGCCCGTCGCGGCGTGGTGAATCGGTCATACCCACCTCATGGCTGCAGGGTACCTGTGCAGCCGCTCAGGCGATCGCGCACCGCCCTTCACCTCGGCCTACCCGGTCTGGTCCCATCCGGGGACCGCTGACCATGCAGAATCGATCAGGTGGGAGCGCAGGTCCGTCGGGTATACGGCGCATCGATGTCGCCGGACGCGACCGCGTTCGCCCATCTTGTCGACGACGGCGGCTTCCCACGTGCCGTGCAGCGTTTCCTGCGCGGCTGGCGGGCTAGTTCCTCACGCGACGTCGAACTGCCGATCGAGGGCGCCGTCACCCGCGTCCTTCATTCCGCCGACGGCCACTGGCTGGCATGCGAGCTCGCGCCAGACGGCGCCACCCGCAGCCAGATCTGGGTCGTGACAACCGATCCCGATGACCGCGACGCGCGTCGCATCGACAATTGGCCTGCGCAGGAAGGCACCGCGGAACTGATCGCATGGGACGGCAACCATGTGGCGGCGATTCTCACCGGTGACGACGGGGTCGGCAGCTCGTATCTGATCGATCCGTCCGACGGCGCCGCGGTGGTGCTGGACCGCCGCTCGGGCGGCCGGCTGGTCGACGCGTGGGCGGGGGCGTCGCTGGTGCGGGTCGGGCCGCGCGGCTACCGCGATCTGATCATGCTCCGGGGCTTGACTGAAATCGCGCCGCTGCCATACGACCCAGGCTCCACCACCGATGCGGGGATCATCCTCGACGACCACAGCCCACGCCGCCTGCGCGCGGGGCTGGAGGGAGAGCTCACCGAGCTGTATCAGCCCGCGAAGGTCTACGGGGTCAACAGCCCGGAAGGGTACGTCCGCGCGCTGATCCGCAGCGAGAACGGCACCGACTACGCGCGGCTGTTGGAGGTCATCACCACCCCCGACGGGGTGTCGTATCAGGTGGTTGCCGAGCGGCCCGGCCATGAACTCGACGAGTTCACCGTCAGCGACGACCTCTCTACCGTGGCGATGTTGTGGAACATCAACGGCGCCAGTGAATTACAGATCCTGGAATACGCCGACAACACGCTGCACGATCCAATTCCGTTGCCCGGCATGGTGGCCAGCGAGTTGAGCATCAGCGCGGGCGGCTCGATGCTCGCGATGACGGTGGAAGGTCCGTCGATGCCGCCGACGGTCGAGCTGGTCGATCCCCGCACCCGGGAGTGGGAATCCGTCGACCGCGAACCCAGTCTCGGGCCCGTCACCGCGGACCCCACCCTCGAGACCATCACCGCCCGCGACGGGCTGCAGTTCACCGGCTGGTTGTTCCGCCCGCCTCCTGGCGTCCAACCGATCGGCGCCATGATCTTCCTGCACGGCGGGCCCGAAGGACAAGGTCGCCCCGGCTACAACGAGTTCTTCCCGCCGCTGCTGGAAGCCGGCATCGCCGTGTTCCTTCCCAATGTCCGGGGTTCCGGGGGATTCGGCCGCACCTTCATGCACGCCGACGACAGGGAGCGGCGATTCGCGGCGATCGACGACGTCGCCGACGCGGCGTGCTATCTGGTCGGGAACGGCCTCGCGCCGAAGGACTGCATCGCGTGCTGCGGTTGGTCGTACGGCGGATATCTCACGCAGACCGCGCTCGCCTTTCATCCGCAGCTTTTCGCCGCCGGAATCAGCATCTGCGGGATGAGCGATTTGAACACGTGGTACCGCACCACCGAACCGTGGATCGCCGCGGCGGCTCACCCGAAGTACGGCCACCCCGTCAGCGACAGGGAACTGCTCGACCGTCTGTCGCCGCTGCTGCGCGCGCATGCGGTGACCGCACCGCTGCTGCTGGTTCACGGCCTCAACGACACCAACGTCCCGCCGTCCGAATCGCAGCAAATGTACGACGCATTGCGTGGACTCGGGCGCAATGTCGAACTTCTGGTCTTCGACGACGACGGGCACGAGATCGTCAAGCGGGAGAACCGGACTGTGCTGGTCAGAGCCATGAGCGACTGGCTCGTCGCGGCCTTCGCCGCCGCACCCATTTCGTGATCATTCCGTAGCTGCCGGAAGGTTTGGACAAATTGTCCGCCGGGTAAACCGCTGCTGCGCGCCAGTTTCTGGCGCAGTACACGGATGGAGGCGCAGCATGCGAGGTGGTGGAATTCTCGGCGTCATTGTGCTCGTCTGGTTGCTGATCGGAGTGGTCGCCGCATACCAGCGCGATTACTTCAAGAACTCTGAAACCAATTGTGCGACAGCGGGGTCCATCGCTCTCACGGTGGTCGCCGGTCCCTTGAACTACGCAGGCGTCAACCCGAAGGTAACCAACTGTAATCTGCCGAAGCCTAGCCAGTAATGAACTGGCAGTGAACAATTCGAAGAAATGGAGTGACACATGATTGTCTTGGGAGCAATTCTGCTTGTCCTTGGGCTGATTTTCGGCCTCTCGATCCTGACCTATATCGGCGTGGTGTTGATCGTCATCGGCGCGGTGTTCTGGATTCTCGGATCCGTTGGACGGCCCGTCGGCGGCAGGAGAGTTTGGTACTAACGCCCGGCAGAACCGGCCGAGGTCAGCGCTGCGACCGTCATTGCCCTCAGTACGGCGCGCGAGCTGGCCTCGGCCGTTCTTGCGGCACCGGGTTTGACGCTGTGTGGCGTCGAATTCAGCAATCCGAATGTCGCATGCGCCATCAGCCGGGCATCGGCTTCACCGAGCCTGTCGTCCAACTGCCTCAGCACATCGACCCAGATCTCGACGTACTGCCGCTGCGCCTTACGCACCTGCCGTTTGGCGGTCGGTGGAAGATGACCGAGGTCCCGGTCCTGGATGCGGATCAGATCTGATTCGCCGAGCGCGAAGTCCAAGTGGAAGTCGATGAGCCAGTCAAGTGCGTCCGCAGGGTCGGTGGCCCGTTCGACGACGGCAGTGGCGCCGGCCAGCAGCCGGGTGCTGATCCCGACCAGCAACTCGACCAGCAGTGCCTCCTTGTTTGGGAAGTGCCGGTAGATCGCGGGCCCGCTGACACCCGCCGCGGCGCCGATGTCCTCCAGCCGCACCGCGAGATAGCCGCGCTCGGCGACAAGGCGTTCGGCCGCCGCGATCAACTGGGTGCGACGATCCGATTTGGCCCGACTGCGGCGGGTGGTGGCAGGTGTCGACACAGACAAAGGGGCCATTTGTTCCTCCCGCTCGCTGGTAGACAACTCGGTTAATCGTGACTAACATACTACGAGTTAGTCGTCATTAACTCAAACGAACAGGTTCCTGAATGAGGACTTCGCAGGGTACCTACCGCGACGAGCACCTCGCGCTGGTCGATCAGCTGCGCACAAAGCTGGCGGCCGCGGCATTGGGCGGTCCGGAACGCGCCCGCGAGCGGCACGTGAGTCGCGGCAAGCTGCTACCGCGCGACCGGGTGGACGGTCTGCTCGACCCCGGCAGCCCATTCCTCGAGGTGGCGCCGCTGGCCGCCGACGGCATGTACGACGACGAATGCCCCGGCGCCGGCATGATCGCGGGCGTCGGCCGGGTCTCCGGTCGCGAATGCATGATCGTCGCCAACGACGCGACGGTGAAGGGCGGCACGTACTACCCGATCACCGTCAAGAAGCACCTGCGCGCACAGGAGATCGCCGGCCAGAACCGGCTGCCGTGCATCTACCTGGTCGACTCCGGGGGAGCGTTCCTGCCGCGCCAGGATGAGGTGTTCCCCGACCGAGAGCACTTCGGCCGCATCTTCTACAACCAGGCCAACCTGTCCGCAGAAGGCATCCCGCAGATCGCCGCCGTGCTCGGGTCGTGCACCGCGGGCGGTGCATACGTGCCCGCGATGAGCGACGAGGCGGTGATCGTCCGCGACCAGGGCACCATCTTCCTCGGCGGTCCGCCACTGGTGAAGGCCGCGACGGGCGAGGTGGTCACGGCCGAGGAGCTCGGCGGCGGCGACCTGCACTCCAAGACCTCCGGTGTCACAGACCATTTGGCGCACGACGACCGCGACGCGCTGCGGATCGTCCGCCGCATCGTCGCCACGCTCGGGCCGCGCTCGGAGCTGCCGTGGAAGGTCACGCCGACGGTCGATCCGCTCGCCGACCAGACCGAGCTCTATGACGTCGTACCCGTCGATCCCCGGGTGCCCTACGACGTGCACGAGGTCATCAACAGGATCGTCGACGGAGGCGAGTTCGCCGAATTCAAGGCCGAGTACGGCAGCACTCTGGTCACCGGTTTCGCGCGCATCCACGGCCACCCCGTCGGCATCATCGCCAACAACGGGGTGCTGTTCAGCGAATCCGCCTTGAAGGGCGCGCATTTCATCGAGTTGTGTGACAAGCGCACGACCCCGCTGCTCTTCCTGCAGAACATCTCGGGCTTCATGGTGGGCCGCGACTACGAGGCGGGCGGCATCGCCAAGCACGGCGCCAAGATGGTCACCGCCGTCGCCTGCGCGCGGGTGCCGAAGCTGACCGTCGTCATCGGCGGCTCCTACGGCGCAGGCAACTATTCGATGTGTGGACGCGCGTACTCGCCGCGGTTCCTGTGGATGTGGCCGAACGCGCGGATCTCGGTGATGGGTGGCGAGCAGGCCGCTTCGGTGCTGGCGACGGTGCGCGGCGAGATGACGGCCGAAGAGGAGGAGAAGTTCAAGGCGCCCATCCGTCAGCAGTACGAAGATCAAGGTAACCCCTACTACTCGACGGCCAGGTTGTGGGACGACGGCGTCATCGACCCGGCCGACACCAGAACCGTGCTGGGACTGGCGCTTTCGATCGTCGGGCAGGCGCCGCTCGAGTCGGTTTCCTACGGCGTGTTCCGGATGTGACGCTCATGTCTTCGAAGACCTTCGACACCGTTCTAGTGGCCAACCGCGGTGAGATCGCGGTCCGGGTGATCCGCACGCTCCGCGAGTTGGGTATCCGTTCTGTCGCGGTGTTCAGCGACGCCGACGCCGGTGCCCGCCACGTGGCCGAGGCGGACGTCGCGGTCGGCATCGGACCCGCCCCGGCGCGCCAGAGCTATCTCAACATCGACGCCGTCGTCGCAGCCGCGAAGCGCACCGGTGCCCAGGCCGTCCATCCCGGATACGGATTTCTCTCGGAGAACGCACAATTCGCGGCTGCACTGCAGGACGCGGGCATCGTGTTCATCGGGCCGCCAGCCGCCGCGATCCAGACGATGGGCGACAAGATCGCCGCGAAGGCCGCGGTCTCCGCGTTCGGCGTCCCCGTCGTACCCGGCGTCTCCCGGCCTGGCCTCACCGACGCCGACCTGATCGCCGGCGCCGACGAGGTCGGCTATCCGGTGTTGGTGAAGCCGTCGGCAGGCGGTGGCGGCAAGGGCATGCGAGTGGTGCACCAGCCTGCAGAGCTACCTGCGGCGCTGGCCAGTGCGCGCCGTGAGGCGGCGTCGGCGTTCGGTGACGACACGCTGTTCCTCGAGCGATTCGTGTTGAACCCCAGGCACATCGAGGTGCAGGTGCTGGCCGACGGGTACGGCAACGTCGTGCACCTCGGCGAGCGTGAATGCAGCCTGCAGCGCCGCCACCAGAAGGTCATCGAGGAAGCGCCGTCACCGCTGCTCGACCCCGCGACCCGGGCGCGCATCGGCGCGGCCGCCTGCGATACCGCCCGCAGCGTCGACTACACCGGTGCCGGCACCGTCGAATTCATCGTCTCCGCGGACCGGCCCGACGAGTTTTTCTTCATGGAGATGAACACCCGCCTGCAGGTCGAGCATCCCGTCACCGAGATGGTCACCGGCATCGACCTCGTCGAGCAGCAGGTCCGAATTGCGGCGGGCGAGAAGCTGCCGATCGGGCAGGACGACATCACCATGCAGGGCCACGCCATCGAGGCCCGTGTGTACGCGGAGGATCCCGCACGCGGCTTCCTGCCCACCGGCGGCGAAGTGATCGACCTCGCCGAGCCCGACGGGCTGAGTGTCCGGGTGGATTCCGGGCTTGCGCCCGGCATGGTCATCGGCAGCGAGTACGACCCGATGCTGGCCAAGGTCATCGCGCACGGCGACGATCGGGCGGCCGCGCTGCGGGCGCTCGACCGCGCGTTGGCTGACACCGCGGTGCTGGGCGTCACCACCAATATCGAGTTCCTGCGGTTCCTGCTCGCCGATCCCGACGTCGTCGCAGGCCGCCTGGACACCGGGCTGCTGGACCGCCGCACTCCTGACTACGTTCCGGCGCAGCACGGCGACGAGGCGCTGATCGCCGCGGCCGCCTACAAGTGGCTGCGCGGGTGGCCGGCACCGCTCGGCGACCTGTGGGACGTGCCGTCGGGCTGGCGAATGGGGGAGCGGGCGCCGACGACGTTCCGGCTGCGTGCCGGAGAGCGCACCGACCACGTGTACCTGATCGGCGCACCGAGCGCTGCCACGGCGCGAGCCGAGGACGGCGAAACTCATTCGCTGACAGCATCTCTCGACGGCGATCGGCTCGCCGTCACCCTGGATGGGCTTCGCACCGAGTACCTCGTGGCCGCCACCAACCACGGGATCTGGCTGTCTGGGGGCGGCCGCACCGCGATGGTCGAGGAGGTTCGTGAGGCGCCGGTGCGGCCCGACGACGAACACAGTGGGGATGCGGAGCTGACTAGCCCGATGCCCGGTTCTGTGGTGGCAGTTGGTGTGCAGGACGGCCAGAGCGTGCAGGCCGGCGCGGTCGTCGTCACGGTCGAAGCCATGAAGATGGAGCACGCACTCGCCGCGCCGGTCGACGGCGTAGTCGAATTACTCGTCGCCCCAGGCGATCAGGTCAAGGTGGGCCAGCCGCTGGCCAGGATCACCGCCAGCCAAGCCGGCGGTTCAGTAGATGCAAGTACGAAGGAAGACGAAACATGAGCGATTTTCTGGCGACCGGAATGCTGCCGGATCACTACGAGCAGCTCGCGAAGACGGTGCGCGACTTCGCCCAGAGTGTGGTTGCGCCCGTCTCGGCCAAACACGACGAGGAGCATTCGTTCCCCTACGAGGTGGTGTCGGGGATGGCCGACATGGGGTTGTTCGGCCTGCCGTTCCCCGAGGAGTACGGCGGCATGGGCGGCGACTACTTCGCGCTGTGCCTGGCACTGGAGGAACTCGGCAAGGTCGACCAGAGCGTCGCGATCACGCTGGAGGCGGGGGTGTCGCTGGGCGCCATGCCGGTGTACCGCTTCGGCAACGAGGAGCAGAAGCAGGAGTGGTTGCCGCTGTTGGCAAGTGGCAAGGCGCTCGGAGCGTTCGGGCTGACCGAGGCGGGCGGCGGCACCGACGCGGGCGCCACCAAGACCACGGCCAAGCTCGACGACGGGCACTGGGTCATCAACGGCTCCAAGCAGTTCATCACCAACTCGGGCACCGACATCACCAGGCTCGTCACCGTCACTGCCATCACTGGCGAAGCCGGTGGCAAGAAAGAGATCTCGTCGATCCTGGTGCCGGTGCCCACCGAGGGTTTCACCGCTGAGCCCGCATACAACAAGGTCGGCTGGAATGCCTCGGACACCCACCCGTTGTCCTTCGACGACGTCCGGGTGCCTGCGGAAAACCTACTCGGCGAGCGCGGCCGCGGCTACGCGAACTTCCTGCGCATCCTCGATGAGGGGCGGATCGCCATCGCCGCGCTGTCGGTGGGCGCCGCCCAGGGTTGCGTCGACGAGTGCGTGAAGTACGCAAAGCAGCGCGAGGCGTTCGGCGCGGCCATCGGCACCTTTCAGGCTGTCGCTTTCAAGATCGCGCGCATGGAGGCCCGCGCCCACGCCGCCCGCACCGCCTACTACGACGCGGCCGCACTCATGTTGGCGGGCAAGCCGTTCAAGAAGGCCGCCGCGATCGCCAAGCTCGTCGCCAGCGAGGCCGCGATGGACAACGCCCGAGACGCCACCCAGGTGTTCGGCGGCTACGGCTTCATGAACGAGTACGCGGTCGCGCGTCACTACCGTGACAGCAAGATCCTCGAGATCGGCGAAGGGACAACGGAAGTGCAGCTGATGCTGATCGCCCGGGAGGCTGGCCTGTGACCGACAGGCGAATCGTCGTCCAGCGCGGGCTGTGGTTCGAGGAGTTCGAGACCGGCGTGCTCTATCAGCACCGACCGGGCCGCACCATCACCGAGGCCGACAACGTGTTGTTCACCACGCTCACGATGAACACCCAGGCGCTGCATCTCGATGCTGCGTTCTCCGACGCGTTGCCACCCTTCAACCAGCGGCTGGTGAACTCGATGTTCACGCTGTCGACGCTGGTCGGCTTGTCGGTGACACAGTTGACTCAGGGCACGATCGTGGGCAACCTCGGCTTCGGTGAGGTCGCGTTCCCCAAGCCGCTCTTCCACGGCGATACGCTGTACGCCGAGACAGAGGTGACCGACAAGCGCGAGTCCAAGAGTCGCCCCGGCGAGGGCATCGTGACGTTCGCGCACACCGGCCGCAACCAGCACGGTGCCGTCGTGGCGACCGCATCGCGAAAGACGATGGTGCGCAAGCGTCCTGGCGGGGAGAAGTAGTGGTGGTGACGCAGACCGGCCCGGCATGGTTGTTCTGCCCCGCCGACCGCCCGGAGCGGTTCGAAAAGGCAGCCGCGGCGGCCGACGTGGTGATCCTCGATCTGGAAGACGGTGTTGCGGCCAAGGACCGGGACGCCGCCCGCAGGGCGCTGATCGAGACGCCGCTCGACCCTGACCGCACCGCCGTGCGCGTCAACCCGAGCGCGACGCCCGACCATCAACTCGACCTCGAAGCGCTCAAGCACACCTCCTACACGACCGTGATGCTGGCGAAAACCGAAGATCCGCAGCAGGTTCGTGACCTCGCGCCACTGGACGTCGTGGTGCTGATTGAGACACCGTTGGGTGCGCTGGCGGTGAGCGAGTTGGCGCGGATGGACAACGCGTTCGCGTTGATGTGGGGTGCCGAGGATCTGTTCGCCGTTCTGGGCGGCACCGCCAACCGGTATCCGGACGGTTCCTACCGCGAGGTGGCGCGGCACGTGCGATCGCAGACGCTGCTCGCCGCGAAGGCCTATGGACGGTTGGCGCTGGATTCGGTTTACCTCGACATCAAGGACCTCGATGGCCTCGGCAAGGAAGTCGACGACGCGGTCGCCGTCGGCTTCGACGCCAAGGTCGCGATCCACCCGTCGCAGATCCCGGTCATCCGCGCCGGCTACGCCCCCACGGAAGACCAGGTCGAATGGGCGCGCGCCGTCCTCACGCGCGCAGCCACCGAGAGGGGCGTGTTCCAACACGACGGCTTGATGGTCGATGCCCCGGTGCTTCGGCGCGCGGAACGGATCGTCGCGCTCGCGCCCTAGGACGGTGCTAGCGCCGCTGAATTGCGTATGTCGGCTGGTCACTGGCCGACACGTCCGCTCGGTCGCACACGATGAATGGGCGAGTTCACCAGTCGCGCGCATAATGGGAAATGCCCCAGTGCAGCGACGACCAGAGCGCATCGTCTGCTTAGCTCCACACCCCGGTAGCTAGCAGACAGCCCCTCACCAGGGGTTTTGCTCTGACCGCCGCCACGCTGAGCACCTCACGGTCTAACGGCGAAACATGCCGCGACTGGGACCTGAAGGAGGCGTTATGGCCGAGGTATCTGCTGGCGTTGATCTTGCGCCGGTCCGGCTGGTGGACCCCGATGGGTCACCTACAGCCGAGGACCGCTACAGCCGCGATCTGCCACCCGAAACGCTGAGCTGGCTCTACGACCTGATGGTCGTCACGCGCGACATCGACGGCGAGTTCGTCAACCTGCAACGCCAGGGCGAGCTCGCGCTGTTCGCGTCGTGCCGCGGCCAGGAAGCCGCGCAGATCGGGGCGGCGGCGTGCTTGCGCAAGACCGACTGGTTGTTCCCCCAGTACCGCGAGATCGGCGCGTTCCTGCTGCGCGGCATCACGCCGGCGCAGATGGGTGCGGTCTGGCGCGGCAAGTGGCACGGCGGCCTCGGGTTCACCGAGAAGTGCGTCGCCCCGATCGCGATCCCGATCGGCACCCACGGATTGCACGCAGTGGGCGCGGCGATGGGCGCGCAGCGGCTGGGCGACGACTCGGTGACACTGGCATATCTCGGTGACGGCGCAACGAGCGAGGGCGACGCGCACGAAGCGCTCAACTTCGCGGCGGTGTACAAGGCGCCGTGTGTGTTCTTCATCCAGAACAACCAGTGGGCCATCTCCGTCCCGGTCAGCCACCAGATGGCGGGGCCGTCGATCGCGCACCGCGCGGTCGGCTATGGGATGCCAGGTATCCGCGTCGACGGCAACGACGTGTTGGCCTGTTACGCGGTGACGGCCGAGGCCGCCGAGCGGGCGCGCGAGGGCGGCGGGCCGACGCTGATCGAAGCCGTCACCTACCGGATGGGTCCACACACCACATCGGACGACCCGACCAGATACCGGTCCGACGAGGAAGTCGCTCACTGGGCCGCCTTGGATCCAATTCAGCGGTACCGCACCTACCTTCAGTCGATCGAGGTGTGGACGGAACGGCTCGAAGAACGGGTCGCGGCCAGATCGAAACGACTACGCAGCGAGTTGCGTGAGGCGGTGGTCGGCGCTCCCGATTTCGACGTCACCGAGATGTTCGACACCGTCTATCACGACATCACCCCGGATTTGGCGCACCAGCGCGACGAGTTGCTGGCTGAGTTGGCGAAGGAGGCATGACATGACACAGATCATCGAACGGCCCCCGATGTACGGCGACGATGTGCCCGAGCCGCGGGGGCCGATGCTGACCGCACTGCCGCGGGCGGCGATGCTGACGATGGCGCAGGCGATCAACCGTGGCCTGCACGACGCGATGGCGGCCGACGAGCGGGTGCTGGTGTTCGGGGAAGACGTCGCCACGCTCGGCGGCGTGTTCCGGGTGACCGAGGGTCTGGCCGAAACATTCGGCGAGCAACGGTGTTTCGACACCCCGCTGGCGGAGTCAGGCATCATCGGCATCGCGATCGGAATGGCGATCCGTGGTTTCCTGCCGGTCCCTGAGATCCAGTTCGACGGCTTCGCAGCGCCTGCGTTCGATCAGATGGTCAGCCACTTGGCCAAGTACCGCATGCGCACCCGCGGTGACATCGACATGCCGGTGACCGTCCGCATTCCGTCGTTCGGCGGAATCGGTGCCGTGGAACATCACTCCGAGTCCACCGAAAGCTACTGGCTGCACACGGCAGGCCTGAAAGTCGTCGTGCCGTCGACGCCATCGGATGCCTACTGGCTGCTGCGGCAGGCGATCGTCAGCCGGGACCCGGTGATCTATCTGGAGCCCAAGCGGCGGTACTGGACCCGGGAAGCCGTCGACACCTACGCACCCGCACTGCCGATCGGACGCGCCGCGGTCCGTCGTGTCGGCGCCGACGTCACCGTTGTGACGTACGGGTCGCTCGTCGCGACGGCGCTGAGCGCGGCAGACCTTGCCGAGCAGCGCGACTGGAGCCTCGAGGTCGTGGACCTGCGGTCGCTGAACCCGCTCGACTTCGACACCGTCGCGGATTCGGTTCGCAAGACCGGCCGCGCGGTCGTGATGCACGAAGGCCCGCGCACGCTGGGCTTCGGTGCCGAGTTGGCGGCGCGCATCCAGGAGGAGCTCTTCTACGACCTGGAGGCGCCGGTGTTGCGCGCCACCGGGTTCGACACGCCGTATCCACCCGCGCGGCTGGAGAAGCTGTGGCTACCGGGCCCGGACCGGCTGTTGGACTGCGTCGAGCGGGCGATGGAGCGGCCGTGAGTGCGGTGAAGGAGTTCCTCGTCCCGGACCTGGGCGAAGGTCTCGAGGACGCGACCATCACCGGCTGGAGCGTCGCAGTCGGTGACGATGTCGAGCTGAACCAGACCTTGTGCACCGTGGAGACCAACAAGGCCGAGGTCGAGATTCCCAGTCCGTATACGGGCCGGATCGTGGAACTCGGCGGTGCCGAGGGCGACACGCTGGCCGTCGGCTCTGTTCTGGTGCGCATTTCGACGTCGGTGGCCGAGACCGCCGGTGCAGCAGAGGAACCCGTGGCGCCGCCGCCGAGCGCCAACGGCAGTGCGCGCAAGCCGGTTCTGGTCGGCTACGGGGCCGACGAGGACATGGACACCAGCAGGCGTGGATCGGTCGGTGAACGCCCACGCGCGAAGCCGCCGGTACGCAAGCTGGCCGTCGAGCTGAACGTCGACCTGTCCCGGCTGACGGGGTCCGGCCCCGACGGTGTGATCACTCGCGAGGATGTCCTTGCCGCGGCGGGAAAGTCGGCAGCGACGCCGGAGATGGTGGCGGTGCGCGGTGTGCGGGCGGAGATGGCTCACCGAATGACGTTGTCGCGCAGGCAGATACCTGATGCGCACGCCGGTGTGCAGGTCGACTGCTCCGGCTTGCTGCGGCTGCGCGACCGGATGCGTGAGGTCGCCGGTGACGAGTCGCCGATCACGCCATTCGTGCTGACGCTGCGACTCCTGACGATCGCACTGCGGCACCACCCGAATCTGAATTCGACGTGGGTGGACACCACCGACGGGCCGCAGATCCATTTGCACTCCGCCGTGCATCTGGGATTCGGCGTGGCGGCGCCGCGAGGGCTGCTGGTGCCTGTCGTCGACGACGCGCACGAAAAGACCACGCGGGAATTGGCCGCTGTCGTCGCGAGGCTCATCCGCGACGCACGGGCCGGCACCCTCAAACCGTCGGAACTTCAAGGCTCCACCTTCACGGTGTCCAACTTCGGCGCGCTCGGCTTGGACGAGGGCGTTCCGGTGATCAACTACCCCGAGGCGGCCATCCTCGGGATGGGGTCGCTGAAGCCGCGCCCAGTGGTCGTCGACGGCGAAGTGGTCGTGCGCCCGACGATGTCGCTGACGTGCGCGTTCGACCATCGCATCGTCGACGGCGCTCAGGTCGCTGCGTTCCTGACCGAACTGCGCGGCCTCATCGAGGTTCCGGAGCTGGCGCTGCTTGACCTCTGACTAGCAGGGGGCGCCGGGAGGCGTGTAGTACGGCACGCCTTCTACGGTGTAGCACGGTATCTCGCCGGGAACGTACGGGTTGTCGGCGGCCGCAATGGCGGCGCCGACCGCCACGTCGCCGGCTATGTGGGTGCAGCCGCCGGCCGCGAAATGGCGACCGTCCGCCCCCGCGCACACCTCGGCATTCGCTGCCGGTGCTACTGCCACCGGCACCGCCGCCATCGCCCCCGCGGTAAGTAGCACTGCTGCCAGCTTCTTCATGTCCTGCTCCTTTTGCTGACCCCCGCCCGTGAGCAGCCTATGCCGCGATCTGGTTTGCGCAGACCGAATCAGCGATCTGGGAAATAGCTGAAGGGCTCGCGGTGGCGTTCGCCGGACTACGGATCCTCCGTGCGGGCCCGCTCGAGCTCGGCGATCTCGGTCAGTGACCGCTCGGCGATGAATTCACCCGTCGCCCCGAGTTGTTCGGAGATGGCGCGTGATGTCGCCAGCATCTCGGTCAGCACGAGGGGCAGCCGGTCCGGTGCCAGCCGGCCGCGCGGCGCTGAGATGTGCACCGCCGCATTGACCGTGCCTGCGGCGTCGAAGATCGGGGTCGCCAGCCCCGTGATTCCCTCCACGCTCTCGCCGTCGGTAACGCTGTACCCGCGCTCCCTGATGGCCCCGAGTTCGCGTGTCAGTGCATCTCGGTTGGTCAGGGTGAACCGCGTGAACTGTTCGAGGGTCGCCGCTGACAACACGCGGGCTTGCAAGTCAGGGTTGAACGCGGAGAACAGCTTTCCGATGCTGCTGCCGTGCAGCGGTCTGGCGCCCCCGAGCTTCATGACCACCGAAAGGTTCTGGCCGGCTTCGCAGCGATCCGCATATGTCACAGTGTTGCCGGTTCGCAACGCGAGGTAGGTGTTCTCGTTGACCGACTCGCACAGTTCGAGCAGGAACGGGCGGCTGACCGCGCGCAGGTCCACGCTGTCGACGATCGACAGCGCCAGCACGAGTGATCGAGGCCCGAGGACGTAGGTCTTCTGGCCGGACGCGCGCACGGCGTCCAGTTCCGTGAGCGCGGTGACCAAGTCGTGTGCGCTGCTCATCGGAATGCCCAGGTCCTCGCACATCGGCTTGAGCGCGCTGCCCTCCTGATGGTGTGCGAGGTATTCGACGATCTTCAGCGCTCGGTCGAGACGGGCGGGGTTCATGTGACTGATGATGCCACGAGATCGCGAAGTCGGATTCGCATTTTGACGCACAACTCTTGACGGGTGACTGCAGTCACGTCTACAGTTCGCAATTACGAAGTTCACATCGCATCTGCGAAGTAGGTAGGAGAAGCCGTTGTCAGCTCACCTCATCTCGATCCTCGTTCTGGTCGGCGTCTTCTTTCTGGGCACCGTGCGGTCCGTCAACCTCGGTGTCCTCGCCCTCGTCGGCGCCTTCGCCGTCGGCTCCTGGGTCTTCGGTGCCAAGACATCGGAGGTCTTGGCCGGCTTTCCCGCGGATCTGTTCGTGATCCTGGTCGGGGTCACCTACCTGTTCGCCATCGCCAAGCGGAACGGCACGGTCGACTGGCTCGTCGGTGGTTCGGTCCGCGCGGTCCGGGGTCGGGTGGCGGCGCTGCCGTGGGTGATGTTCGTGCTGAGCGGGGTCCTTGTCGCGCTCGGTGCGTTGAGCCCTGCGGCCGTGGCGATCATCGCACCCATCGGGATGGCCTTCGCCGCACGGTATCGGATCAACCCGATGCTGATGGGGCTGATGGTGATTCACGGCTCGGCGGCGGGAAACTTCTCGCCGCTCGGGGTGCTCGGGGTGATCACCAACGGCATCGTCGACCGCAGTGACCTGCCGGCCAGTCCGATCGGCATCTTCGTGGCCAACCTGATCTTCAACGTCGCGCTCGGGGTGGTCATCTACATCGCCTTCGGCGGACTGCGGCTGCTGAGATCGGGTGCGCGCTGCACGGACCACACCGAGACCGATCCCGACGACGTCCCGGCCGAGGGTGGCGGCGGCGCGGCTGTCGCCGTCAAATCGCGGGCCGCAGTAGTGCCGCGTGCAGAACGACGCGAACGCGTCGCAACCGCGGTGGGTTTGGCGGTGTTGGCGATCGGTGCCCTCGTCTTCGACCTGGACATCGGCTTGACAGCGATGACCGTCGTGGGCGTGCTGGCGGTGATGTCGCCACAGACGGCCAAGGCCGCCGTCGCCGACATCAGTTGGGGAGTGGTCCTGCTGATCTGCGGGATCGTGACGTACGTCGGCTTCCTGGAATCAGTCGGGACAGTGGACTACATCGGCCACGCGATTGCCTCGGTGTCCTCGCCGGTGCTGGCCGCTCTGGTCCTGCTGTTCGTCGGCGCGGTGGTGTCGGCATTCGCGTCGACGACCGGCATCCTCGGCGCGCTGATCCCGCTCGCGGTGCCGCTGCTGGCGGCCGGGGAACTCGGGGCCGTCGCCCTGGTCGCGGCACTTTCCATCTCGGCATCGGTTGTCGACTCGAGCCCGTTCTCCACCAACGGGGCGCTCGTCGTCGCGAACGCCCCTCACGGTCGGGAGCCCGCGGTGTACCGGGGCCTGATGATGTGGGGCTTCGGCCTGGTGGCGCTGACGCCACTCATCACGTGGGCGATCTTCGTGCTTCCGGGCTGGTGACCGCGATGAATCACGTGGACATGACCCCGCCGCTGTCTGGCGTCACGGTCGTCGACATGACCACCGCGCTCGGTGAGTACGCGGGCAGGTTGCTGGCCGATCTCGGCGCCGACGTCATCAGGTACGACGACGCGGCCCCGACGTCATCCCATCGCCGTGCATTCATGAACGCCGGCAAGCAGATTCGTGGCTGGCGACCGCGCGCCGAGGAGCTCACCGAGTCGCTACTGCAGGCCCAGATCCTGCTCACGAGCGAGGGGCCTGCCGCCCTGCGGGCCAACGACATGCACCCGCACGACGTCGCCCGCCGGCACCCGATGCTGGTGCACGTCGCAATCAGCCCGTTCGGCCTCACCGGCCCCTACGCTGACCGCCCGGCCAGCGATCTCACCCTGATGGCCGCCGGCGGACTGTTGGCGCTCGCAGGCGAACCCGACCGCGAGCCGGTCCGCGCCTGGGGGCAACAGACCGCCGTGATCGCCGGCGTCCATGCGACCACCGCCACGCTCATCGCGTTGCACGTGCTCGAGACCGAATCGCGCGGCCAGATCGTGGATCTGTCCGTCCAGGAGGCGGTCGCGCATTCGATCGAGAACGCCGCGCAATACGTCGACCTCGAAGGTGTCGTGCGCAGGCGTGCCGGAGCGGGGCCGCAGGAGGCGGGCACCGGGTTGTTCCGCTGCGCCGATGGCTGGATCTATCTCGTCGGCGGCCTCGGCGGAAAGCCGTTGGCGTGGAAAGCGATCGCCGAGTGGCTCACCGACGGCGGTGTCACCGAAGCGACCGATCTGGACGACGATTGCTGGCAGCGGCCGCCGTGGCGTCGTACTCCCGAGGCCTGCAAACGGTTTCGTGACCTTTTCGAGGTGTTCGCGGCATCGCGGACCAAGGCGGAGCTTTTCGCGTCCGGTCAAAAACGCCGCATCAGCGTCGCGCCGGTCGCCACCCCGGAAGACCTGCTGCACGATCCCCAACTGGTCGCGCGCGACTACTTCCGCATCGTCGAGGTCGAGGGGCGGCGCGTCACGTTGCCGGGCTCGCCGTACCGCTTCGCCACGTCCGACGTTCGTCCCCGACAAGGAAGGAGCCTGACATGGGCGCACAGCTCCCGCTGACCGGGATCCGGGTCGCCGACTTCAGCTGGGTTGGCGCCGGTCCGTTCCTCACCAAGCCGCTGGCCGACCACGGGGCGGACGTGGTGAAGGTCGAATCCCGCACGCGCGTCGATCCGATCCGCTCGATGGCCCCGTTCCGCGACGCCGTCACCGGAACCGACCGCAGTGGCTACTTCGCCAACCGCAATACCAGTAAGCGCTCGATGTGCCTGGATCTCAAGCACCCGCGAGGTCGCGAGCTGGCGATGCGCCTGATCGAGGTCAGCGACGTGGTGGTGAACAACTTCAGCCCCGGCACCATGGACCGTCTGGGGCTCGGCTACGACGCCGCCCGCGCCGCGCGACCCGATGTCATTTATCTCGAGATGCCGATGCTGGGAACCGAAGGGCCGCACCGCGATTGCCGCGGCTATGGGCTGACCATCGCGGCAGCCGGGGGATTGCTCGGGCTCACCGGCTACGACGACGCTCCGCCCGTCGGCACCGGCACCAACTATCCCGACCATGTCCCCAACCCGCTGCACGGGGCCGTCGCGGTGTTGGCCGCGCTGCGCAAGCGGCGACGTACCGGCCAGGGGGAGTACATCGAACTCGCCCAGTTGGAGTCGACGATCAACGCGATCGGACCGGCGATCGTCGCCGCAGCCGCGGGCGCCGCCGTCGGTCGCGCAGGTAACGATGACGACGTGGCGGCACCCCACGGCGTCTACCCGTGCGCAGGGGAGGACCGATGGTGCGCGATCGCGGTCTTCGACGACGAACAGTGGGCCGCTACACGTCTCGTTCTGCACCTGCCGGAATCGCTCGGGCTGGCGGCCCCCGACGGCAGGCGGGACTCACGACCACTACTCGACAGGCTGATCGGCGCGGCAACCCGCGCCTGGGACGCGGAGCGGCTGGCTGCCGAGTTGACCGACCACGGGGTAGCGGCGTCGGCAGTGCTCACCGCAGACGACCTCGTCCACTCGGACGTCCAGCTTCGCGACCGCGGGCATTGGGTCACGCTCGACCATCCGGTGATGGGATCCAGTGTCTACGACGGCATTCCGTACCGGTTTTCGGAGAGTGCCGGACATCTGCGATCGCCCGCACCGCTGCTCGGCGCGGACACCCGGGACGTCTGCATCGAGCTTCTCGGCGTTTCCGAGGACACCTATGACGCCATGGCATCGGAAGGAGCAGTGGGCTGACATGAGCACCCGAAGGCGACCGCGAATCAGGATCGCAGCGAGCGGGAGTCGAGGCAACGACGGAGGACCGGAGCGAGCGGGAGTCGAGGCATGACCATCGAAACCGACCGCAAGGGACGGACTCTCGTCCTGCGGATGAACCGCCCGGATGCGCTGAACGCGCTCGATGTCGAGTCGATGATCGACCTGAACGCGGCGTTGCGCGACTTCCGTGACGACCCGGACCTTCTGGTCGCGGTCATCACCGGGGCCGGCGAGCGCGCCTTCTGCACAGGTGCGGACCTCAAGCGCACCATGCCGTCCGACGCGGGCTTCGCCGAGACCTACTTCTTGCCCTATGACCAGAGCGTGGAGTCCGGCCTCTACGTGCGGGCGATCACGATCAGTGAGTTGGGCATCACCAAACCGCTCATCGCCGCCGTCAACGGTCACGCGCTGGGCGGCGGGGCGGAGATCGCGTTGGACTGCGACATCCGGATCGCCAGCACGACGGCGACATTCGGCCTGCCAGAGGCGCGCTGGGCCAGCGTTCCCGCGGTCGGCGGTGTGTCGAAGCTGCTGCGTGCGGTGCCGCGGGCCGTGGCGATGCAGATGCTGCTGACCGGTGACCGCATCGACGCCGCGGAGGCCCATCGGGTGGGCCTGGTGAGCGAGGTGGTGGCGTCCGATGACCTCCTGGCGCGGGCACTCGAGATCGCCGACCGGATCTCGGCCAACGGTCCGCTCGCGATTCGCAGCATCAAGACTCTGGCGACGCGTACCGAGGATCTGCCGCTGAGCCGTTCGGTGGAACTCGAACAGCTGCTGTGGGGGATTCTGCGCGACACCCACGACCGCGTGGAGGGGCGTACCGCCTTCGCGCAGCGACGCGAGCCTGAATACCAGGGCCGATGATACCGACGAAAGGACACCTCATGACCAATTCCTTTGCCCCACCGGCCGAACGGGCCATCGGTGCGGAGAACTTCCTGACCGACGGCACCCTTGCGGTGTTGCGGATTACTCGGTGCCGGGACTGCGGCAGCGCCTGGTTCCCGGCCCGCGCCCAGTGTTCGACATGCGCGTCACGGGACATGAGCGAGGAGCTGACCTCGACGTCGGGTATCGCCTACGCGTCAAGCGTCGTACGCATCGGCCCGCCAGGATTCGAGGCGCCGTACGTGCTGGCGTACGTCGACCTCGACGGGGTCAGGTTGCTCGCGCATGCGGAGTCGGCCGAGGCGCTGACGCCGGGAACCCCGGTCGAGTTGCGCCTGGCCGCCATCGGGTCCGATGACGACGGCCCCCTGCTGTCCTACACCGTCGCTGCAACAGCGGAAGGAAAGACACGATGAGCGCAGAGGTATTCGTTGCAGGCGCGGGTGTTCACCCGTTCGGTAAGCATCGAGGTACCGCGACCGACGAACTCGGCTATCGTGCCGTGAGCGAGCTGATGGCGACCGCGGGCGTGGATCCCGGTCTGGTGGACGTCGGCTTCGGCGGATCGGTGTACGGTGGCTCCCTGCTCGCACAGCGCGTGATGCAGCGGGTCGGAGTTTCGGGCCAGCCGGTCTTCACCGTTGAAAATGCGTGTGCCAGTGGCGCTTCGGCTGTCAACCTGGCCTGGCAGGCGGTGGCATCGGGCTCGGCCGACTGCGCGATCGCGTTCGGGGCGGAGAACTTGTCCGCGTTCGGCGGTGGCACCCTGCCGCTGACGACCAACGACATCGAGATCGCACAGGGCATGGTGATGCCTGCCGCTTACGCGATGCGCGCGCAGCGCTACCTGCACGACTGGGGCGCCGCGGCGGAGGACCTCACCAACGTGTCGGTCAAGAACCGCCGCAACGGTGCCGGAAACCCGCGTGCGCACTTCCAGAAGGAAGTAACGCTGGAGGACGTCGACAACTCCCGCCCGGTAGCGGATCCACTCCGGCTGTTGCACTGCTGCCCCAACAGCGACGGGGCGGCCGCGGTGGTGCTGTGTTCGGAACGGGTGGCCAAGGGCCTACCCGGTCCGCACGTGCGTGTCGCGGCGAGCGTGGTGCGGTCCGGTCGATTCTCGACTGGCTACCGCGACATGACATGGCCCGACATCACCGAGCGGACGGCCGATGCGGCGTATGCCCAATCGGGTTTCGGGCCTGACGATCTCGATCTCGTCGAGCTCCATGATGCGTTTGCCATAGCGGAACTGCTACATGCCGAGGCGCTGGGCATCGCCGAACGTGGCAAGGCACACGCCGCCGTGGCTACCGGGCAGTTCGACCGTGACGGGCGCGTGGCGGTGAGTCCCAGCGGAGGACTGTTGTCGCGGGGCCATCCGGTCGGGGCGACCGGCGTCGCGCAGATCTGCGAAGCGTATTGGCAACTCACCGAACAGGCCGGGGCACTGCAGGTTCCCGGTGCGCAGGTGGCGCTCACCCACGTGACCGGCGGCGGCATCTTCGGCGTCGACAACGGCGCTTGCGCGGTCCACATCTTGAGCAATCGATAGGAGCAGACGAATGAGTGGGCTTGCATACGTGCTGTCGCACGGCGACGATGCCGTCACGGAGGCGGCGGTGCGTTCGATGGAGCAGGGCGGCTGGCGGCTGGTCGTGCGCCATGGTGACGCCGATGTACCGCCTGTCACGGTAGGCCCCGTCACCGGCGTGGTGTACATCCCCGGGCTGTTGGCGGAAGGCGAAGGTATCAAACCCGATCCCGCTGTGGCACTGATGGATTTGGTTGACGCCTTGCGGCCGCACATGTCACCCGCAGCGGATGGCGGCGCCCGGGTGGTGGCGGTCGGCAGTCGTGACTGGCTGGGGTGGCCAAGCCGGCCCCGCCTTGCGGCCAAGGCTGCTGGATTGGTAGCGGCGGTGCGAAGCCTAGCGCTCGCGCACGGGCGGGCGGGGATCACCGTCAACGCTGTGATCGCGGTTCCGCCCGATGCCGCCGCCCGTCGTGCTGCCGGACCCGCGCCGGGCACCCACCTGTACGAACCTGTGCCGCTCACGGGTGAGCCGGTGACGCCGGAGGATATCGCCGCGACGATCAGGTTCTTCCTGGATCGACGCAGCGGCTACATCACCGGCCAGGTCCTGCATTGCTGTGGAGGCGCCAGCCTCCTGTCGAGTTTGTCTGTGTGACAGAGGAGTTGAACATGCTGTTGGAAGGACAGGTTGCTGTCGTCACGGGCGCGGCGAGTGGAATAGGCCTGGCGATCGCACGCGAGCTGGCAGCTGCCGGCGCGACGGTGGCAGTGGCCGACATCGCCGGTGAGGCAGCCGACGCCGCGGCTGCGGCGATGGTCGACGACGGTGGCAGAGCCGTCGGTATCGCTGCCGATGTCACGTCGCGGCCGGCGGTCGAAGCGCTGTTCGGCAAGGTCGAGGCCGAACTTGGACCAGTCGACGTTCTGGTCAACAACGCAGGCATCAGTATCGACCGCGGCGTACGCCGCGTCAGCGATGATGATTGGCAGCGGACCGTCGCGGTGAATCAGACGGGTGTGTTCCTGTGTTCTCAGGCGGCGGCCCGCAGCATGATCCCGAGGAGATCCGGGCGCATCATCAATATCGCGTCGCGCGCCTGGCTCGGCTGGTTCGGCCAGGTTTCGTATGCGTCCTCGAAGGGCGGCGTGGTGTCGGCTACTCGCGCGCTCGCGATCGAACTCGCCAAGTACGGCATCACCGTGAACTGTCTCGCGCCCGGGTTGATCGACACGCCGCTGTTGCGAGCCGAACCACCCGAAGTGATGGAGCGGTTATTGAAAGCGCAGCCGATGGGAACGCTCGGCGCCCCGGCCGATGTCGCACACGCGGCGCGCTTCCTCGCGAGCCCAACGGCGCGGGCGGTCACCGGTCAGGTGTTGTACATCTGCGGTGGCAAGAGCCTCTACGCGCAGCCGGCGAGCTGACTAACGGCGCTTGGCGGCGGCCAGCCGACGGGCGAATTCCGGCGATTCGATGGACGCCGCCTGCGGACCAAGCTCCGTGTCCACTGCGATGCGGTGCTGCTCGGTGTCGACGAAGCCGGGATTGGCAGTCGCGCGCATCGAGGCCTTGGTGGCGATGACCACGTCGCGGGGTGCGGCGGCTGGTCCTGCGGCGAGTTCGCGTGCGGCTGCGACGGGGTCGTCGGCGACCGCGAGCGCCAGCCCGTAACGCAGCGCTGCCTCGGCGTCGAACCGCATGCCGAAGAGCAGCGAGGCGCGCGCCACTTGCGGGCCGACGGCACGCTGCAGCATCCACGTGGCGCCGCCGCCGGGATGGATACCGAGCTTCTGGAATCGCGCGTCGAAAAGCGCTGCCGGACCGGCGATTCGGACGTCGGCGGCCAGCGCGAGATTCAGCCCCGCGCCGACGGCCGCGCCGTTCACCGCCGCGATCGTCGGCAAGGCGCAGTTTGCGACGGCGAGGAAGCCGTCGTAGATGCCACGCAGGCCGTCCTCGGTCGCGGCGCCCAGCGCGGTGAGATCGGCGCCGGCGCAGAACGCCTTGCCTGCGCCGGTCACGATGAGCGCGTGCACGTCGGGGTTGGCTTCCGCGGCGTCGACCGCGGCGCGGAGGGCGGCAGAGATCTCGGCGGTCACGGCGTTGCGGCGTTCGGGGTCGTTGACCGTGATGAGGGTGACGTGATCGTCGACCTGGACCAGAACTGGATCGGACACGGGCTCAGCCTAAAGCGTGCCGCCGGGCGAGCGGCGATGGTGGTGATGATGGCGAGCGCGATGGCGCCGACGACGACGGCGATCGTGGCGGGCCATCCGAACCACCCGACGGCGGCAGCGCCGAACGCGGTGCCGAGAGTGCCGCCGATGAAGTAGACGAGCATGTAGGCACTGTTGAACCGCGCAGGCGCGGTCGGGTCGATCGCCAGGACAGTGCTCTGGTTGGCCACTTGGGCGGCGAACAGACCGGCATCGAACAGGGCAAGGCATGCCAGCGTGACAGCCGTGTTCGACAGGCAAGCGCCCAGCGTCACGGCTGCGGTGAACGCGATGACGAGTCCGATCAGGAGCACCGTGCGCGCGCCGACCCTGTCCGTCCATGCGCCTGCGACGCGGGTTCCGACGATGCCAAGAAGTCCGGCCAATGCGTATGCGCCGATGCGCTCCGACGAGTACGAGAACGGCGGCTGCGACAGTGCGACGCCGAGGCCCGCCCATACCGCGCAGAACGCGAAGAACCAGAGGGACCCACGGCATGCCGCGAGCCGAAGCCGCGGAAAGTGGACGTACAGTCCTGGGAGCCCGCGCAGGGTGGCGAGGTAGCCCGATGTCGTGCTTCCGGTTGCGCCGGGCAGCACGAACAGAGCCGAGACCGCGATGATGGCGCACGCAGTCCCGAACATGAGAAACATTCCACGCCAGCCGATCTCGTCGTTGAGCCAACCGCCGACGATGCGGCCTGCGAGGATTCCCGCCGAGATGCCTGCGGTGACGATGCCAAGGACGGTGGCACGTCGACGCGGATTCGCGAACCGCCCCGCGACCGAACTCAATTGCGCACCAACCGACGATCCGGCGCCGATCACACCGATGACGAGGCCGAGGAGCCATGGTGTGCCGACGGCGGCGTTGACGGTCAGCGCGATGGCGAGTGCACCGAATTGTGTTGACAGCACACGGCTTGGCGCCAACCGGTCAACGAGCGGCACGAGCAGGGCGAGTCCGGCGAGGTACCCGAGCGGTCCACACGCCAGGGCAACGCCAACTGTCGCAAGTGATGCGTGCAGGGATCCCGCCACGTCGGCGATCGCCGGTTGAAGGGGATAGATGCTGGCAGTGCCCAGCGCCGCCGCGAGCGCCATGAACCAGACCACAGGTGTCGACAGAACTGCGGGGCGTGCGTCCGAGATGACGTCTGTTTGCATGCCAACGACGCTAAGAAGCCAAGCGCGCGCGCCGCTGGCGGAAAACGGACAAGACGGTGCGGCCGACGCAAACGGGGTCACATCCCTAGGGATGTGACCCGTCGCGCTCAGATCCGTTGGTGCTGAGGCCCGTCAACCTGCCGGTGGTGGAGGTGGCAGTGGCGGTGCCCCCGGTGCCGGGGGTGGCGGAGGCGCGCCATCCGGCGGTGCGGCCGGGTCTGGCTGGAATTGCACCAGACCGGGAGGAATGTTGGTGCCAGGCGGCGGTGCCGTACCCGGCAGCGCCTCGCCGAGCTGTTCCTGCGGCATCTGCCCCAGCAGTCCGCCCTTCAGCATCCCCGCGCGGTACATGTCGATGTAGCGACCGAACCACTCGCGCTTGCTGACGTCGTCGTTCTCCTGGCCTTGAGGCACATCGAATACTTCGCCCTGGCCCGGTGCCGAGGGCTTCTCGTATTGCTGTACTCCGTACGCGTTGTTGAACACGTTGAAGCTCGGGGGCGTCCCCGGATTCGGGCCCGGTGCCGACGGCATCGGGAGCTGGCCCAGAACGCTGTCCCTGTCCAGGCCGATGACCTGAGGCGCGCCAAGCGAGCCAGGGACATCGTTGGCGGGCTGCCCCGCCTGAGCCAGCACGTCGAACCCGGTCGGTCCGAGCGGTGCGCCGATCACCGGGATCGTCGGACCGGGTGGTGGCGGCGGAGGTGCCGGATCCGCGGGCACCGGCAGGGGCGCCGGGTCAGGCGGAGGCGGGTCCGCGGCAGCGGTCGCCGAGAAGGCGACCGCCGCTCCGAAGGTAACTAAACCTGCTGCCGCAGCGCTGGTGACGGCGGTTCTCCGTGGATGTAGTGCTTTCTTCCGGTGCCGGCCCATGCGCGATGTCAGACTGCCTTGGTGACGCCGTAGTAGGCCACGACGTCGTCGGTGTCGGTGGTGGAGCTGGTCAGCGTCGCGTAGGAACGAATGA
>Ga0207648_10000962_pt1 | contig 32576 bp, 32 predicted proteins | sample KBSMisM32_FD_184310 | JGI IMG/M metagenome (GOLD analysis project Ga0207648, IMG submission 184310) | Miscanthus rhizosphere microbial communities from Kellogg Biological Station, Michigan, USA - KBS Miscanthus M3-2 (SPAdes) (version 2) | ecosystem: Host-associated > Plants > Roots >... | reverse complement strand
CCGGCGACTTCGATCGTCGCCGCCAGGAACACCGGCGAGCGGCGCGAACGGCGGTTCTGTGACATGCTGCTCTCGTCCATCCCGCCGGTCCTACGCCGGACGGGTAAAGCTTCATTTAACACGTCGCTTAAATTCGGCGGAGCAGCAGCATCAAATTATTGGCCGGCATCTCGCGGACCTCGGCGAGCGAGAAGGAGCTTTGCGCGGCTTCGGCAAAGTCCTCGACCCGGCGCAGGCCCCATTCGGAATTACGGCCCTTGAGCATCGCATCGAATTCGAGATTGCTCTCTACGGTCGCGATATCGTCCTTCAGCCACGGCCCGTAGAGAATGAGCGGCGCTCCGACCGGCAGGATCGACCCTGCCCCCGCGATCAGCCCCAGCGCCGATGGCCACGGGCTGATGTGGACCATGTTGATACTGAGGACCACGTCGGCGGTCGCGATCGGCCAGTCGCGCGCCGCCGCGTCGAGCGCGATCGGTTTCCGCACGTTCGGCAAGTTCGCCGCATCGCGCCATGCATGAATCGACTGCAGGGCGTCCGGATGAATGTCACTCGGCTGCCATTCGAGCTGAGGAAAGCGCTCGGCAAAATAGGCCGCATGCTCCCCGGTTCCGCTGGCGATCTCGAGCGCCAGGCCTGCTGCCGGCAGCCAGTCGGCGAGAACCTCGGCAATCGGCTCACGATTTCGCGCCGCCGCTGGAGCCGATCGACGCGCACCTTGCTCCCCAGCCTCGTAGAACCGTTCGCCAGCCATCACGCCCGGCCGCGGACTTCCTCGAGCATCCGCTTCGCGCGGAGGTACATTTCAAGCCGCGTCAGGCTGAACATGCCGAGCGCGAAGGCGATCAGCGGGTCGGTCAGCATCGCCGGGCTGACGCCCTCCGAGCCGAGCAAGCCACGACCGAGCGCCCGGACAGCGATCAGCGCAACGAGGAACAGCATCGCCGCCGGCGACGCCTTCTGGTTGAGCGCGTGGGTTTCCGAGTCGATGTGGATTTCCATCATCTTGCCGCGCTGCCACCCGACCGCTGCGCCAATGGCAAAAGCGACCAGGCAGGCGAGCCCGACCCAGCCGAACGGCGGCAGCTGCCAGAACATCCACCCCGCGACCGCGGCATAGAGCGCTGGCACAATCCACAAATTCTCGAGCTTCAACGGCCGCATCTGGCCCATCTTGCGCATCCGCAGCGCCATGACGACGACGATAATCGCGCCCGTAATCGCATAGCTGATCCACGTCTGCTGAGGTGGGTGACCTTGCATTCGAACGCTCCCCTCTACTCGGCGGCCGCGGCCACCTCCCCGTCGCGATAAGTAAGGACCGGCTTGCGCGCCGCAAGCGTTTCATCGAGGCGCCGCCGCGGCGCGTGGACCGGTGCCGCCTTGAGGCTCTGGTCGCCAGCCTTGGCGCGCTGCGCAATGGAGCGCACCGCGGCGATGAACTGGTCGAGGCTTGCCTTGGATTCGGTCTCGGTCGGTTCGATCAGCATTGCACCGTGGACGACCAGCGGGAAATACATGGTCATCGGGTGGAAGCCCTCGTCGATCAGCGCCTTGGCCAGATCGATCGTGCTGAGGCCATCGGCGAAGCCTTTGTCGGAGAAGATCGCCTCGTGCATGCACGGCCCGCTCTTGCCGAACGGCGCGTCGAGCACGTCCTCAAGGCTGCGCAGGATATAATTGGCGTTCAAGACGCTGTCCTCGGCGACCTGCTTCAGCCCGTCCGCTCCGTGACTGAGGATGTAGGTCAGGGCGCGGGTGAACATGCCCATCTGGCCGTGGAACGCGACCATCCGCCCGAACCCGCCGCGATGCTCGTCGGCGGCCGTCTCTTCCTCGACGATCCGGAAGATCCCGTCGGGATATTTCGCGGCGTAGGGCAGCGGCCCGTAAGGCGCGAGCGCTTCGGACAGAACCACCGGCCCCGACCCCGGACCGCCGCCGCCGTGCGGAGTCGAGAAGGTCTTGTGGAGGTTGATGTGCATCGCATCGATGCCGAGGTCACCGGGCCGGACCTTGCCGACGATCGCGTTGAAATTGGCGCCATCGCAGTAGACGAACGCGCCCACCGCATGGACCGCATCGCTGATCGCCTTCATCTCCGGCTCGAACAGGCCGCAAGTGTTGGGGTTGGTGATCATCACCGCTGCCACGTCGGGCCCGAGCCGCGCTTTCAGCGCCTCGAGGTCGACCCTGCCGGCCGCAGTCGCCGGAATGTTCTCCACCGCATAGCCGGCAAAGGCCGCAGTCGCCGGGTTCGTCCCGTGCGCACTTTCCGGCACCAGCACGACCTGGCGCTTGTCACCGCGCGCTTCCAGCGCCGCGCGGATGCATAGCAGCCCGCACAATTCGCCATGGGCGCCGGCCTTGGGACTCATCGCCACGCCGTGCATTCCGGTCAGGTCGAGTAGCCAGAACGCCAGTTGGTTGATCACCTCCAGCGCGCCCTGGACCGTCTCCTGCGGCTGCAGCGGATGGACGTCGGCGAAGCCAGGCAGCCGCGCGACCTTCTCGTTGAGCCGTGGGTTGTGCTTCATCGTGCAGCTCCCGAGCGGGAACAGGCCGAGGTCGATCGCATAATTCTGCCGCGACAGCCGCGTGTAGTGGCGCACCATCTCGGGTTCGCTGAGACCGGGGAGACCGATTGGCCGCGACCGCTCCAGCCCGCCAAGCTTTGACGCGCCCTTCGGCAATTCGGCAAAATCGACCCCGGTCTGCTCGGTCGAGCCAATTTCGAAGATCAGCGGTTCTTCCAGCATCAGGGCCCGGTTGCCGGTCACCGTCTGCGCTTCACCCTGCTCGTTGGCGGGAGTGGTGGGCCGCCAGCCCGAGGGATTGACGGTCATTGGACCACCTCCTTCAGCGCGGCTTCCAGCGCGGCAATATCCTCGTCGGTCGTCGTCTCCGTGACTGCAACCACCAGGCCGTTCTTGAGCGCGTCGACGCCCGGATAAAGCCGCCCGAGCGATACCCCGCCGAGCACGCCCTTCTCGACCATCGCATGGACCGCCGGCCGCGCCTCGACCGGCAACCCCACCGTGAACTCGTTGAAGAAGCTGTCATTGACCAACTCGACGCCCGGGATCGCCGCGAGCCGCGCCGCCGCCGCGCCCGCACGCGCATGATTCAGCTGCGCCAGCTGCCTGAGCCCCTTCTCGCCGAGCAAGGTCAGATGCGCCGTGAACGCCAGCGCGCAAAGTACTGAGCTCGTACAGATATTCGACGTCGCCTTCTCGCGACGGATATGCTGCTCGCGGGTCGATAGGGTGAGCACGAAGCCGCGCTTCCCTTCCGCATCGACCGTCTCACCGGCGAGCCGCCCCGGCATCTGCCGGACATGTTTCTCGCGGCACGCGAACAGGCCGACATAAGGCCCGCCGAACTGCAGCCCGACGCCAATGCTCTGGCCCTCGCCAACGACGATGTCGGCGCCCATTTCGCCCGGCGACTTGATCAGCCCCAATGCGACCGGCTCGGTCACCACGGCGATCAGCAGCGCGCCCGCGGCATGCGCCGCTTCGGCGATCGGCGTCAGGTCCGTGATGCGGCCGAGGATGTCGGGATATTGCACCACCACCGCGCTGGTTTCGCCGTCGATCTTGCCGATCAGCCGCTCGGTGTCCGCTTCGGCCGTCAGGTCGGGCAGCGCGGTCGCCAGCGCATCTTCGGTAAACTTGGCCATCGTCTCGGCGACCCGCACGTAATGCGGATGGACGCCCGAGCTGATCACGCTCTTCTTCCGCCGCGTGATGCGGTGGGCCATCGAAATCGCTTCCCACATCGCGGTCGAGCCGTCGTACATCGACGCGTTCGCAACCTCACAGCCGAACAGCCGCGCGACCTGCGTCTGGAATTCAAACATCATCTGCAGCGTGCCCTGCGCGATTTCGGGCTGGTACGGCGTGTAGCTGGTCAAAAACTCGCCGCGCTGGATGATATGATCGACACTCGCCGGGATGTGGTGGCGGTAGGCGCCGCAGCCGAGGAAGAAGGGCACGTCGCCGGCGACCATGTTCCGCCTCGACAGTGCCGTCATGTGTCGTTCGACCGCGAGCTCGGATGCGTGCGGCGGCAGGCCATGGATCGGCCCTTGTAGCCGCGCCTCGGCCGGCACGTCCTTGAACAGTTCGTCGATATTCGTGGCGCCGACCACGCGCAGCATTTCGCTACGATCGGCGTCGGATAAGGGCAAATACCTCAATGCAAATCCTCTTTCGTCACCCCCGCGAAAGCGGGGGTCCCGCTTCCTTTCGGGGCCAAAGAACAAGCGGGATTCCCGCGTGCGCGGAAATGACGGGAAAAGGTCACGCCGGCTTCCTCATGATGAAGCGGAGGCGGACGTAGTCGGCGACATTGGTGCCGATCCGGTCGGCGACGGCGGCGGCGATTTCGGCGCGCTCGCCTTCGGGCACTTGCGCCCGGTCGAGCCAGCCCTTGCGGAAGGTCGCCACCCAGGCGGCGACGCCATGCTCGATCGGGGTCGGCCGTTCGATCAACCGCGCGTCGAGCTCGCGGAAACCCGCCGCTTCGTAGACTGCGGCGAATTCCTCCGGCGACGCATACCAGTTCGAGGCCTCAACCGGCGGCTGGTAGCCGCGAATAATCAACTCGTTATCAAGAGCTTCGCGCAGCGCTTTAAGATTGCCCTCACCACCCATCTCGCCCGCGAACCGCCCGCCGGGCTTGAGCGCGCGAAAGATCGCCCGCGCCGCCTGCTCTTTCTCCAGCACCCAATGCAGGGTCGCGTTGGAGAAGGCCGCGTCGAACTCGCCGCTGAAGGTCATGTTCTCGGCGGCGAGCAGGATCGCATCGATCCCCGCCGCGCGCGCCGCGGCGATCATCTCGGGCGAATTGTCGATGCCGAGCACGGTCGCGCCGCGCTCGACGATCTTCTTCGTCAGCGTCCCCTCGCCGCAGCCGACGTCGAGGATCCGCTCGCCCGGCTGCGGATCGAGCAGGTCGAGCGCCGCGCCGCCAAGCTCGGCGACGAACGCCCCGACCTTGGCGTAATCGGCCGCGTCCCATTTGCTGGTCGAGGTCGTCGCGGCGCTCATTTGGTTTTCGGCCAAATCAAAACCGGATTTGCGAGCGAATTGGAGCGATCTCCACAAATGGGAATAATGTTGTGATCAAAGTCGACCACGCAGCGATCATCCAAGGTTGCCTCGATGACGATCTCATGGCCAAGCACTCGCCGGACATCTCGATCGAAAGCGTCGGAGCGACCGATTGAGAGAAAATGATTCTCGTTCGTGGGCGAAAGCAGGGCGCAACTGAGGCGTTGGCAATGGCGAACGATGCCCGTCACGCGAACGACTTTGCCGTTCAACCCTTCGCTTCGCCTGCTGACCTCCAGGACGGACAGCGCGGCGGGTTTCGCCTGCGCGTGCGCGCAGACGGCGAGCATGACAAATCCAATTGCCGCGAATTTCAAAGCGACGCCACAAAATCGCGATAGGCGGCTTCGTCCATCAACCCATCGAGTTCGCCCGGATTGCTGAGCTTAAGCTTGAAGAACCAGCCCTCTCCCTCGGGGTCGCTATTGACCAGCGCGGGGTCGTCGGCGACCGCGCTATTGCCCTCGGTCACTTCGCCCGAGACCGGCGCGTAGACGTCCGACGCGGCCTTGACCGATTCGACGACCGCTGCTTCCGCGCCCTTGCTGAGCTGCTTGCCGGCCTCCGGCACTTCGGCGAACACGATGTCGCCCAGCTGCTCCTGCGCATGGTTGGAAATGCCGACCGTGGCGGTGTCGCCCTCGACCCGGACCCACTCATGTTCCTTGGTGAAATATGTCGTCATCTAGGCGGCTCCCTTGCGGTGATAGCGGTGGGGGACGAACGGCATGGCCGTGACCTTGGCGTCAAACAGTTTGCCGCGTTGTTCGAGCTTCAGGCGGATGCCGTCCTCGGCGAACGGCGCGTTGACATAGCCCATGGCGATCGGCCGCTGCAGCGAGGGCGAGAAACCGCCACTGGTAATCCGGCCGACTTCATTGGCCTCGCGGTCGAGGACGATTGCGCCCTCGCGCACCGGTTGGCGGCCCTCGACCTCGAAGCCGACGCGCTTCTGCACCGGGCCATTCTCGATCTCGGCGAGGATGCGCAGCGATCCCGCGAAACCGCCCTCGCCGCGGCGGCGCTTGTTGATCGCGAAATTGAGGCCCGCCATGACCGGCGTCGTCCGATGATCGAGGTCGTGGCCGTAAAGTGGCAGCCCGGCCTCGAGACGCAGTGAGTCGCGCGCGCCAAGCCCGATCGGCCGCACCGCCTCATGCGCTGTCAGCGCGTCCGCCAGCGCCTCGGCGTGCATCGCCGGCACCGAAATCTCGAACCCATCCTCACCGGTGTAACCGGAGCGGCTGATCCACAGCGTCCGGTCGCTCCACTCGAACGGCCGCCCCTCCATGAAGCTCAGCTCGCCGACGCCAGGAACGATCGTCTCCAGCACCTCGACGGCGCGCGGCCCCTGCAGGGCGAGCAATGCCTGCTCTTTCATGTAATCGACGACGATCGCGCGCGGCAGGCGATTCTGCATGACTGTGATGTCGCCATGCTTGGTCGCGCCGTTGACGACGACGTAGAATTGCTCGCCCCGGCGAGTGACCATCAAATCGTCGATGATCCCGCCGTCGTCGTCCAGCAGCAGGGAATATTTGAGCTTCATGTCCTTGAGCGCGAGCAGGTCGCCGGGCAGCAATTTTTCCAGTGCCTTGTCGGCGCCCTGGCCGTGGACCAGCAGCTGGCCCATGTGACTGACGTCGAACAGGCCGGCATTCTCGCGCGTCCACAGATGCTCGGCCATGATGCCTTCGTACTGGACCGGCATGTCGTAGCCGGCGAACGGCACCATCCGCGCGCCCTTGCCGCGATGCCAGGCATCGAGCGGCAGCTGGTCGAGGTCCTGATTGGCTTCGCTGCTCATTCATTCGGCTCCGGCAAATGGGTGCGACGGCCGTCACGCCCTCAAGCGCGTCCGGCCACCGCCCCCGTCTGTCTTGAGCGCCTGAGAGCTTTGCCCCTTCGGCGGTCCGCCATAGCCGAAGCCACGAGGACGCTTTCCAGACTGTCGGGCACGCGCGGTCCCTGGTGCCTGAGAGATTCCGGGGGCGGTTGCTCCTTCGGCGGTCCCCGATAGCTCGAGGACACTCTCCCGCGCGGCCATTCCGAACGCTTGCGCCTCCGGTGACGCGGAGGCCTTGGCGGGGCCTTACCGCCGAGTCAACGCGCGTTTCGGTGAAGTCTTAGCGGGTCGCGTTATACTTCAGCTGGTCCTGGCTCATCTGGAAGCCGATCAGATGCTCGAAGGTCGCATTGGCGACCGCGGTGCGAATCGACGGATCGGCCAGCGGATCGCTCGCCGCCTCGGCCTCGCCCGCCTTGCGCGGGGCGGTCAGGACCCGCCGCACATTCTGCGGCAGGGTGGCCGCGCCGCGGTTGACGCGCACCGTTGCTTGCGCCCGGGTCCAAGCATGCAGGCTGCCCTCGGGGAAGTTCAGCGCCAGCGACCCAACCTGCTTGGCCGCGACCTCGGCCCCGCCGCGCAGCGCGACATCGAAATAAGGCAGGATCACCTGCCGCGCCGGCCCGGCGTCGCGCCGCAGCCCGACGACCGTGAAGGTCGCGGTCGAGACCACGTCATTGCCTGCATCGGCGCAGGTCGCGCGAACGTCGGTGATCGTCGCGGTAACGTCGATCGCCCGCGAATCCGTGCTTCCCGCCGGGTTGAACAATGTGATGTCGCCGGTCCCGGCGGGCACCCCGATCAACGGGCAGGTGCTGCGCACCGCATAGATGCCGCCCCCGTTTTCCGCCGTGATGTCGCCTGCGTGGCGGCAGCCGGCAAGGAGGACTGCAGTGCAAATCAGGGCGAGGCGAAGCTTCACGGGCGGTCCTTACGAAGGCGGAAAGATGTCGCGGGGTTCTATGGCAAGCCCCTTCTATGGCTGCAAGCGATGCCTTACATGGCCTGCACCGTGGATGAATTGCCCCCTCTCAAAGTCCTGATCGCCGCGCCGCGCGGCTTCTGCGCCGGAGTCGACCGCGCGATCCAGATCGTCGAGCTGGCGCTCGAGCGGTTCGGCGCGCCGGTCTACGTTCGTCATGAGATCGTCCACAACCGCTTCGTCGTCGAGCGACTGCGCGATCTCGGCGCGGTGTTCGTCGATGAGCTCGACGAAGTGCCCGACGACCGGCCAGTGGTGTTCTCGGCGCACGGCGTGCCGAAGTCGGTGCCGGCGGCCGCGCAAGATCGCCAACTCACCTACGTCGATGCCACCTGCCCGCTCGTTTCCAAGGTGCACCGCCAGGCCGAGCGGCTGATCGCCGACGGGCGCCACATCCTGTTCATCGGCCACGCCGGCCACCCCGAGGTGATCGGCACCTTCGGCCAGGTTCCCGCTGAGTCGATGACCCTCGTCGAAACGGTCGAGGACGTCGCAACAATCCATGTCCCCGATTCAGCCAATCTCGCCTTCCTCACCCAGACGACTTTGTCGGTCGACGACACCGCGGCGATCGTCGCGGCGCTTCAGGCGCGGTTCCCCGACATCAAGATGCCGCGCAGCGAGGACATTTGCTACGCGACCTCCAACCGCCAGGCGGCGGTCAAGGCGATCGCCGCCGAATGTGACCGGGTGCTGGTGATCGGTTCGCCCAACAGCAGCAATTCGCTCCGCCTCGCCGAAGTCGCCGAGCGGATGGGCGCACCGGCGCGGCTGATCGGCCGGGCGGCGGACATTGACTGGGACTGGCTCGGTCAGCCCGCCACGGTCGGAGTCACAGCGGGCGCCTCGGCACCCGAGATCCTCGTACGCGAGGTCGTGGACGCGCTACGCGATCGATTCGCCGTGACCGAGGAAGAAGCCGACCACACGCCCGAGCGCATGGTCTTCAAGCTGCCGCGCGAGCTGGTTGCTTGACCGAACTGCCGCTAGTCGAGATTTTCACCGACGGCTCCTGCCGGGGCAATCCGGGGCCCGGCGGCTGGGCGGCGCTGCTGCGCATGGGCGGCAAGGAAAAGGAAATCGGCGGCGGCGAGCCGCTGACCACCAACAACCGCATGGAGCTGCTCGCCGCGATTCGCGCGCTCGAAGCGCTGAAGCGTCCGTGCCGGGTCGAGCTCCACACCGACAGCGTCTACGTCAAGGACGGCATTACCCGCTGGATCCACAAATGGCGCATCAATGGCTGGCGCACCTCGGACAAGAAACCGGTCAAGAATGCCGAGCTATGGCAGGAGCTGGTCGACGCTTGCGAGCCGCACCGGATCGAATGGCATTGGGTGAAGGGCCACAGCGGCCACGCCGAGAACGACCGCGTCGACGCCCTCGCCTGCGCCGAGGCCGATAGCCAGCGAGTTCATCACCGGCTTTAGGACCGATCGAACCGCCGCGGGGCGTAAACCGACGAATCGATATGTGCGACGAACTCGGCCGGCGGCTCGTCGAGCAATAACGCCGCGGCGACCGCCGACGCCGCCGGCGATGTCTGGATTCCGAACCCGCCCTGCCCGACGCACCAGAAATAGCCGGGGACGTCAGCCTCATAGCCGTAGGCGGGTACGCGCGCGGGCGTGAAGCTGCGCAGGCCCGCCCACTTCCGCTCGACCGCTTCGACCGGCCAGTCGACGACCGATTCGAATTGGTCGATCGCCTTGGCGACATCGATTTCTTCCGGCGCGGCGTCGCACGGATCGCTCGGCGTCTCATCGTGCGGGCTGACCCAGACCCGATTGTCCGATTCGCCCTTGAAGTAGAATCGCTCCAGCGCGTCGTTCACCAGCGGCAGGTCGCGCAGCCCGGTGCGGCCGATTCGCAGCTGGACGACCGTCCGGCGCTTCGGCTGGACCTGCAGTGGCGGCACGCCGCAGCGGACCGCGACCTCATCCGCCCACGCCCCCGCGGCGTTGACGATGGTCGAGGCCATCAGTGTTTGGCCGCCGGCTTCGATCTCCCAGCCGTCCGCCAGCCGCCGCGCACGCTCGAGGCGAGCCCCGCACAGCATCGTCCCACCAAGTCGTTTGAACTGCGCGAGGCAGCCCGCATGCAAGGCGGCGACGTCGATGTCGGCGCAGCTCGGCTCGTAAACGCCGAAATCCCAGCCCGCGCGCAGGCCCGGTATCATTTGTTCGAGTTCCGCCCGCCCGACCTCCACGACCGGCGCCTCACGGCTGTTCGCGGCAAGCGCCTCGCGCAGCTGCATATATTCCGTCGCGACGGTAATCGCCCCGCGCCGGTGCAGCAGCGAGCGCTCGCCCGACGGCCAGCCGGATTCGAGTAATTCCCTGGACGCGAGCGTCAGCGGCATCACGGCCGGCCCGCCGTAGTGCGCGAGCCAGAAGGCGGCCGAGCGTCCGGTCGCGTGATAGGCGCAATGATCCTCCGCCTCGAGAATCGCGATTCGCGCGCGTCCGGCGATTCGCGCCGCAAGGCTTGCTCCGGCGATCCCGCCACCGACAATGATGAAGTCGAATTGAGTCATTCTTCCGCGCGGTTACGAATTGGAAAGCCGCGCCGTCTAGTGGTGAGCGCCATGATCAATGGTGCGTTTACCGAAATCTTGCTCGCCGGCCTCGCCGTGACGCTCATCGTCGCGGCGGCGATCGACGTGCGCACCTTCACCATTTCGAATCGGCTGAATCTCGGCGTTGCCCTGGCGGCCCCGCTCTATTGGCTGTCGATCGCCTTGCCGCTGTGGCCCGGTGTCGGCTTGCAGGTCGCGGCAGGAGTCGCAGTGTTCACGGTGTTCGCCGGGGCCTTCTATGCCGGCATGATGGGCGGGGGCGACGTCAAGCTCGCCGCGGCGCTGGCGCTGTGGTTTTCGCCACTGTCCACAATCAAATTTCTGGTCCTCACTTCGATCGCCGGTGGCGTGCTGACGCTGGGTATTCTCGCCTGGCATCGCGCGCGACGTCGAGAGGGCCGACCGGAGATCCCATACGGGGTGGCCATCGCCTTTGGCGGCCTGGCCATTCTCGCCCAACGGTTTCTTAACCAATTTGCCTGATTTGTGAGTGCTCGAAGGGGAGCCCTCAGGGGGAGCGATACCGCCATGGATGTGAAGAAGCTTGCACTGCTCGTTGGAGCATTGGTCGTCGCGGTGATCACCGCGGTCATGGCCAAGAACATGTTCGCCGGAGCCGGCGCGCAGCAGGCCGCCGCGGCGCCTGCGGTGCCGCTCGGCCCGAAGGTCATGGTTGCCAAGCAGGCCCTGCCTGCCGGAACGATCATCGATCCCGCCGCCCTGACGTGGCAGCCCTGGCCCAAGGAGCTCTTGCAGAGCGCCTATTACACTGAGGGTCAGCCCGACGCCGACATGAAGACGCTGCTCGGCACCGTGGTTCGCTATCCGATCACTGCAGGCCAGCCGGTTACCCGGGGCGCGCTCGTCGGTCCGAAGGATCGCGGCTTTCTCGCCGCCGCGCTCGGCCCGGGCATGCGTGCCATCACCGTTCCGGTGAACACGTCGACCGGTGTCGCCGGCTTCGTCTTCCCGGGCGATCATGTCGACATGGTCCTGACCCAGGCGGTCCAGGGCGGTGGCGACGGTCCGTCGCTCAAGGTTTCCGAAACGATCGTTCGCAACGTCCGCGTCCTGGCCACTGACCAGCGCACCGACAGCAAGAACGAGGACGGCAAGACCGAGGTCAAGACCTTCTCGAACGTGACGATGGAAGTCACGCCGCGGATCGCCGAGAAACTCGCCGTTGCGCAGAGCATGGGGACTCTGTCGCTGGCGCTGCGTTCGATCGCCGACAATACGGCGGAGCTCGAGCGGGCAATTGCGACCGGCGACGTCAAGGTCCCGGCCGGCACCAATCCGTCGCAGGAGCGGCAGATGCTGCTGGCGGTCGCCAACCGTCCGATCGACACCAATACAACGTTCACGACCGGTGGTGACGTGTCGCGCTTCCAGCGCCGCACGGTTCCTGCCCGGCCGTCTGAACAGCTGACCGAGGCGATGGGAGCGCTCGGTAAAGGTCTTGGCGCGGCACTTGCCGGCCAGGCGGGCCAGTCCGGAATCGCGACCGGCCCCGTCGTGCGCGTCGCGCGCGGCAATGATGTCACCGTCGTTCCGGTGGGAGCTCGCTAAATGTATACTCGCAACAATCTCAGCCGGGCACGCCTCGGCACGGCCCTAGCTGCGGTTGCGCTAGGTTTGGCGACGGCGGCGGCCACTCCGGCCAGCGCAGCCCAGCCGAAGGCCTACTCAACCGGAAGCTATCGCCCGACCAGCCAGGTTTACCTGTCGGTTGGCGAAGGCCAGATGGTCAATCTGCCGCGCGGTGTTGCCAGCGTGTGGACGTCCAACCCCAAGGTTGCCGATGTCTACGTCAACAGCCCTCGCCAGATTAATCTGTTCGGCAAGGAGTTCGGCGACGCCACGGTCATCGCGACCGCGGCCGACGGTTCGGTGGTCTATGGCGCGCTCATCCGCGTCAGCCAGAATCTGCCGACCATCAACGACGTGCTGCACGCCGCCATGCCCGAGTCCGATCTTAACGTTCGGGTCGTCGGCCAGACCGGCATCCTGCAGGGCACCGTCGGTTCGCCGGACGATGCGGCCGTCGCCTATGATCTCGCCCTGCGCGAGCTTAACCCGGGCGTCGACTTCTCGAAGCCGGGCGCGATGTGCAAGGTCTGCGTGATCAACCGCACCAAGGTGGCGACGCCGCTGCAGGTGACGCTGAAGGTCCGCATCGCCGAGATCAACCGCACGCTGCTGAAGCAGATCGGCGTCAACCTCCTCGCGAGCGACCCGACCGGCGGCTTCAAGTTCGGCATCGCCCAAGGCGACGCCGGCGCGACCTCGGGCAACGGCTCGCCCTTCTCGGTCACCGGTTTGGCGACCGGCGGCACCACGCTTGGCGCCGCGGGCAAGCTGCTCGGGCTCAACCTCTCCGGAGCGTTGGACCTGGCGCAGAAGGACGGTCTCGCGACCGTGCTCGCCGAGCCCAACCTGACCGCTCTGTCGGGTGAGACTGCCAGCTTCCTCGCCGGCGGCGAATTCCCGATCCCGGTTTCGCAAGGATCGGGCAGCGGCACTGCCGTCACCATCGAGTATAAGCAGTATGGTGTCGGCCTGGCCTTCACGCCCGTCGTCCTCGCCGATGGCCGCATTTCGATGCGCGTCCGTCCCGAGGTCAGCGAGCTGTCGAACGAGGGTGCGGTCAAGCTCAACAACTTCACGGTTCCCGCGCTGACGACGCGTCGGGCGGAGACCACGGTGGAGCTCGGCTCGGGCCAGTCGTTCATGATTGCCGGCCTGCTGCGCAACTCGAACACGAACGACCTCAGCAAGGCGCCTTTCCTGGGTGACCTGCCGATCCTCGGCGCGCTGTTCCGGTCGACCTCGTTCCAGCGCAAGGAAACGGAGCTCGTCATCATCGTAACTCCGTATCTGGTCCGCCCGGTCTCGAACCGGCTCGCGGTTCCGTCCGACGGCTACCGCGCTCCGGATGATGGCCAGCAAACGTTCCTCGGCCAGACCTACACCGGCGTCAGCGGACGCCGCGATGTGGAAGCCGTTCCGGCGCCCGCCGGCGCTGCTCCGGCTCCGGGATTCAAGCTGTGACCCGCGCTCTCATCAGGAAGGATTCGACGATGCGTTCGAAACTCGCCCTCATCGCGCTGGGCACCGCGCTCACGGGTTGCACCGCGGGCATGCAGGACATCCCGGACCGGGGTCTCTCTGCGGTCAATGTGCCGGTGGTCACGACGGCGGACTACGTGTTCGACGCCGCGGCCCCGGGCGGCTCGCTCGCTCCAGGTGAATCGGAGCGTCTCAACGCCTGGTTCGCCACGCTCGGCCTTGGCTACGGCGACTCGATCTACGTCGACGACGGCAGCTACGCCGCGCGCGACCAGGTCTCCCGCGTCGCCGCGCGTTACGGCCTGTTCGTTCAGGCCGGCGCCCCGGTCACGGCCGGCATGGTCCAGCCCGGCAACGTCCGGGTCGTGGTCTCGCGCCGCCGCGCCGAGGTTCCGAACTGCCCGAACTGGAGCGTTCCGTCGCAACCGAACTACGCCAACCGGACGATGTCCAACTTCGGCTGCTCGGTGAACGCCAACCTGGCGGCCCAGATCGCCAATCCGGAAGACCTGCTGCATGGCCGTCCGGGTCCCGCGGTCGTCAACGCCGACACGTCGGCCAAGGCGATCGGCTCCTATTATCGGGCCGCGCCGACCGGCGAGAAGGGCCTGCAGGACATCAGCACCAAGAAGGATGACAAGTGATGAACGCCCCCTTCCAGGCACGCGCCGGGCTGCGCGATCCATTCACTGCCTTCGTTTGCGACGAAGCGACTGCGGACATGCTCCGTCCGGTCGCGGTCGAGCACGGCTGGTCGCCGGAGAAGGTCAACAAGGGCGGGCTGCGTAACGCGGTCCAGTCGCTGTCGGTCTCGGCCAGCCCGAACATCCTGTTCGTCGACCTCAGCGAGTCCGCGGATCCGCTGAACGACATCAACTCGCTCGCCGAAGTCTGCGAGCCGGGCACGATCGTGATCGCGGCCGGCACCGTCAACGACGTGCGCCTGTATCGCGACCTCGTCGCCAGCGGCATTCACGATTATTTGCTGAAGCCGTTCACGGTCGACCACCTGCGCGACACTTTCTCGCACGCCCAGGCGATCCTGTCGGGCCCGCGCGGCGAAGCGCAGGTCGACAAGCCGCACGTCATGACCGCCGTTATCGGCGTCCGTGGCGGCGTCGGCGCGTCGACCATCGCGACCTCGCTGGCCTGGCTGCTGGGCGAGAAGGCGCGGCGCACGACCGCTCTCCTCGACCTCGATGTCCACTTCGGCACCGGCGCCCTGGCGCTCGACCTTGAGCCCGGCCGCGGCCTCACCGACGCGATCGAGAACCCAAGCCGCATCGACGGCCTGTTCATCGAGCGCGCGATGGTTCGCGCCAACGAGCGCCTGTCGGTCCTGTCGGCGGAAGCGCCGATCCACCAGCCGCTGGTGACCGACGGCACCGCCTTCTTCCAGCTTCAGGAAGAGATGCGCAACGCGTTCGAATCGACGGTTCTCGACCTGCCGCGCCAGATGCTGATCCAGTATCCGCACCTGGTCCACGATGCGCACGTTGCCGTGGTCGTGTCCGAACTGACGCTCGCCGCGACCCGCGACACCATCCGCATCCTCGCCTGGCTGAAGTCGAATGCGCCGCAGACCAAGGTCATCGTGGTCGCCAACCGCGTCCCTTCGGGCGGCGCGCTGGAGATCAGCCGCAAGGACTTCGAACAGTCGATCGAACGTCCGGTCGACGTCGTCTTCCCGATCGACACCAAGCTCGCCGCCCAGGCGGCCAAGCTCGGCAAGCCGATGGCGGAAGTCGCCGGCGGCAAGGTCGCCGCGCCGTTCAACCAGCTCTCGTCGATGGTTCTGAGCCATGCCAGCGAGGAAGGTGCCGGTGGCACGGAATCGAAGGCAACGGCCAGCGCCAAGGGCCTGGTCGATAATCTGAAGTCGATGCTGTCCAAGCCGAAGCAGGACAAGGCAGCAGCGTAACGTAGTCGACGGCCGGGTCCGCCCGGCCGCCTAGTTGAGGGGCGAAGGCACGGACATGCTTCTGTGGATTATCCTTGGCGGCGCTGTTGGAGCGCTGGTGCTCGCCTTCTTTGCGATGCGCGGGCCGTCGGCATCGAAGGCGCTCAAGCGGCGCATGGAACTGGTGAAGGAGCGTCACGGCGACATTATCGCCGGCAACGCCCAGGCCCAGATCCGCAAGCTGATGGCGCAGCGCACGAGCCGCATCGAAGGCTATGCCTCGTCGCTGGTCCCGAAACCGGCCCTGCTGCGCAAGCGGTTGGAGATGACCGGCAAGGACATCAGCCTCGGCAAATACGCCATGGTGTGCATCGGCGTCTGGCTGTTTGTCGGCGCGGCCCTGATGCTGCGCGGCGCGCCGCTGTTGCTGTCGCTGTCCGTCGGCATGTTCTTCGGCGTTGGCGGCCCGCACTTCTTCATCGGCAAGATGATCCAGCGCCGGATCAAGAAGTTCAATTCGAACTTCCCCGACGCGATCGAACTGATGGTCCGCGGCCTTCGGTCGGGTCTTCCGATCACCGAAACGCTCGGCATCGTTGCCGGCGAAATCTCCGGCCCCGTGGGCCTCGAGTTCCGCATGGTTGCGGACAAGATGAAGATCGGCCGGACCATGGAAGCTGCGCTCCAGGACACCGCCGACCGTCTCGGCACGCCGGAGTTCCAGTTCTTCGTCATCACGCTGGCGATCCAGCGGGAGACCGGCGGCAACCTCGCCGAGACCCTGTCGAACCTTGCCGACGTGCTGCGCAAGCGCGCCCAGATGAAGCTCAAGATCCGCGCGATGAGCTCGGAATCCAAGGCTTCGGCCTATATCGTTGGCTCGCTGCCGTTCGTGGTGTTCACGCTCGTGTGGTTCATCAACCCCAAGTACATGGGCGGCTTCTTCGTCGACCAGCGCTTGATGGTCGCCGGGCTCGTCGGGCTCGTGTGGATGAGCATCGGCGGCTTCATCATGGCCAAAATGGTCAACTTCGAGATCTAAGGGGGATTGACGATCATGGATCCGGCCTTGCCTACTGGTGGCCCTACCCTCCTTGGCTTCGACGTCATCTGGGTTGCGACAATCCTTAGCGCCGTCGCGACCTTCGCCGTGATGCTCGCCATCTATGCCGCAACGACGGTCAAGGACCCGATGGCGCGCCGCGTCAAAGCGCTCAACGAGCGCCGCGAGCAGCTGAAGGCCGGCATCGTCGCGTCGACCAACAAGCGGCGCAAGCTCACCAACAAGAGCGAGGCGGCCGACCGCGTCCGCTCGATCCTGGGCAACTTCAAGATGCTCCAGGACGACCAGATCCAGAAGACCCAGCTGCGCCTGATGCAGGCCGGCATCCGGACCAAGGACCTGGCTTTCTTCATCATCGGCGCGCGGTTCGTCCTGCCGCTGGTGCTCGGCATCGTCGCGGTGCTGCTGATCTACGTCTTCCAGGCGTTCCCGACTTGGTCGCCCCTGCGCAAGTACATCACCGTCGCCGGCATCCTCATCGGCAGCTACAAGGCGCCCGACCTGTGGCTGAAGAACAAGGTCACCAAGCGCAGCCACGCGGTGCGCAAGGGCCTGCCCGACGCGCTCGACCTCCTGGTCATTTGCGCCGAGGCCGGCCTCACCGTCGACGCCGCGTTCGGCCGTGTCGCGCGCGAACTGGGCAAGGCCTATCCCGAGCTCGGCGACGAGTTCGGCCTGACCGCGATCGAGCTGGGCTTCCTCAACGAGCGCCGCCAGGCGTTCGAGAACCTCGCCGCGCGCGTCGATCTGGAAGCGGTGCGCGGCGTGGTGACGACCATGATCCAGACCGAGAAATACGGTACGCCGCTCGCCTCCGCGTTGCGCGTCCTCTCGGCCGAGTTCCGCAACGAGCGCATGATGCGCGCCGAGGAAAAGGCCGCGCGCCTGCCGGCGATCATGACCGTGCCGCTGATCCTGTTCATCTTGCCGACGCTGTTCATCGTCATTCTCGGCCCGGCCAGCTGCTCGATCCACGACAGCTTCCTGACCAACTAAATCCCACTCCTCCCCGAGCGCGTCTCGGGGAGGAGTCGGAACAGCCCGGCCCGCCCAAGCGTAGTTTGCGCAACCTCCTCGAGCGGAGCACGCGCACATGACCTACAATCTTATGAACGATCCGAATGTCTGGGTAATTGCCGGACTGGTCTTCGTCCTCGGGGCGTTGATCGGCATGTTCCTCACTGCCGGCGGCCGCCGCAAGTGGAAGGCCCGCTACAAGGACGAAGTGACGAACCGCGAATCCTGGGAACGCGAGCACGCCAAGCTCAAGTCGGATTATGAGGCGCGCGAAGCGGATTATCGCGAGCGCGACAGCCTCCGCGGCGCCGCTGTCCGCGACAGCCGCGACCGCGATCTCGATGGCGACGGCGTGCCTGATGCCGCCGACCGCCGGCCGGCCGACGACCGCCGGGCCTAGCCCTCGATCCGGGAGAAATCCGCGACCTGGTTCACCGCGTCGCGGAACCGCAGCAGCAGGTTCAGCCTGTGCTCGCGCTTGGCGGCGTCGGAGTCGTTGACCGTGACCTTGTCGAAGAACGTGTCGATCGGCGCGCGCAGGGTCGCCAGCGCAGCCATTGCACCGGTGAAAACCTCGGCCTCGATGGCGGCTGACGCCTTGGGCTCAGCCGCGTCGAGCGCCGCAATCAGCGCTTTCTCCTCGGGCAAATCGGCGCCCGCCTCACCCGATGCCATTTCGGCGATCGCCGCCCCGACGATCGGGTCGTCGACCAGCACCAACGGATCTTCCTCGCCGGTCTGCGGGATGCCCTGCTCGTCCTCGGAGGTCATCACGCCCGGCGCATCCCATTTCTCTTTCTTGAGAATGTTCGCCGCCCGCTTGTAGGCGACCAGCAAATTTGTCCCGTCTTCGGTTTCGACGAAGCACTGCAGGGCCTTCACCCGCTTGGCCATGCGGACATTATCGCCGCCCGTTTCGACCGCGACGACCGCATCGATCATATCGTGACGAACGCCCGCCTCCTTCTGCTGAACCTTGAGGCGTTCAATCAGGAAAGTTGCGACGTCCCGCCCCGCGTCCGCGCCACCCGGATGAGCGGCGGCGGTGATCAAGTCGCGCATCGACACGCGTATCTTGTTCTCGAGGATCAGTCCGAGGATCCCCAGTCCGGCGCGGCGCAGCGCAAACGGGTCCTTGGAGCCGGTTGGCTTTTCGTCGAACTGGAAAAAGCCCACCAGACTGTCGACCTTGTCCGCCAGGCTCACCGCCACCGTCACGGGCGACGTCGGCACGTCGTCGCCCTGCCCGACCGGCTTGTAATGGTCGCGGATGGCCTCGGCGACCACCTTGGGCTCGCCCTGTGCCTCGGCGAGATAGCCGCCGATCACGCCCTGCAGCTCGGGGAACTCGCCGACCATGCCGGTGACGAGATCGGCCTTGGCCAACCGCGCCGCCCGCTCGACTTGGTCAGCGTCGGCTTTGACGATCCCTTCCTCGACCAGCCAACGCGCGAGCTTGGCCACCCGCTCGACCTTGTCGGCGACCGTCCCGAGCTTCTCGTGGAACACGATCCCGTCGAGTTTCTTCGCCTGCTCCTCGAGCGGTACCTTGACGTCCTGCTCCCAGAAGAAGCGCGCATCGGCGAGCCGCGCCGCGAGCACCCGCGCATTGCCCTGCGCGATCGCCGCACCGCCGTCGTTCGCGGCAATGTTGGCGACGCACACGAACGCCGGCGCGAGCCCGCCGTCGGCCGCGGTGCAGGCGAAATATTTCTGGTTGGTGCGCATGGTGAGCACGATCACCTCGCGCGGCACGTCGAGGTAATCGGCGTCGAACCGGCCGACCAAAGGCACCGGCCACTCAGTCAGCCCGGCGTTCTCGACCACCAGCCCTTCGTCTTCGAGGAGCGTCAGCCCGGCGTCCGCCGCCGCGCGCGCCGCGCCGTCGCGGATCAGCGCCTCGCGCTCCGCCTGGTCGACGATGACGTGGCACGCGCGCAATTTCTCGGCGTAATCCGACGCGCCGCCGACGGTGATCGGCCCGGGATGGTGGAAGCGGTGCCCGACGGTCGTCGCGCCGCTCGCAATGTCGTCAATTTCGACCGGCACGATTGCGTCGCCGAGCATCGCGACAATGCCGTGCAACGGCCGCACCCAGCGCTGGCTGCCATCGCCCCAGCGCATCGACTTGGGCCAGGGAAAGTCCGCGATGATCTGTCTGACGGCTTCCGCCAGTACCTCGGCCGCGACCCGGCCATCGCGCGCGATCACCGCGAAATAGACGCCGTCGCGCTCTTCCAGCTGCTCCTGCGTGAGCCCGGTCTTGCGCAGGAAACCTTCCAGCGCTTGCGCCGGCGCGCCGGTGCGCGGTCCCTTCAGCTCCTCGCGGCTGGCCTCGGTCGCGTCCGCGGCATCGCGCGCGATCAGCACCAGCCGCCGCGGCGTCGAATGCACATCGACCGCGCCGGTCTTCAGCCCCGCCGCGCTCACGCTCTCTGCGAACAGCCGCGCGAGGTCGTTGCGCGCCTTCGCCTGCATCCGCGCCGGAATTTCCTCCGACAAAAGTTCGAGCAGGAAATCAGCCACTTGCCCGCTCCAACCACGCCCCGCACGCGGCCTTCGCAAGGTCGCGGACGCGGCCGATATAGGCTTGGCGCTCCGCCACGCTGATCACGCCTCGCGCCTGCAGCGTGTTGAACACGTGGCTCGCCTTGATCGCCTGCTCATATGCAGGAATCGGCAGCTTAGCGTCGAGGCAGCGCTCGCATTCCCCCGCCGCCTTCCTGAACAAGTCAAACAAAGCCTCGGTGTTCGCGACCTCGAAATTATAGGCCGACATCTCGACCTCGTTCTCGAGGAACACGTCGCCATAGCTGACGTCCGCGTCGTTGAACCGGAGGTCGAACACGTTGTCGACGCCCTGGATGTACATCGCCAAGCGCTCGAGGCCGTAGGTCAACTCGCCCGTCACCGGCTTGCACTCAAACCCACCGACCTGCTGGAAGTAGGTGAACTGGGTCACTTCCATCCCGTCGCACCACACTTCCCACCCTAGACCCCACGCGCCGAGCGTCGGGCTTTCCCAATCGTCCTCGACGAAGCGGATGTCGTGCTTTAGCGGGTCGATGCCGATTTCGCGGAGGCTGCCGAGATAGAGGTCCTGCAAGTCGTCCGGGCTCGGCTTCAGCACCACCTGGAACTGGTAATAAGCGCCCAGCCGGTTGGGGTTCTCGCCGTAGCGGCCGTCGGTCGGGCGGCGGCACGGCTGGACATAGGCGGCGCGCCACGCATCCGGCCCCAGCGCCCGCAGCACCGTCGCCGGATGGAACGTCCCCGCTCCCATTTCCATGTCGTAGGGCTGCAACAGGACGCAGCCCTGCGCCCCCCAGTAGCGCTGGAGGGTCAGGATCAGGTCCTGGAAACTCAGACTGTCGGCGGCCCCGCGCGTCGGCATGAACCGGGCTTTGGCGGTCGCTTCAGCAAATCGCAAGCTTGAGCGCGCCAGGAAGTGGCTTACATCCGGAGCCTATGATGAAACTCTACCAGCGCCTGTTCGCCCCGTTCGCCGCGCTTGCCGCGTTCGCTTCACCCGCCACGGCGAAAGCGCCGGTGCAGGCCCGCCCCGCTTTGTGGCAAGTGTCGGACGCCGACACGTCGGTCTACCTGTTTGGCACGATCCACCTCCTGCCGGAGAATTATCGCTGGCGCTCGGCCGCCTTCGATCAGGCACTGAATGGCTCGCAAGAGCTGGTGGTCGAAACCATTGTCGATGAGAAGAATCCGGCGAAAATGATGGCCGCGCTGACCAGCCTAGCTTTCTCACCCGGGCTCCCGCCGCTGTCCGAGCGGGTTCCGCCGGCGAAGCGCGCGGCCCTCGCCGCCGCGGTGAAGAAGAGCGGCCTGCCGCCCCAGGCGTTTGACCGGATGGAAACCTGGGCGGCCGCCTTCATGCTCCTCGGCATCCAGTTCCGCGACCTTGGCCTCAAGGGCGGCGAAGGCGTCGAAACCGTTCTCCGCACCGATTTCACCGCCAAGGGCAAGCCGATCGGCGAACTCGAGACCAACGCCGAGCAGCTCGGCTTCTTCGACAAGCTTCCCGAGGGCGCGCAGCGCCAGCTGCTCGAAGGCGCGATCGAGACCGGCAGCAGTGCGCAGGCCGAGCTGAATGCAATGCTCGCCTCGTGGGTCAAAGGCGACGTCAAGGCGATCGCCAAGGCCTTCAACCGCGACCTCGCCTCGTCCCCCGAGCTGTCGGACGCATTGATCAAGCGCCGCAACGCCAATTGGAAAAAGTGGATCGAGGCTCGCCTGGCGACCCCCGGCACGACCTTCGTTGCGGTCGGCGCGGGCCATCTCGCCGGTTCGTCCTCGGTCATCAGCATGCTCGAACGCGACGGCTACAAGGTACGCCGCGTGCAATGACGCCTGCCCGGTCTTGTTGTTGATCCGAAACGAGAATTTTTCACCCGGACCGGTGTTTCCGCTAGACTTTTGTTAACTCCTCGGTGACCATAATCAGCGTGTATCGGGTCGGGGGGCCACGATGCGAGTTGAGGGGGGCGCGGCGCTGCCGCCACGGGTGCTTGCACCCGTTTTGTAGCGCCGGACCTCTCGATTCCTCGTCCATCCTCGGCTGAGCCACCGCAAAGGAGGCTGGTGGATGGTCAGTGCCATGTTTGCTGCCGCGATCGCCGTCGCTACGCCACAGGCCGTAGCCCACGCCGCATTGCCGGCCGAAGACGCCAGCCCGGCGATGTTCGTGGTCCGCGACGCCGACACCACGGTCTACATCTTCGGCACCTTCCACGCCCTCGACGGCCGCTCCGAATGGTTCCGCGACCGGGTCAGGGCCGCCTTCGACGATTCCAACGAGCTGGTGCTCGAAACCGTGATCCCTGACGGGCCGGTCCGCGTGCGCTCGCAATTCCGCGGGCCGGCGGTCACCCCGTCGGCTTCGTTCCTGGCCACTACTCGCATGGCGATCAGCGCCGGCAAGTCGCAGGGCATGCAGGTCGGCAATGGCGCCGACAACGTGCTCCGCCACATCGCCGAGGCCGAAGGCAAGCCGGTCTCGGGCCTCGAGACGCTCGAGCTTCAGCTCAGCATGTTCAACCGCATGCCGGCCACCAAGCCCGCGCCCGAGCCAAAGGCCGGCCAGCCGGTCGATGAGGGCAGCTCGATCGGCGACCTCAGCAAGGCGATGGCCGACATGCAGGCCGCATGGAAGCATGGCGATCAGGGCGTGTTCGTGCATATGCTCGGTCAGCTGGAGCAGGCCGCGCCCGATACCTACCGGATGATGTTCACCGAGCGGAACGCGCGCTGGGCGGACTGGATTGCCGGCCGCATGCAGACTCCGGGGACAGTGTTCGTCGCCGTCGGCGCCGGCCATCTCGCCGGCAAGGACAGCCTGCTCGTCCGCCTCGCCGAGCACGGCATTCCGTCCGCCAGGATGAACTGACGCCCCACGCCGGCCGTCAACCCGGACTTGATCCGCGGGTCACCTTGCCTTTTTGAACTTTCTCCACTAGTGCGCGCCCGACCCTGGCCATGGTCATCCCTGGAGGCGTGGCGGGGCTTTTTTATTGGAGAAACGCAACATGAGCGATCAGCTGACGCTGCCCGCCGAGGCGCGCGACCGGGCTGGCAAGGGAGCCTCCCGTGAATTGCGCCGCGATGGCCGGGTGCCCGCCGTGGTTTACGGCGAAAAGAAGGACCCTCTCTCGATTCACGTCGAGGAGAAGCTCCTGACCAAAATGCTTCACACGGGCCACTTCATGAACTCGGTGGTGATGATCGACCTCGCCGGCAAGGCGCACCGCACCCTGCCCAAGGCGGTCGATTTCCACCCGGTTTCGAGCCGCCCGATCCACGTCGATTTCCTGCGCATTGGCGAGCACACCAAGGTGCACGTCGCCATCCCGCTGCGCTTCGACAACGAAGAGGCGTCGCCGGGCCTGAAGCGCGGTGGTGTGCTCAACACCGTCCTGCACGAGCTGGAGATCGTCTGCGACGCGGCCAGCATCCCGGCTGAGATCCACATCCCGCTCGACGGGCTGGAGATCGGCGATTCGATCCACATCAGCCAGGTCAAACTGCCGAACGGCGTCACTCCGGCGAATGCCGAGGAAGACTTCACCGTCGCGACCATCGTCGCTCCGTCGGCGATGAAGTCCGAGGACGAAGAGACAGCGGCGGCTGGCGAAGTCCCGACCGTCGAGGGCGAGGAAGCTGCCGAAGGCGGCGAAGCCGAAGGCGAGAGCGAAGAATAGGCTTTCAGGTACGGCATCCACCGTTCGTCCTGAGCCTGTCGAAGGACTGCTTTTCCTGTCGGGAAGGCAGAACAGCCCTTCGACAAGCTCAGGGCGAACGGTTTTTCTTTGCCCGCGGCTAAGCTAACGCCCGTCGATGCAATTGTGGGTCGGCCTCGGGAATCCCGGAACGAAATATGCGCTGCACCGGCACAATGTCGGCTTCATGGCGGCCGACATCCTCGCCGAAGTGCATGATTTCGGCCCGTGGTCGAAGAAATTCCGTAGCCTCATCGCGGAAGGCCGCATCGGTCGCCAGCGCATCCTGCTGCTCAAGCCCCAGACCTTCATGAACGACAGCGGCGACGCGGTTCAGCAGGCGCTCAATTTCTACAAGCTCGACCTCGACGCGCTGACCGTCTTCCATGACGAGCTCGATCTCGCCCCGTTCAAGGTCAAGGTCCGCGTCGGCGGCGGCCTCGCCGGCCACAATGGCCTGCGCTCGATCGACGCCGTGTTCGGCCCCGATTTCCGCCGCGTCCGCATCGGCATCGGCCACCCGGGGCCGGGGCGCAAAGACCTCGTCACCCCCCACGTCCTCGGCAATTACGCGAAGAGCGAAATGGAAGCCCTGAGCGACATGCTCGCTGCGATTGCGGCGGAGGCCAGCTGGCTCGCCGACGGCGACGACGCCCGCTTCATGAGCGACGTCGCCATGCGGCAGCAGGACGGCGCATGACCCGCAATCTCTTCGCAACCCAGCTCTACGAGACCGAGATCGGCGACGAGGCCTTGCTCGCCGACCTCGCCCATTCGATCCGGACGCTGGCGCAGGATGACGGCGCGGGCATCCGCTGGTCGAAGGACCACGCCTATTCCGGCTATACGAGCTACGCCTCGCTGAACGACCTGCCGCGGCGCGACCCGGCTTTCGCCGACCTCGGCAAGCTCCTCACCCGCCACGCCGCCACCTTCGCGCGCGAACTCGGCTGGGACCGCAAGCCGAAGCTCGACAGCCTGTGGGTCAATCTGTTGAAATCCGGTGGACAGCACAGTGGACACATCCACCCGCACAGCATCCTCTCCGGCACTTTCTACGTCGAAGTCCCGAAAGGCGCCGGCGCAATCCGCTTCGAGGACCCGCGCCTGCCGCTGATGATGGCCGCCCCGCCGCGGCCCGACAGTTTCGTCACCGCCGAACCCCGCCCCGGCCTGCTCCTCCTCTGGGAAAGCTGGCTCCGCCACGAGGTGCTCGCCGGCACCGGTAAGGGCGAGCGGTTGTCGATCAGCTTCAATTTCGCCTGATCTTGTAGACCACCACGGTTGATCCGCCGCTCACGAAGGCCAACGAGCCATTCGGACTGAAGGACACCACTACTTCGCTCGTCCAGGGCGGCCTGAATCGCTGCAGAATTTGGCCGTCCTTCATCGAAATCAGTGCAATCTGAAATTGATCGTTCGCGGGAAGGCCGATCATCGCTAACCGGCCATCGGGACTGACAGCCGGCGTCGGATAGGAGCCGCCCATCCTGGTCGCCGTACCGCGTAAAACCCAGATCCGTTTGCCCGACGAAAGGCTGTGCGCTGCCGCGATAAGCCCAGTCACCGGCGTCGGCGGCGGACATTTCTGTCGACTCCAAATTTCGCAGATCATCCCGGAAGCGCTGAGCGGGTTTGACACCAGGATACTTGTTCCGTCCTGGGTCAGCGCCGGTCGAACGGATTGCCGGTCGTATCCGAGCGCCAAACTCCTTGGCAGCCCGCCTTCAGTCCATTCGGTCCAACCTCGCTTGGCCCATTGGATAAGCACCCTTGACCGTCCGTCAGGCAATCTGGACGTGGCGATCGCCCGAGTTGAAACATATGCAAGGTCAACGGGACCACCCGAATATCCCGGCAAGTCGGCGACCGGTATTTGTTGCCGAACCCGACCGGTTGAAGCATCGATATAGGCTAAGATCGGTTTTTTGACCGGCCGCTCGGGCCGATAGAACCCTCCCCTCGCGTCAAAGAGTGCGATCGCGTTCCCGCGCCCATCAAGCCATCGCAATCCGTCCAGGTCGTGTTTGGCGCCACCTGTAGCTGGAAGCCTGATGACTTTTTTCGAAGACCAGATTCGAATTGGTTGCAGCGGCGATTTCGCGAAACGGCTGGGCAGCGCGAATTGCTGATCGGCACCCCAGATCGACTTCGAGTCCGCCGCCCACTCGAACACCGTCGGGCCGCGTAGTACCTCAAGTTGTAGGAAGGTCGGATCGAATGGAAGCGATGCTGTCTGCATGCCGGTTTCGAGGTCATAAACACCGAGTCCTCGAGCGTATTGATGAACAAACGCCCGTCGGCCATCGGGCGAAACCATGGGCGGCGTACTGGTAAACGAGGTCGCCGGCACTGCAAGGCAATGCACCCGCAGCAAGACCGCCGGACCGGTGCCGCGCGGTTGGGCATTCGCGACGACCTGGGCCGATCGGCAGCCCGGAGTTTTTACGGCGATGGATTTCGCGCTGCCAGCGATCCCGCCGAACAAAAGGGCCATTACCAACGTGCCACGCATACCAACCTCCAATCGCTCGCAACGGCAATAACCGCAAGTCCGGCAAGGGCGAGCGGCTGTCGGTCAGCTTCAATTTCGCCTGACTCGGTCACCCCGGACTTGATCCGGGGCCTGCCTTCCTTCTAGCGACTGTGGAAAGAACAGGCGGATCCCGGCTCAGGGCCGGGATGACGCTTTCCCTATTGGAGAAACTATGGGCTTCCGCTGCGGCATCGTCGGCCTGCCGAACGTCGGCAAATCGACGCTTTTCAATGCTTTGACCGAAACCGCCGCGGCGCAGGCGGCGAACTATCCGTTCTGCACGATTGAGCCCAACGTCGGCCGCGTTGCCGTCCCCGACCCGCGCCTCGACCAGATCAAGGCGATCGCCAAGTCGGCGCAGGAGATCGAAACACAGATCGAGTTCGTCGACATCGCCGGCCTCGTCCGCGGCGCGTCCAAGGGCGAGGGCCTCGGCAACCAGTTCCTCGCCAACATCCGCGAGGTTGACGCGATCGTCCACGTGCTGCGCTGCTTCGAGGGCGGCGACGTCACGCACGTCGAGGGCAAGGTCGACCCGATCGCCGACGCCGACACAGTCGAGACCGAGCTGATGCTCGCCGACCTGGAATCGCTTGAGCGGCGCGTCCCCAACCTCGTCAAGAAGGCCCAGCAGGGCGACAAGGAAGCGAAAATCGAGGCGTCCGTGCTCGGCCAAGCGCTCGAGTTGCTCCAGGCGTCCAAGCCGGCGCGCCTGACCAAACCCAAGGACGCCGAGGAGGCCAAGGCGCTGCAGCGCGCCCAGCTCCTCACCGCCAAGCCGGTGCTCTACGCCTGCAACGTCGATGAAGGGGACGCCGCCGATGGCAATGCGCTGTCGCAACGCGTCGCCGAGAAGGCGGCCGCCGAAGGCGCACAGGCCGTTGTCATCTCCGCCGCGATCGAAGCCGAGATCGCCACGCTCCCCACCGAAGACCGCGACAGCTTCCTATCGGACCTCGGGCTCCACGAGACGGGCCTCAACCGCATGATTCACGCGGCCTACGCCCTGCTCGGCCTGATCACCTTCTACACCGCCGGCCCCAAGGAAGCGCGTGCCTGGACCGTCCACCGCGGCGCCAAGGCGCCCGAGGCGGCGGGCGAGATCCACACCGACTTCGAGCGCGGCTTCATCCGCGCCGAGACCATCGCTTACGACGACTTCATCGCCTGCAACGGCGAGGCCGGGGCCAAGGACGCCGGCAAGATGCGCGCCGAGGGCAAGGAATATGTCGTGCAGGACGGCGACATCCTGCTGTTTCGCTTCAACGTCTGACGTCGCCCGCCAGGAAGCGCTGCGCGATCCTCAGCGTCAGCAGCACCCACAGCAGCCCGAAGGCCCAGCCGCCAACGACGTCGCTCGGCCAGTGGACGCCGAGCATGACCCGGCTCAGCCCAATCAATAGCGATAGGACGACAGCGCCCGCGACCGCCGGCCGGTGCCATCGCGTCCCCACCGACAAGGTCATCGCCACAGTGAGGTAGAAGATCATCGAGCTGGTCGCGTGTCCGCTGGGGAAGGACGAAGTTTTCACGACCACGAGATGCGGCTCGAGATCGGGCCGGCCCCGCGCCACCATGTATTTCTGCATCTCACTGAGGCCGCGCCCGATGAGCACGATGGCGGTCAAAACCCACGGCAGGTGGCGATGCCCGACGTGCCACAGCCAAAGGGCCGTGGCCAAGCCGACCCCGATCAACACAGTCGGCTCGCCCAGGGCAGTGAAGCATCGGGCCGCGATCAGCAGCGCTGGCCGGTGCCCGGCATAGAGCGCTTCGTACAGCTGGCGGTCGAGTGCGCCGCCGCCGAAAGCCAGCATCGCCAGCCACAGCGCCCCCAGCGCCACGATCGAGGCGCCGAACCAAATCCGGGCGGCCCCCGGTTGCGCTAGAACTTGACCCCCGTCCGGAGACCGAAGGTCCGCGGCCGGCCCGGAACGATCAAGGTCCGGGTGCAACTGCCGCACGTCACGCCGCGCGACAGCTCATTGCGGCTGTCGGTGACGTTCGTCACGAATGCCTCGATATTCCATTTGCGGAAGTCGAGCCCGGCAAACAGGTCAATGACGGTCGAGGAACGAATTCGGCCGAGGTAGGCGTTCGGATCGACCAACGCGAACGTGCCCGACTGCAGCTGCAACGCCCGCAAGGACGCCCGCGCCGAGCCCTGGTAGGCTAGGCCCGCCTGGACGTGCGCCTTGGTATCGCCGAACGCATTCCAGCTGTAGCGGGCCGTGGTGCTGCCCTTGAACTTCGGCGTGACGGGGAGCCGGCTGCCGCTCGGCACCGAGTTGAAGCTGAGGCTGCAATCGCTCGTCGTGTCGGAGAAGTCGCCGCACACGTTCCCCTTGGTCTTGGCGTCGGTGTAGGCCACCGCCGCATTCAGGGTCAGGCCGCCGTCGATGTAGTTGATGTCGGTTTCGACGCCATCGATCTTGGCATCCTTGCCGTTGTGGATCTCCGTAAAGCTGTTCTGCCCGAGGAAGCTGAACTGGAACTTCTTCCACAGCTGGTGATAGATCGCACCGTTCCACCGCAGCTTCCCGAACGTGGTTTTCCACCCCAATTCGTAGTTGTTGAGGAAGTCGGCGTCATAAGGCGGAATGTCACCGCGCCGGTTGATGCCGCCCGGCCGGAAGCCGCGCGACCAGGTCGCATAGAACATCAGGCCCGGCCGCGGTTTCCACGTCGCGTTCAGGCGATGGATGAAGCCCGAATCCTTGACCCGCTTGGGCACCACCTTGCCATCGACGAAATCGCCAAGGTTGGTGCACGGGCTTCCCGAGACCACCGGCGGCAGGAGCGTGCGGTCGCTGGCATAAGTATCGGTGTCGCGATCGTAGAGACGTTCGCCGCTCGCCGTCCAGCAGGCCGCAACGCCGGTCCGGTTGCTCCCGGCGGCATTGCGCGGGAAGGCCGAGAACGGCCCGTCGCCGCCGTCCGCGGGATTGCGGCCGAAACCGAAGAAGCCAACCAGGCTGTTGTCGAACTTGTACCAACGGCCGCCGGCGGTCAGCGTAATCTGCGAGTTCACGTCGAAGCTTGCCTCGCCGAACAGCGCATAATCCTTGTCCACGCGGTGCTGCTGGGTCAGCCACAAGGTGCCGGGGAAGCCGTTGACCGACACGAAGTCGGCCAGGCCGTCGACCTTATAATCCTGGTGGATGAGGTTCGACTGGCGCTGGTAGAAGGCGCCGGCGATCACCCGGAACGGATTTTCCGCCGGCGATGCGATGCGCAGCTCCTGGCTCATCTTCTTAAAGTGGTCGGTGCCAATGATGTACTGCTGCGGATTGATCGTCCGGTTGCCGGCTGAATCGAGGTAATAGAAGATACCGAGGCCGCGGCCGTACGCGCCGTCGTAATAATCGGCGTACAGCTGGTCGTACGCGTCGGCGTAGTCGGAATAATCGCTCAGCGTGTACGTTTTGCGGTCCATGTAGGCGCCCGCATAGGTCACGTCGAAATTGGCGATCTTGCCCTGGATGGTCATCGCCGCCTGCCAGAACTTGTCCTTGCGGACGTCGTCGCGGAAGCGGTCGATTTTGAAGTTACCAAGGTTCGGATCGTAGAAGAAGATGCCGTTGGCCTTCATATTCTGGTACATGAAGGTGGGCGTCGCGGTCCAATTGTCGTTGAGGTCGACCTTGAGCGCGGCACGGCCGCCGTAGGTCCTCAGGTCGTTGAAATCCTTCTTCTCGAGCCCGGTGTTGGTCACCGTCAGCGACGGCACGTCCTGCGGCGGGTCATAGGCCGGGCGGTCGTCGATGAACCCGTAATAAGTGCGCTCGCCGTGGATATTGTCGATGAATCCGGCGTCCTTCTGCCAGAAGGCTGCAGCGCGGAAGGCGATGCGGTCCGCCACCGGCAGGTTGATCATGCCCTCCAGCTTGCCGCCGGTCCCGCCATGGCCGACCATGTTGATCTCGCCGTCGATGCGGCCGCTGGTAACGCCCAGCTCCGGCTTGTTGGTGATGATGCGGATCGTGCCCGCTTCGCTTGAGGCGCCGTAAAGGGTGCCCTGCGGGCCCGCGAGGCTCTCGATCCGCGCGATGTCGTAGATGTGGACATCGAGCGTGCCGCCGATCGTCGTGATCGGCTGCTCGTCGAGGTAAGAACCGACCGACGGCAGCGAGCCCGAGTGGTTGCCGTCGCCGCCCGTCGCAACGCCGCGCATGTAAACCACGGTGACGCCCGGCTGCGCGGTCTGGAAGCTGACCGACGGCAGCTGCTTGGTATAATCCGCGAAGTTCGAGATGTTCAGCTGGTCGAGCCGCCGGGTGCCGATCGCCTGGACGCTGATCGGCACGTTCTGGAGATTTTCCTCGCGCTTGGTCGCGGTGATGATGATCTCGCTCTGGTCGGCGCCGGGCTGCGCCGCCGCCGGGGCAGCGGCCGGTGCCGCCTGGCCCGTTCCCGGGTCGGTCTGCGCCCATGCCGGACCGGCAAGAGCGGTTGTCGCCAGCAGGCCGAATACTGCAGCGCGATACGTACGGTCGGTCATGGTGCCCCCCATGAGAAATATGTGTCGGCATAGCGACAGACCGCCGTCGCCTTGTCAACGGGAGTTGTGACGAATGCGTGACGATTATCGACTTACCGTTGCGTGATGGACGCGGGTGCTTCCGGATAAGCGTCGAGCACCTCGCCGAGCGCAGTCTTCAGCGGGCCGAGGTGGGGCTCATATGGCCGCCATTCGTCCGTCGCATCGCGATAGATCGGCTGCCGGACCTGCTCGGAGCTGGCGGTCCGCACCGCGCGCTCGGTCTTGTGAAACTCGAGGCAGGCCGGCTCGAACTCGAGATTGCAGTAAGCGAGCAGCGCCCGGACCTCCGCCTCGGTATCGTCGACCATCCGCTCGTAGATTACGCGATGAACCCGGCCCGGGAGCACCGCGTCCACGTGCGCCATGAGTCGCACGTAATCGGCATAATAGCGTCCGACATCGGTCAGGTCGTAGGTGAACGCCTGCCCGCGCGCGAAATGCTGCCGGAAGTTGGAGAAGCAGCAGCCGAGCGGGTGGCGCCGGGCGTCGATGATCTTGGCGTTGGGCAGGATCAGCTGGATGAAGGGCACGAACAGCCAGTTGTTCGGCAGCTTGTCGATGAACAACGGACGATCGGTGCGGCGCTGGACGCTGGTTCGCTTCAGATATTGCTCGCCGAGGTCGCGCCGCTCGTCGGCGGTCAGTTTCAGGATGTCGGCGGGATAGCGTCCGACGCCCTGCGCCAACGCCGGCAGGTCGGCGAGCTCCGACGTCCCCTCGACCAGGCTGTGCGACGACAGGATCTGCTCGACCAGCGTGGACCCGGCGCGCGGCAACCCCACGATGAAAATGGGGTCGGGCGCGTCATACCCCCCCGCGCGCTCGGCAAACGCAGCAGCGGTGAACTGCTCGATGCAGCGAGAAACCGTGCGGGCGACCTTGTCGGCATCGTGCGGGACTTGCTTGTGCCGGATTGCGTTGCCCGCGGCATAATGTGCGAACGCCTCCTCAATCCGGCCCGCGTCATGCATCGCCTTGCCGAGCGCGAACTCGAGCTGGAGCCGGTCATCGTCCTCAAGGTCGTCACGGGCCAGCCCGGCCTGCATCGCGGCGACATCGGCATCGTCGAATTTGACGGTCTTCAAATTGGCGAGGCTCCACCAGGCCTCGCCCAGCGCCGGCTTGAGCGCGATTGACTTGCGGTAGGCTGCAATGCCCTCCGCCTGCCGGCCAACCGTCTTCAGCAAGTGGCCATAACTGAGCAGGACGCGCGGCTGCCGCGGCGAGCGCTGCAGCACGTCCTCGTACAATTGAATTGCCTGATCGAAATCGCCGAGACGCCCGAGCGTCGCCGCCTTGAGGTTCAAATGGCCCGGATCGTCCGGCTCCGCCGCGAGGACGTCGTCCATCATTTCCATTGCTTCGGCCGGACGGCCCATGCGCCCGAGCACGAGCGCGAGGTTGGCGCGCGCCGCCGTAAAGCCCGGCGCCAACTCAACCGCCCGGCGCAGCAAATTCTCGGCGTCGCGCCAGCGCCCGATCCGCGCCGCCAATTCGGCCAGCATGCGGATCGCGGCGACGTCGAACGGGTCTTCGTTGAGATGCGGCTTGAGCAGCCGCTCGGCGACGTCGAGCCGGTTCTCGTTCATCGCCATCGCCGCCTCGATCAGGCGCGGATGCCATCGGCCGTATGCTGGTGCCTGGGTCGCCACGATGCATACCGTAGCGTCATCGCCCGCGCGCCGCTATCGC
>Ga0207648_10000960_pt1 | contig 32619 bp, 30 predicted proteins | sample KBSMisM32_FD_184310 | JGI IMG/M metagenome (GOLD analysis project Ga0207648, IMG submission 184310) | Miscanthus rhizosphere microbial communities from Kellogg Biological Station, Michigan, USA - KBS Miscanthus M3-2 (SPAdes) (version 2) | ecosystem: Host-associated > Plants > Roots >... | reverse complement strand
AATTCGAGAAGCCCGGCACCAAGGAGGGGGATTACCCAGACTGGGCCAAGGAAGCGGGGGAGAAGGCGCTCGCCGACGCGGGCATCCCGTATGAGGACGTCCAGCAGGCCTTCGCCGGCTACTGCTACGGCGACTCGACCTACGGCCAGCGGGCGCTCTACCAGCTCGGCCTCACCGGGATCCCGGTCGTCAACGTCAACAACAACTGCTCGACCGGCTCCTCGGCGCTCTTCCTCGCCCGGCAAGCGGTCAAGGGCGGCATCGTCGACTGCGCCCTCGCGGTCGGCTTCGAGAAGATGGAGCCGGGCAGCCTCGGCGTCAAGTACACCGACCGCACCAACGCGCTCGACAAGCACGCGATGCGCATGTTCGAGATCCGCGATCCAGAGGCCTCGCCGCCGGCGCCGCAGATGTTCGGCAACGCCGGCCGCGACCACATGGAGAAGTACGGCTCCAACCCCGACCACTACGCCTGGATCGGCTGGAAGAACCACAAGCACTCGGTCAACAACCCCTACGCCCAGTTTCAGGACGAGTACACGATCGAGGACATCAAGGCGGCGAAGATGATCCACGACCCGCTGACCAAGCTGCAGTGCTCGCCGACCTCCGACGGCTCGGCCTGCGCGATCGTCGCCTCGGAGCGCTACGTCGACGAGCACGGGCTCTGGGAGCAGGCGATCGAGATCGCCGGTCAGGCGATGGTCACCGACCTTTCCTCGACCTTCGCCGAGGACACCGACTGCATGAAGATCGTCGGCGCCGACATGTCGAAGCAGGCGGCGGACGAAGCCTACGCCGAAGCAGGGGTCGTGGCCGAGGAAATCGACGTCTGCGAGCTGCACGACTGCTTCAGCGCCAACGAGCTGATCACCTACGAAGCGCTCGGCTTCGCCGCCGAGGGCGAGGGTCACAAGCTGGTCGAGGAAGAAGCGACCACCTACGGCGGCAAGGTCGTCGTCAACCCCTCGGGCGGGCTGATCTCCAAGGGCCACCCTCTCGGCGCGACGGGGCTGGCGCAGTGCTCGGAGTTGACCTGGCAGCTGCGCGGCCAGGCGGACAAGCGCCAGGTCGAGGGTGCGAAGACCGCCCTGCAGCACAACATCGGCCTCGGCGGCGCCGCCGTGGTCACCGTCTACAAGCCGGCGGCCTAGGGGGCGCCGGAGGAGGAGGTCCCGATGGCGAAGCAGCGACAGAGTCTCTCCGGCAAGGTCGTGGCGATCACGGGCGGCGCCCGCGGAATCGGCAAGGCGACCGCGACAGCGCTGATCCGCAAGGGCTGCCGCGTCGCGATCGGCGACCTCGACCTCGCGCTCGCCGAAGAGACGGCCGCGGGGCTCGGCGGCGGCACCGTCGCGCTGCCGCTCGACGTTACCGACCGGGATTCCTTCGCCGCCTTCCTCGACGCCGCCGAGCGGGAGCTCGGGCCCGTCGACGTGGTGATCAACAACGCCGGGATCATGCCGGTGACCCAGCTGGTCGACGAGTCCGACGACTCGATCAGGCGCCAGCTCGACATCAACCTCTACGGGGTGATCGTCGGCACCCAGCTGGCGATCGAGCGGCTGCGGCCACGCGGCAGCGGTCACATAGTCAACATCGCCTCGCAGGCGGGCAAGACGCCGCTGCCGGGGATCGCCACCTACTCGGCCACCAAGCACGCCGTCGTCGGCCTCAGCGAGGCGACGATGGCCGAGCTCCAGGACACCGGCGTCGAGGTCTCCTGTGTGATGCCGACCCTGGTCAACACCGAGCTGATCTCGGGCATGCGCAAGAAGACGCTGATCAAACCGGTCGAGCCCGAGGACGTCGCCAAGGAGATCGTCGACGCGCTCGAAACCGGGCGCTTCGACGTCTTCGTGCCCCGTTACAACGCCGTGATGACGCGGTTCGCGGCGCTGCTGCCCCGTCGTTGGGCGGAGGCGGTCGGCCGCTTCATGGGCGCTGACAAGCTGATGGTCGAGTTCGACCAGCGCGCCCGCGACGCCTACGAGGAGCGCGCCGCCGCCAGCTCGGGCTCCGGCTCAGCCGAGGAGGCTGCGTCGCCGGCGGCCGAACGCGAAGCGGCCTGAGCGCCGCCGCCCTCGACGACCACCCGGCAGGGTCGCTTGGCGAGGATGTAGCGGACGGTCGGCCCGAGCAGCCGCTCGCGGCTCGGGGCGTGCTCGGTGCTGATGTAGATCAGATCCGAGTTGCGGTCCAGCGCCTCCTCGACGATCGCCTTGCCGGGGTTGCGGGTGCGGATCAGCTTCACGCGGACTTTGAGGCCGCGGGCGCGTGCCTGCAGCCGAGCCTCGTCGAGCGCGCAGCGGGCCTCGTATTCCTGCTGGTCGAAGCCGTCGGCGTCGGGCAGCTCGTGCGAGCGGGGGACCTCGAGCACGTAGAGCGCCTCGACCACCGCGTCGGGGTCGACGACCGCGGCGGCGCGGTGCATCGCCTCCGGGTCGATCTCCGGGCCGAAGATCGGAACCAGGGCGGACTTGTAGGAGAGGTCGAGGAAGCCGAGCGGCCGCTGCGGGCGGTGGACGCGGTGCTGCTCGAAGGGGTCGAGGCCGAGGTGGCGGCGGTAGAGCAGGTAGCCGGCGACGCCGGCGACGAGCCAGGCTGTGCCGATGATTCGCGCCTCGGGATGCAGGACCACGACCGAGACGAAGGCGGCGCCGGTGCCGATCGCGCCGAGCACCGCCGTCAGCGGAATCTCGCTGCCGCGCCAGCGGACGTTCCAGGGCGCCTTGTAGGGCCTGTAGAGGCCGGGCTGCCGGCGGCGCAGGGCGACGATCGAGAGGTGCGCGATCGTGAACGAGAGCATCGCGCCGAAGCTGTAGAGGTTGCCGAGGAAGGCGGTGTTGCCCGGGATCACGAGCGCGATCGCGATCAGCGAGAAGAAGACGATCGTGAACCAGGGGGTGTCGTAGCGCGGGTGGAGCTTGGCGAAGATCCCCGGCAGCTGGCGGTGCTCGGCCAGCGACCATGAGAGGCGCGAGATGCCGATCATGCCGGCGTTGGTCGCGATCAGCAGGATCGTTGCCGCGAGGCCGCCGACGTAGTAGCGGGCGCCCGTCGCCAGCGCGCCGTGCAGGTGCAGGGCGGAGACGATGCCGAGCACCGGGTCGTCGGCGTAGGTGGTGCCGAGCGCGGTGGCGTAGTGGCCGCTCGCGTCCTGGGTGACCGGCAGGGCGGAGAGGGCGACGATCGAGATGCCGGCGTAGAGGCCGAGCACCGCGATCAGGACGAGATTGACCGCCTTCGGCACCTGCTCGCCGGGATCGCGCGCCTCCTCGGCCATGTTGGAGACGGTCTCGATCCCGGTGTAGGCAAGCATCGAGATCGAGATCGCGAAGAGCAGCTGCGAGAAGCTGGGGGCGACGCCGAGGTGGACCTGGTCGACCAGGACGGAGGGGTGGAGGACGAGCGCCGCGCCGAGGACGACGAGCGCCACCTGGGTGAGCAGGTCGAGGACGGCGAGGGCGATGTTGAGGTTGGCCGACTCGCCGAGGCCGCGGATGTTGACCAGGGTGAGCAGGCCGATCACGGCGACGCCGCCGATCACGTCGCCCGGCGCGTGCCCGAGGGCGGGAAAGAAGGCGCCCAGGTAATGGGGGACGAAGAAGGCGCTGATCGCGATCGTCAGGATGTAGTCGAGTGAGAGTCCCCAGCCGGCGATGAACGAGACGACCTCGTTGTAGGCATGCCGGGCGAACGACGAGGAGCCGCCGGCCTCGGGGAACATCGCCGCGCCCTCGGCGTAGGTCTTAGCGGTCAGAGCGAAGAGCCCGCCGGCGAACATGAAGACCAGCGGCGTCAGCCCGAGCGCGTGTGCTGCGACGAGCCCGAGCGCGTAGTAGATCGAGGAGCCGACGTTGCCGTATGCGGTGGCGAAGAGGCCAGGGACACCCACCGTCTTGCGCAGCCCGCGTGTCTTCAGTCGCGCCATCGGAGCCTCGACTCCGATGTTTCTCCGCGAGGCGTCAGGGCGGCGTGAGGATTGCCCGCGGCGCCGTCAAGATTTCGTCAAGGCCAAGCCGGGCTTAGATCGCGATGCGGTAGCCGACGCCGGGGTCGGTGCGGATCAGGCGCTCGCCTTCGCCGGTTTCCACCTTGCGGCGCAGGTTGGCGACGTGGGTGCGCAGGGTGGCCGTGTCCTCGCTCCAGGCCGGTCCCCAGACCTCGGTGAGCAGCGCCCGGTGCGTCATCAGGCGCCCCCGGTTGCGGACGAGGACCCGTAGCAGCTCGAACTCGGTCGGGGTGAGGTGGATCTCCTCTCCGTCGCGTGAGGCCGTGTGCGCAGCCAGGTCGACCCGCAGCCCGTTGATCTCGATGCTCGGCTCCTCCGAGCCCCGCGGTGCCCGGCGCATCGCCGCACGCAGCCGGGCGACCAGCTCCTTCGTGCCGAAGGGCTTCGTCACGTAGTCGTCGGCGCCCGCCTCGAGCGCCCGCACCTTCTGCTCCTCCTCGCCGATCGCCGAAAGAACGAGGATCGGCATCTCGCTCCAGGAGCGCAACTGGGCACAGACTTCGACCCCGTCCCCGTCGGGGAGGACGAGGTCGACGATCGCCGCATCGGGCCGGCGCAGCGCGGCGCTGTCGAGCGCCTCGCGGGCCGTCTCCGCCCCGATCGCCTCGTAGCCCGCGTCGCGCAGCACCACCTTGAGCGCGCGGAGGATCTGCGGCTCGTCGTCGCAGACGAGGACCGAGGGGCGCGGCGACTCGCTCACCCTGCCTCCCGCACGAGGCCCGGGGGGCGCTCGACCGGTCGTTCCAGCGGCAGCTCGATCGCGAAGGCGGCACCGCCGAAGGGAGAGGGCTCGGCCCAGGTGCGGCCGCCGTTGACGCGGACGAGCCCCTCGACGATCGCCAGCCCGAGCCCAGAGCCATCGTGACGCCGGTCGTCGGGACGCCGGTAGAAGGGCTCGAAAACCGCCTCGAGGTCCTCGGACGGGATGCCGGGACCGTGGTCGGCGACGCGGATGGTGAGTTTTCGGTCGGCGGCGGTCGCGGAGACGAGCACGTGCTCGTCTCCAGAGAACCGCACCGCGTTGTCGAGCAGGTTGACGATCGCGCGCTCGAGCTGGGCGGCGTCGGCTCGCACGAAAGGCAATTCGGCGTCGAGAGCGAGATCGACCGAAGCGCCCCTCTCGCCGAGGTCGTCGAGCGCCGCGGCCACCACCTCGTCGATCGAGCACCAGTCGGGACGGGGCTGCGCCTGGCCGGCTTCGAGGCGCGAGAGGTCGAGCAGCTTGTCGACGAGGCTGGAGAGACGCGCCGCCTCGACCGAGACCGCCGCGGCGAGGGCGCGGCGGTCCTCATCCGAAAGGCTCTCGCTCTCCAGCGCCTCGCCGGCGGCGACGATCGCCGTCAGCGGCGAGCGCAGGTCGTGCGAGACGGCGCGCAGGAGGGCGGTCTTCAGCTCGTCGCTGCGCCGCAGCGCCTCGGTCTCGATCGCGGCTCGCGCCCGCGCCCGCGACTGCTCGGCCAGCGAGCTGGCGATCACCGCGACGACGAGGAAGAGGGCCAGCGCCACCCAGTTCTCGCCCTTGGCGACGTCCAGCGTCCCTTCCGGCGGGATGTGGAAGAAGTTGAAGGCGACGGCGCTGGCGAGTGAGGTGAAGAGGCCGAGCCAGAGGCCCCAGTAGGTGGAGACGACGAGGACGCCGAGCATGTAGACGACGCCCGCCGAGATCGGCGGCGCGATCGTGCGCAGCGGGTAGACGAGGGCGGTCGCAGCCGCGACGCAGGCGATCGCGACGAAGAAGCCGGCGGTCGGCGATTCCCACCTGCGTATGCGCGAGGCGGGCAGCAACCCGCCGGCTGTCTCGACCATGACCTGAGCGTACCCCGCGCCGTGGCTTGCGAGGCCGCGCCCGGGCGACTACGGTCATGGGTATGGGCCGGATCTACGACGCGACCTGGGGGAGGGGCTTCTCGGCGATCTACGACCGGGCGATGAAGTCGACCGAGGAAGCCGGCATGCGCGAGATCCGCCGCGAGACGTTGGCCGCCGCGCGGGGGAGGACGATCGACATCGGCGCCGGCACCGGCCTCAACGTCGAACTCTACCCGGAGGGCGTGAGCGAGCTGGTGCTCGCCGAGCCAGACGAGCACATGCTCAACAGACTTCGAGCAAAACTCCCCGAATGGGGGAGGAGCGTAGACGTCGTCCAGGCGCCCGCCGACCGCCTCCCTTTCGAGGACGGCAGCTTCGACACCGCCGTCTTCACCCTCGTACTCTGCACGGTCCCCGACCCCGCGGCTGCCCTGAAGGAGGCCGCGAGGGTGCTGAAGCCGGGCGGCGAGCTGCTCTTCGTCGAGCACGTGCGCTCGCCCGAGCCGGGACTGGCCCGCTGGCAGGACCGCCTGGAAAGGCCCTGGCGCTTCCTCGGCGACGGTTGCCACTGCAACCGCGACACGGTCGCCACGATCGAAGCCTCGCCGTTCCACGTCGAGCGCGTGGAGCGAGGCGAGCTGCCCAAGGCTCCGCCGCTCGTCAGGCCGCTGATTTACGGCAGCGCCGCGCTCAACGCGTAGGCGTCCCCTCGCTTCCGGTGCGCTTTATCTCCCTATGGAGGGGAAGGCACACCGGAATGGCGGGATGCGCGGATTGAACGCACGATAATGATGGTTATGTCAACTCAGTCGCAACGCTTTTTCTATGAAATGCATGGAAAAGGCGTTGCGACCGGGCGTCAGCGAGCGGCCGAGAGGGCCGATTCGAGGTCCCCGGCGGAGCTGGGTGTTCCCAGGGTTTCGAGTTCATTCGTGCTTGGACCTTTGACGGCAAACGAAGGCGTGCCTTCGAAGCCGAGGCGCTGCGCTTCGACCGTCGTTTCTTCGACTTCGCGAAGGACCGGCTCGCTCTTTCGGTCTTTGTTCCATCTGACCATGTCGGCAACCCCGGCCGCCCGGGCGATCGCGCTGAGGAATTCTTCGGTCACATAGCCGGAGTCCTCTTCGCCCTGGTTGCGGTAGAAGAGCTCGACGTAATACCAGCCGCGACCCTGCTTGCCGGCGGCGACCGCCGCGGTGCCGGCGGGCGTCGATTCCGGCCCGATGATCGTGAAGTTGCGGAAGTCGAGCTTCGCTTCGCCGTTGCGCACCTGGTTTTCGATGACCTGGGGCAACACTTCTTCGGAGAAGCCCTTGCAGACCGGGCACTGGAGGTCGCCGAACTCGCGCAACTCGACCTTGGCCCTGGATTGTCCCAGGACCATGCCTTCCTGCGGAATGCCGTCGAGCAGCCGTTCGACGTCGACAGTGCCCCGCACGTTGCTCGCATCGCCCCCGCCGCTGCCGCTCTGACTGACCACGATTAGCACGGCGACCGTGACCACGGCCAGAAAGGTTGCCGCGCTGGCGAGCTTGATCAGGCGCTGGCGGCGCTCCTCGCTGTTGCTCACGGCTCCTTCCCCACGTAGACGAGCATCCGGGTCGCGTTCGCGATGAAGAGCAACGTCATCAGGACGGCGCTCGCCACGCACCATTGGCAGATCGCTTCGATCTTGAACAGCTCGAGGTAGGTCAGGTAGAGGCTGTAGCCGAAGCCGACCAAGGACACGAGGAAGCCGGCCATGCGCGCCCCATCGCCGCGCAGCAGCGCGCAAGCCAGGAGCGCTACGTAACCGACGATGCCGAAGATCGCGATGTTGATCCCCAGCACATGCGAGTAGGAGCTTTCGGCGACCGTCTGGCAACCGTGGCCGCCGGCGATGCAGACGGGCGAGCCGCCGCCCGAGTCGGCGATCGCGATGTATGTGGCGACGCCGATCCCGAACGTCGCCAGGAAGGTCGTGATTCCCCGCAGCGTCCCCTCGGCCGGCGCCTTCATCGCCGCAACGCTATTCAACCCACCCTTCCGGTGCGCTTTTTGCGGTTATAGCCCGCATAAAGCGCACCGGGAGCGACTAGACGCACCGGGAGCGACTAGAGGCGGGCGGCGAAGGCGGCTATCGCGCGCGAGAGGCGCCCACCCTGCCAGGCGAGCGGCGACTGGCCCCGCGCCTCGGAAACCAGCTCCGCCCGCGGCAGCGCCTCGGCGTAGGCGGCGGCCACCGCGTACGGATGACCGGGATCAGCAGCGTCGTTGCTCGCGACCACCAGGGCCGGAACCTCGAGCTGCGCCAGCTCGGTGAGCAACCCGAACGGTCGCGAGCGCGGAACCTCGCGCAGCGCCCGCGCGACGGCGTCGAGGTGGCGGTGCCGCAGCATCCGCTCGCGCGTGAAGCGCAGGACCGAATCCCGCCAGGCCGGGTCCGTCTCCTGGTGAGCGTCGATGTAGGCGACGAAGCCGTCGACTCCGTCCCGCTCGAGGGCGTCGGCCAGCTCCTCCCAGTACTCCAGCGCGTGGGCGTCAACCGGCCCGCGGTAGCTCGGCCCGATCGCCACCAGGCCGGCGACGCGCTCAGGATTGCGCATCGCGTAGGCGACCGCCGTATGGGCGCCCATCGAGTGGCCGCCGACCACGACCGGGTCTCCGCCGGCTTGCGAAGCGACGACCCGCTCCAGGTCGGCGACCAGCGCCGAGTAGTCATAACCCTGCCCCGCCGGCGCCGGATCCGATTCCCCGTGGCCGCGGGCGTCGTAGAGCACGACCCTGCGGCCGGTCCGCTCGAGCGCGCGCGATCCGTGCACGACCGATCGACGGGTCGCCGTGAGGCCATGGCAGAGCACGATGGGCGGCCCCTCCCCCGCGGTCTCGCCCCGCAACCCGTCCACCGCGAACTGCCGCGGCGCAGCACGGGCGTCCGGCATCAGCCGATCGACGCCAGGGCGCGCTCGATGTCCTCGACGGACTGAAAGGTGGCGCCTGTGCGCGAGACGTGCCGATAGCGGACGACCCCCTCGCCGTCGACGACGAATATCGAGCGCATCACGTAACGACCGCCGGGCGCGTCCTCGAGTTCGGTGAAGCGCGCCAGCGGCCCGAGCCAGCCGGTGACCCCGTAGAGCCGGCTCACCGCGAGGTCCTCGTCGGCGAGCAGCGGCACGTTCAGCTGCCGCTCCTGCGTCCAGCGCTCGTGCGAGTCGACCGATTGCGGCGAGATGCCGACGACCTCGGCGTCGAGCCGGTCGAGCCGGTCGGCATTGTCCCGGTAGGAGCAGAACTGGGTGGTGCAGACGCGAGTCGCGTCGCCCGGATAGAAGGCGAGGACCACGTTGCCGCCGCGGTGCTCGGAGAGCTTGAAAGCGTGCCCGCCGGTACCGGGCAGCTCGAAGTCGGGCGCGGCGTCCCCTACGTCGACCTTGGCCATGCGGCCAAGCCTAGAGCAGGCTCAGCCCTTTTCGATCGTGACCTTTTCCATCACGACCGTCTGCTTCGGTTTTTCGCCTTCGGTTGGGAGATGGCCGATCTTCTCGACGACGTCCATCCCCTTGTCGACTTTGCCGACCAGGGCGTATTCGGGCGGCAGGCCGGCGTCGGCGCTGGTGACGACGAAGAACTGGCTGCCCGACGTGCCCGGCGGCTCGGCCCCACTCTTCGCCATTGCCACCACGCCCTTCGTGTAGGCGAGGTTCGCCGGCGGCTTCTCGACCACTTTGTAGCCGGGCCCACCGGTGCCGGTGCCGAGCGGATCGCCGCCCTGGATGACGAATTCGGGGACGATGCGGTGGAAGATGAGCCCGTCGTAGAAGCCTTCGTCGGCGAGGTAAGCGAAGGAGTTTGCGGTCTTCGGCGCTTCGTCGGTGGCGAGCGCGATGTCGAAGGTCCCGCAACTCGTCTGCACGACGGCGGTCAGCTTTTCGCCCTTCTCGACGGTCTGCCTGGGCGCCGGGAGGGTGACTTCCTCGGGTTCGGGCGGTTCGACTTCCTTGCAGCCGTTGGCGCTGGTCGTCGTGCCCGAGTTGCTGTCGCCGCCGCTGCGGCTGATCAGGATCGCGGCGACGACGCCGGCGGCGACGAGCGCGAACGCGGCAAGGACGATCAGGCGGGGATCTCTCCGCTTCTCTGCCGGGCTCTGGTCCTCTGACGCCATCCGCGGCCCGGAAGCCTAGACGAATAGGCTGCCGCCGACATGGCGCTCGACGGGATGCCGCTCACCGTGCTCGTCAATCCGCACTCGGCTGGCGGCAAGACGCTGAAGCTGTTGCCGCGGGTGGAGCACGAGCTGGATGCTCGCCGAATTCCCTTTCGGGTCGAGCGCACCCAAGGTCTCGGGGATGGCGTGGCGCGGGCGCTGCGCGCGGTCGAGGCCGGCGAGCTGCCGGTCGTCTTCAGCGGCGACGGCCTGATCGGGGCGGTGGGTGGTGCGATGGCGGGGGCCGAGACGCCGCTCGGGATCGTCCCCGGCGGGCGTGGCAACGACCTCGCGCGGGTGCTGGAGATTCCCGACGACCCGGCGGGCGCCGTAGCCGTCTTGGCTGCGGGCAACGTGCGCCGCCTCGACGTCGGCGAGGCGAACGGGAAGCGCTTCCTCGGCATCGTCAGCGTCGGTTTCGATTCCGAAGCAAACCGCCTCGCCAATGAGACCCGCTTCCTGCGCGGCAACCTCGTCTACGCCTACGCCGCCCTGCGAACCCTGCTCACCTGGAAGCCGGGGCGCTTCACCATCCGCGTCGACGAGGAGCGCTACCGCTTCACCGGGTACTCGGTCTCGGTCGCGAACAACCGTGCCTTTGGCGGTGGCATGTACATCGCCCCGGACGCCGAGCTCGACGACGGCGAGTTCGACGTCGTCACGGTCGGCGAGGTGGGCAAGCTGCGCTGCCTGTTTAACCTGCCCAGGGTGTTCAAGGGCACCCACGTCGATGAGGACGAGGTGCAGGTCTTTCGCGCTCCTCACCTCGAACTGACCGCCAGCCGGCCATTCCCCGTCTACGCCGACGGAGAGCACCTGACGGAGCTCCCGGCGCGGATCCGCATCCTGCCGCAGGCGCTCAGCGTGCTGGCGCCCGCGCCTTGACCGCTTTCGGAGCGAAGCTGGCTCTCGCGCGTGCCGTCGGGGCGGCCAGCCGCGTCAGCGGCCGCGGCGGGGGCACGACGCTGCCGGGCCGCATGCTCCTGCGCATGGAGCCTGCCGCGCTCGGCCGTCTCGGCGCCCGCCTCGACCGGGGGGCGACGGTCGTCAGCGCCACCAACGGCAAGACGACCACCGCCGGCATGATCGCCGCCACCCTGCGCGCCGACGGTCGCCGACCGGTGCACAACCGGGCCGGCTCCAACATGACCTGGGGAGTCGCCACGGCCCTGCTCGACCAGCGCGGTCGCGAAGGGCTGTTCGAGGTCGACGAGGCCTGGCTCGCCGAGGTCGCCGAGCAGCTCGATCCGAAGCTGATCGTGCTCGGCAACCTCTTCCGCGATCAGCTCGATCGCTACGGGGAGCTCGAGACGCTGGCCGAGGCTTGGGCCGACACGGTTGCGGCGCGAGTCGGACGCGCTCGCTTCGTGCTCAACGCCGACGACCCGGCGATCGCCGACCTCGGCCGCGATCGAGGCGGCGAGCGACGCGAAGGCGTCGTCTTCTTCGGTGTCGACGACCGCTCGCAGGCGCTGCCCGAGCTGCAGCATGCCTTCGACGCCAAGCACTGCCGTCGCTGCGGCGGTCCCTATGCCTACGAGCGCGCCTTCGTCGGACACCTCGGCCACTACGCGTGCCCGAGCTGTGGCGCGCGGCGGCCGCAGCCCGACGTGGCCGCGACGGCGATCGAGTTGCGCGGGATGGAGGGCTCGAGCGTCACGGTGAGCACGCCCGAAGGGCCGCTGAACTTGGAGCTGCCGGTCCCCGGCCTCTACAACGTCTACAACGCCCTGGCGGCGGTTGCCGCCGCCCTCGAGCTGGGCGTCCCGGTCCAGCGCATCGGCACGGCCCTGGCCGAGATGCGATCCGCCTTCGGCCGGGTCGAGACGATCGAGGCCGCGGGCACCCTGCTCTCGATCCTGCTGATCAAGAATCCGGCCGGCGCCAACGAGGTCCTGCGCACCCTGCAGCTCGAGAGCGAGGACGCGGGGCTCGATCTCTGGATCGCGCTCAACGACAGGATCGCCGACGGCCGCGACGTCTCGTGGGTCTGGGACGCCGACTTCGAGCTCCTCGCCGGCGGCGTGCGGCGCGTCGTCTGTGCCGGAACCAGAGCTCCGGAGATGGCCGTGCGGCTCAAGTACGCCGGCTGGCCGCCCGCGGCGATCGAGGTCGAGCCCGGCATCGAGCGCTCGCTCGAGCTGGCCTTGCGCGGGGCGCCGGGAAGGCTCTTCGCCCTTCCCACCTACACCGCCCTGCTCGAGCTGCGCAAGCTGCTGGCGAAGCGGGGACTGGCGAAGGAGTTCTGGCGATGACCTCCGAGCGGGTGATCTGGCATGACGTCGAGTGCGGTGGCTACGAGGCGGACCTGTCGCTCTGGGAGGAGCTCGTCGGGGAGAGCCGAGCCCCGATCCTCGAGCTCGGTTGCGGCACCGGGCGCGTCGTCCTTCACCTCGCAAGGACCACCGGCAAGCTGACCGTCGGTCTGGAGAGCGACGAAGAGCTGATCGGCGCGGTCTGGGAGCGCGCCAGAGGATTGGAGGGCGACGCCGAGTTCGGCGACGTGCGCGGCTTCGACCTGCACGCGAGGTTCGGGCTCGTGCTCGCTCCGATGCAGTTGATCCAGCTGCTGCCCGAAAGAGCCGACCGCGTCTGCTGCTTTTCCTGCGTCGCCGATCATTTGGAGCCGGGATGCCGCGCCGCCTTCGCCATCGTCGAGGAGATCCCAGCCCTTCCTGCCGGCGGGTTTGCTCCTCCCGTTCCGGACGTGAAGCAGCATGAGGGCTCGGTCTACTCGAGCCTGCCGTTGCCGCCCGAGGTGCGGGACGGGGAGATCGTCCTGCGACGGCTGCGCCAGACGATCGCGCCCGACGGGAAGTTCAGCGAGGAGACGAACGAGGTCGTCCTGCAGGAGCTGACCGCGGAGACGCTCGAACAGGAGGCGGCGGAGCTGGACCTGGTCCCGATCGGCCGTCGCGAGATACCGCCCACCGAGGCCCACGTCGGGTCGACGGTGGTCCTGCTGGAGGCACCATGACCGAGCTGCGACTGCTGGCGCTCTACCCGGAGCAGATGAACATCTACGCGGATCGCGGCAACATCCTCTTCTTGCAGCGGCGCTGCGAGTGGCGGGGGATCGAGTTCGCCTATTCCGCCGTCGGCCCGCGCGAGAACTTCGACCCCGCCGCACACGATCTCCTCTATCTCGGTGGCGGTCAGGACCGCGATCAGGCTGCCGTCGCGGCCGACATGGTCGCGAGCAAGCGGACGGCGATAGCCGCCGCGGTCGACGACGGGGCCGTGATGCTGGCCGTCTGCGGCGGTTACCAGCTCCTCGGCCACGGCTACCAGCTCGGTGAGGAGCGCCTGCCCGGGCTCGGCATCGTCGATCTGGAGACGGTTCGCGAGCATGGTCCGCGGCTGATCGGCAACGTGGCGATCGAGGTCGACCTCGGCGAGGGGCCGCGCATCCTCGCGGGTTTCGAGAACCACGGCGGCAGGACGTACCTGGGATCGGGCGCTCAGCCGCTGGGTCGCGTGCTCGAGGGCTGCGGCAACAACGGCAAGGACGGCTTCGAGGGCGCGCGGCGCGACAACCTGATCGGCACTTACCTGCACGGTCCGCTGCTGCCCAAGAACGCCTGGCTGGCGGATCGGCTCATTGCTTCCGCCCTCGAGCGGCGCTACGGCGCCCGGCCGGAGCTGGTGCCGCTCGACGACGAGCTCGAGCGGGCCGCCGAAGCGTGCGCTCGCGCCTCCGCCGTGCGTGCGTGACTGAGCCGAGGGGTCGTCCGGGTAGCGTGAGGCGATGGCTTTTCGACCGATCCTGCCGGCGGTACTGCTCGCCCTCGCCCTCGCCCTGCCCGCGCCGGCCGCGGCGCTGCCGAGCTGTGCCGAAGGCCCGCAGCCGGTCGGCGGCGTCATCTACGGGACGCCATGCGCCGACACGATCCACGCCGGCCGTGGCATCGGCGCCGTCTACGGGGAAGGTGGCGATGACGTCATCTTCGGCGGACGCAGCAACCAGAGCCTCTTCGGCGGCGAAGGCAACGACCGGCTCTACGGCGGGATCGGCGACGACCGCCTGCGCGGTGGGCCCGGCAACGATTCGCTCTCCGGCGGATTCGGCGCCGACTCGCTCGACGGCGAAGCGGGCGGCGACTTCGACCGCGGCGACGCGACGATCGACAGGATCGGCGACAGCGGCCCCGCGTCCGAAGTCGACACGCTGAGCTTCGCAACGGGCGTGACGCCGGGCTTTCCGAATGCCGGCGACATGGGCTACAAAGGATTCCCGGAAAGCGCTGTCGGGCGCGGCGTCTTCATCGAACTCGCGAAAGCCTTCGCCAACGACGGCCTCGCGCCTAGCGGCGGCGGCGTCGACGAACCGCTCGAAGCCCCGAGCTTCGAAAGCTTCGAGACGATCGTCGGCACGCCGTTCGACGACTTCATCGTTGGCAGCGGCGGCGACGAGACGATTTACGGCGGCGGCGGCGCCGACGTGCTGCTCGGCGGCGGCGGCAACGACCAAATCTACGGCGGCGCCGAGGGCGACTACTGCGCGGGAGCGAGTACGACGGGCTGCGAGTTCAGCGGCAGCTCCCACGAAGTCTCCGCCCGCGACCCGTCGCTGATCTCAGTCGGTGCGATGGCGCCCCAGGAATCGTCCAATCCCGCCGTCTACCTCGACGGCAGCAGCGCCGGCGACGACGTGACCGCGAGCTTCGCCGGGGGCGCGGTCACCTTTGCCCTCGGGGCCGAATCCAAAGCGGGCTTCGACGCGAAAGAAGCCATCGCCGGCGGCTGTGAACCTCCCGCGGCTGGCAAAGTCGTCTGTCCCCTGCCCGCCGCCCCCGACGCCGTCGTCTTGGCTGGCCTGGCCGGCGACGATTCCATTGCGGCGCCGAGCCTGCCCGAAACGACTTCGCCGATCCTGCTCGGCGGCGATGGCGAGGACGAGCTCACGGGCGGTTCCACCGAAGACGCGATCGTCGACGGTTCCGGCGATGACGCGGCGAGCGCCGGCTCCGGCGACGACGCGGTGCCCAACAACGGCGGCCAGGACCAGCTCGACGCTGGTCCCGGCAACGACCTCTTCATCTCCAACGCGGTCTGCGAAGGCGACGCGCTCGACGGCGGCGAAGGGGTCGACAACGCCAACTGGGCCAACTTCGGTTCAGCGGTGACGCTCGACCTCGGCAGCGGCGAAGCAGGTCTGCGCGGCGCCGCTGGCCAGGCAGAATGCGCCACCGGCGCCACCACCACCCTTAATGGGCTCGAGGACATCGAGGGCAGCAGCCAGGGCGACGTCCTGGTCGGCGACGGCGGCTCGAACCAATTGCTCGGCCGGCCCGGCAGCGACTCCTATCTCGCCGCGGCCGGCGACGACTCGATCCTCGCCAACTCGGGCGACTCCGATACGGCGATCGATTGCGGCGAAGGATTCGACACCGCCCAGATCGACATCCCCACCTCCAAATACACCGATCCGGCCCCGGTCGCATGTGAGGCGGTATTCGAACGACCTCCAAACAGCTTCCGGCCGCCCGACACTCCTCCCAATCCGGAAGAACCGCCTCCGCCCGAACCCGAATCGCGTCCTCCTCCCGACACGACTCCGCCCCGCACGCGACTGCTGCGCCGCCCACCGGCCGTCGTCTTCACCTCGTCGCGGCGGCGTACGGTCGCCTTTGCCTTTGTCTCCAACGAGCCCGGCTCGAGCTTTCGTTGCCGCCTCGACGGTCGTCCGATCCGGACCTGTCGCTCGCCGCGCCGCTTCACGGTCCGCTCGGGCCGCCATGCGGTCCGGATCTTCGCCGTCGACGCCGCCGGCAACCGCGACGCGTCGCCGATCGTCGCCGTCTTCCGAGTCAGGCGCCGTTAGAAGATCTAACGCCCGCTGGAGCCGAAGCCGCCGTCGCCCCGGGCCGACGCCGCCAGCTCCTCCGCCTCGACCGGCTCGGCGAGGGCGACCGGCGTGAGCACGAGCTGCGCGATGCGGTCCCCGGCCTCGACCCTGAAGGTCTCGGCGGGGTCGGTGTTGAGCAGCAGAACCCGAACTTCGCCGCGATATCCGGCGTCGATCAGCCCGGGCGCGTTGACCAGCGCGATGCCGTGCTTCTTCGCCAGGCCGGAACGAGGCAGCACCAGGCCGGCGTGACCTTCGGGGATCTCGACCGCGATCCCGGTTCCGACGCTCCACCTCTCCCCCGGCCCGATGTGGGCCGGCTCGCAGGCGTAGAGGTCGAGCCCCGCGTCCCCCTCATGGGCGCGCGTCGGCACGGTTGCCTCCGGCTTCAGCTTCGCCACGGGGAGCCTCACGGCTGCAACCCTAGACGACGGCGAGATCGTCGAAGCGGTGAAGCTCGGCGATCGGGACCTTCGCCCGTACCAGCACGCCGTCGGCGCGCTCGGTGCGATCCAGGTCGCCGGCGAGCTCGTGCAGTTCGTGGAGCCGGGACCCCTCGCTGTAGGGGACGAGCAGCTCGACCTCGGCCAGCGTGTCTTCGAAAGCGCGCTCGATGCCCACTCGCAGCTCGTCGAGTCCCTCATCGCTGAGCGCCGAGACGAGGACGCCGTCGGGGTGGCGCTGCGAGACCTCCGCGCGCGCCTCCTCGTCGAGCAGATCCGCCTTGTTGAGGACGAGCAGGCGCGGTTTGTCGCCGGCGCCTATCTCCTCGAGCACGCTGTCGACCGCCTTCATGTCCGCGAGCAGCCGCTCCTCGGGCGCTGCGGCATCGACCACGTGCAGGATCAGGTCGGCGAGCACGGTCTCCTCGAGGGTCGCCTTGAAGGCCTCGACCAGCTGGTGGGGCAGCTTCTCGATGAAGCCGACCGTGTCGGTGACGAGGTAGGCGCGCCCCGACAGCTCGAGGTTGCGGGTCGTCGGATCGAGGGTGTGGAAGAGCCGGTCCCCCACCCCCACGTCGGCTCCGGTGAGGGCGTTGAGCAGGGTCGACTTGCCGGCGTTGGTGTAGCCGGCGAGCGCGACGCTGGGCAGCGACGAGCGCTCGCGCCGGGCGCGCATCACGCCGCGGTTGCGCTGCAGCCGCGCGAGGCGCCGCCGCAGGGCGGCGATGCGGTCGCGGGCGAGGCGCCGGTCGGTCTCGATCTGGCTCTCCCCCGGGCCACGGGTGCCGATGCCGCCCCCGAGGCGCTCGAGATGCGTCCAGAGGCCGCGCATCCGCGCCAGGTTGTACTCGAGCTGGGCCAGCTCGACCTGCAGCTTGCCCTCGGCGGAGTGCGCGTGGTCGGCGAAGATGTCGAGGATCACCGCGGTGCGGTCGACGACGGGAACGCCGAGGGCAGCCTCGAGATTGCGCTCCTGGCGGGGGGCGAGCTCGTCGTCGCAGGCGACGAGGTTCGCGTCGCAAGCGGTGATCTGCTCCTTCAGCTCGGTGAGCTTGCCGCGCCCCACGTAACGGTCCGGGTCCGGCCTCTCGCGCTGCTGCAGCGCCTCCCCCGCCGTCGCGACGCCGGCCGTGCGCAGCAGCTCCTTCAGCTCGGCGAGCGGCTCGCCGCCGTTGCGGCCGTCGGCGATGCCGATCGCCAGCGCGCGCTGCCGGGCCCGCGGGTTGGTGACGCCGGCGCCGCCGGCGCCGTAGCGCGTCTCGGCTCGTCTCCCGTTCCTAGATCGCTGCATCCTTCTCGATTGTAGGTACGGAACTGGCCGGCCAGCTAGGCTCTCCCGCGTGAAAGTCTTCGTCACCGGAGGAACCGGCTTCATCGGCGGCGAGGTCGTGCGCCAGCTGCGTGACCGCGGCGACGACGTCGTCTGCCTCGTGCGCTCGGCCGAGAAGGGGCGGAAGCTGACGACGCTCGGTTGTGAGCTGGTGGCCGGCGATCTCAGCGACGAGGCCGCGATTCGGCGTGGAATGGAGGGTTGCGACGCGGTCGTCCACGCCGCCGCCATGTACGAGGTGGGAATTCCCGCCAAGCAGAGGCCGGCGATGTACGAGGCGAACGTGCGCGGCACCGAGCGCGTGCTCGGGGCGGCGCTGGAGGCCAAGGTCCCAAAGGTCGTCTACGTCTCCACCGTCGGGGTCTTTGGCAACACCCGCCGCAAAGTCGTCGACGAGACCTACGAGCACCCCGGAAAGGAGTTCACCTCCTATTACGAGGAGACCAAGCTCGAGGCGCACCGGATCGCCAAACGGATGATCGCCGAGCAGGGCCTGCCCTGCGTGATCGTCCAGCCTGGCGGTGTCTACGGCCCCGGCGACACGTCCCAGGTGGCAGACCTGCTCGAGCAATTCCTCGCCGGAAAGATGCCTCTGCTGCCCTTCCCGGAGCTCGGCATCTGCCTCACTCACGTCGAGGACATCGCCCGCGGAATCCTGCTCGCTCTCGACAAGGGTGCGCCGGGCGAGACCTACGTGCTGAGCGGACCGGTGACGACGATGCGCGACGCGATCGAGACGGTGGCGGGGCTCACCGGACGCAAAGCTCCCAAACACGCGATGCCGGTCGGCCTGATGAAGGCGATGACGCCGATCGGGCCGCTGGTCGGAAAGGTGATGGGCCAACCGCCGAATCTGCGCGAGCTCATCTCCTCCGCCGACGGCGTCACCTTCTGGGCCAGCCACGAGAAGGCCAGCCGCGCTCTCGGCTACTCGCCGCGCGGCATGGAGGAGGGGCTGCGGCAGACGCTGGAAGCGGACCCGCGATTCCCCACCCCGGTCGCCTAAGGAAGCCGGGGGAGGACTCGCCGGAGCAACAGCGGGGAGGCTCCTTCGAGCCCTCCCCCGGCTTCCTTAGGCTGTCGTGATGCGTGTAATCGACGTAATGCATCTGGGCCGTCCCCATGTAATCGGCTGCTGGCAGGTCGATGGGATGCTCGTCGACCCGGGGCCGGAGTCCTCGCTCGCAACCCTGCTCGGGGCGATCGGCGACGAGCGGCCGGAGGCCCTGCTGCTCACCCACATCCACCTCGACCACGCCGCGGCTACCGGGGCGCTGCTGCGGCGCTGGCCCGACCTCGAGGTCTTCGTTCACGAGCGCGGCGCCCCTCATCTAGTCGACCCCTCGAAGCTGCTGGCCAGCGCCCAGCGCCTCTACGACGATCGGATGGAGATGCTCTGGGGTGAGATAGTCCCCGTTCCCGAGGCGAACGTGCGAGCCCTGGCCGGCGGCGAGGACGTGCACGGCATGAGGGTTGCCTACACGCCGGGTCACGCGTCGCATCACGTCTGCTACCTGCACGAAGCGACCGGCACCGCCTTCGTCGGCGACGTCGCGGCGGTGCGCATATCCCCATCCGATCTGGTCGTGCCCCCCACCCCGCCCCCCGACATCGACATAGAGCGCTGGATCGAATCGATCGAGCTGGTCGAGGCCTGGCGGCCCGAGCGGCTCGCGCTCACTCATTTCGGCGCGGTCGAGGAGCCGACCGCCCACCTTCAGCACGTTCGCGACCGCCTGCGCGAGGAGGCGCAGCTGGCGAAGGAGCTCTCCGCCGAGGCTTATGAGGAGCGCCACCGCGCCCGCGTGACGGAGAGCGCCGACCCCGAGAACGCAGCCGAGCTGATCCAGTGCGTCCCGCCCGAGTACCAGTGGCGAGGCCTCAACCGGTACTGGGAAAAGCGCGCCGCCGCTTAGCTCAGGTGCTCGCGCATTCGCTCGACGGCCTCGGAGATGCGGTCGTCGGGCGTGGTCAGCGAGATGCGGAAGAAGCCCTCCCCACTGGGCCCGTACATCGAGCCCGGCGAGACGACCACGGCCGCCTCCTCGAGCACGAGCTCGGCGAAGGAGGTCGAGGTGTGTCCCTCGGGCACCGGCGCCCAGACGTAGATCGTCCCCTTCGGCGGCGTCACCTCGACCCCGATCTCGCGCAGCGCGTTGACGACTAGGTCGCGACGGCGGGTGTAGGTCTCGTTCATCCGCTCAAGGGGCCCGCTCGGCCCCTCGAGGGCGGCGACGCCGGCGAGCTGCACCGCCTCGAAGAGGCCCGAGTCGACGTTCGTCTTCAGTCTCCAATAAGTCTGAATCGCCTCGGCGTTGCCGAGGATCGCCGCGCAGCGCCAGCCGGTCATGTTGAAGCCCTTGGAGAGCGAGAAGACCTCGACGCCGACCTCCTTGGCCCCCGGAGTGGCGAGGAAGCTCGGCGCGACGTAGCCGTCGTAGGTCGTCTCCGAGTAGGCGTTGTCGTGGACGACGAGAATCTCGTGCTCGTGGGCGAAGGAGACGACGAGCTCGAAGAACCCATCGGGCACGGTTGCGCCGGTCGGGTTGTTGGGGAAGTTGAGGAACATCAGGCGGGCCTTCGCGGCGACGTCGGCCGGGATCGCGCTCAGGTCCGGCGCGAAGCCCAGCTCGGGCACGAGCGGCAGCAGCTCGGCGGTGGCATCGGCGAGGATCGGCCCACCCGTGTAGACCGGGTAGCCCGGGTCGGAGGCGAGCGCGACGCCGCCCGGATCGAGGAAGGCGAAGCAGAGGTTGTAGATGCACTCCTTGGCGCCGATCGCCGGGATGACCTCGTTCTCGGGGTCGATCTCAACGCCGAAGCGGCGCTCGTAGAAGCCGGCGAAGGCGCGGCGGAACTCGTCGCGGCCCCGGTTGGTCGGGTACTTCTGGTTGCCGTTCTCGGCGACCGCCCCCTGCATCGCCGAGACGATGTGGGGATAGGTCGGTTCGTCGGGGTCGCCGATGCCGAGGCTGATCACGTCGATGCCGGCGGCGCGCTTGTCGGCGATCGTCCGCTCCAGTTCCTGGAACTTGTAGGGAGGTATGGCCTCCAGGCGCTTCGAGGGGCTCGCGATTCCCATCGGCGCGGAAATCTATTGAACGACGCCTCAGTCCAGCTGGCCGAGCGCGGCGAGCATCGTGGGCGAGAGCTCGCCGGAGCAGATCGGCTCCGCCCAACCGCTCAGGCAAACGTCGAGGTCGTCGGAGATCTCGACCTCGAGCTCGCCGCCGTCGAGCTCGACCGTGATCGGGCTGGGGGCTCCATGCAGGAAAGCGGCGATCGCCGCGCCGCTCGCGCCGGTGCCCGAGGAGAGCGTCTCCCCCACGCCGCGCTCGAAGATCCGCGCTCGCACGCGGCTGCCGATGGCGCTGAAGAAGGAGACGTTGGTGCGGTTCGGGAAGAGCTCGTGCGCTTCGATCTCAGGGCCTATCGCCGGCAGGTCGAGCTCCTCGAGTCCGTCGGCGATCTCGATCGCGCACTGGGGATTGCCGATCGAGACGTGCTGGAAGGACCACTCGCGACCGGCCGCCATCAGCACTCCCCGACCGTCTGGCTTCCCCGACGGGTAATCCTTCGAGGTCGTCGATGCGCGTCCCATCGCGACCGAGCAGGTCCGCTCCGAGGTGATCGTCGGCGTCACGGGCCCAGCGGCCGTCAGAATCGAGAACTCGTCCGCATCCGTCCAGCCGTTGCGGCGCAGGTAGAGAATCGCCTCCCTGGCCCCGTTGCCGGAGAGCTCGGCCTCGGAGCCATCGGGGTTGAAGATCCGCAGCTCGGCCACGTAGGCGGGGTCGTCGCTGCGCGAGAGCAGCAACATCCCGTCGGAGCCGACCCCGAAGCGAGGGTCGCAGAGCTTGCGCACCCGCCCAGCGGTCAGCTCCCACGGCAGCTCGTCTGCCTCGACGATCAGGTAGTCGTTGCCCAGCGCCTGCCACTTCTCGAATTTCACCGCCTCAGCCTACGTCCCCCATCGCTGACTTCGTGGTTAGGCATATATATGCATCCCAAATCGGGAAGTCAGCGGAGGTGGGGAGCGATCTGGGCGAGCACCTCGATGGCGACCGCGGTGTCGGAGAGCGCGGTGCGGTCGATCCAGCGCAGATTGGGGATCTTGCGCATCCATGTGAGCTGGCGGCGGGCGTAGTTGCGTGAGCGCTGCTTCATCGCTTCGACGTCCCCGCGCAGCAGCTCGTCGAAGCCGAGGGCGACGCGGGCCGTGCGCGAAGGGCCGAGCGCTTCGGCTCTCAGGACCTCCTCCTTCGCTCCGGCGGCGACTATCGCTTCGGTTCGCGCGTCTATCCGCCGGTAGAGCTCGTCCCTGTCCATGTCGAGGCCGAAGATCGTCGTCGGGTGGCGGGTGTCCGGAGACCAGAGCTCCGAGTCCTCCGATTCGGGAGGCGCCTTGACCAGCGAGAGCTCGGCCAGCGCGGCTCGCAGATAGAGGCCCGTCCCCCCCACGACGATCGGTCGCCGGCCCTCTGCCAAGGCTTCGTCGACCTCCGCGTGCGCCAGCGGCATGTAGTCGCCGACGTTGAACGGCTCGGTGACAGGCACGAAGCTGACAAGTCTGTGCTCGAGCCGCTCCTGCTCCTCGGTCGTCGCGACGCCGGTGAGCGTCTCCAGCCCCTCGTAGATCTGCAGCGCGTCGCAGGAGATCGCCACCGGGTCCTCTCCCCGCTCGCGCAGCAGTTCGGCGAGCTCGATCGCGACGCCGGTCTTGCCGACGCCGGTCGGCCCGAATATGGCGATGACGGACACTCAGGCGCGGCTCAGAAGCCGCTCGGTCCCGCTCAGCGTCTGCGAGGTTGCCTCCGTGATCTCGACCTGGACCAGCTCTCCCGGCGAGGCCGTTCCTTCGAAGTTGACCGCCTTGTTGTGGCGGGTCCGGCCCCGCAGCCTGGTCTCGTCGGTACGGCTCGTGCCTTCGACGAGCACCTCCATCTCGCGGCCGACGAAGCGCTGAGCGCGCTCGGCGGCGCGCCGCTGGACGACCTCGACCAGCCGTTCCATCCTCTCCACCTTCACCAAATGAGGCAGCTGATCGCCCATCTCGGCGGCCTCGGTTTCGCGCCGTGGCGAGAAGACGAAGGTGAAGGCTCCGTCGTAGCCGACCTCCTCGGCGACCTCCAGCGTCTGCTCGAAGTCGGCCTCGGTCTCGCCGGGGAAGCCGACGATGACGTCGGTGGTTATCGCGCAGTCGGGGACGTGCTCGCGGATCAGCGCCACGCGGTCCATGTAGCGCTCGCGGTCGTAGGTGCGGCGCATGCGCTTGAGCACGGCGCTCGAGCCCGACTGCAGCGGCAGGTGGATGTGCTCGCAGAGCGCCGCCAGCTCGGCATGGGCGCGGATCACGTCCTCCTTCATGTCCTTTGGATGCGGGCTCGTGTAGCGGATGCGGTCGATGCCGTCGACCGCATCGATCCGGGCGAGCAGGCCGGAGAAGCCGATCCGCGACTCGCGTGGCAGGTCGCGCCCGTAGCTGTTGACGTTCTGACCGAGCAGCGTCACCTCGCGGACGCCATCGGCGGCGAGGGCCTGCGCCTCGGAGATCAGCTCGGCCGGATCGCGACTGACCTCGCGCCCGCGCGTCGAGGGCACGATGCAGTAGGAGCACCTGCAGTTGCAGCCCTGCGAGACCTGGAGCCAGCCCTGGAACTCGCGCACTCGACGGGTCGGCAGGTGGCCGGAGAAGTCCTCGAACTCGAAGTAGCCCTGGGCGCTCAGCGAGTCGGAGTTGAGGAACTCGGCCAGCTTGTGGATCTGGCCGGGGCCGAAGGCGACGTCGACGAAGGGAAAGCGCTGGAAGACCTCGTCCTTGACCGACTGCGCCCAGCAGCCGCCGACGCCCACCACGCGATCGGGGAATTCGGACTTGAGCCGCTTCGCCTCACCGAGGTGGGCGACGAAGCGGGTGTCGGCCGACTCGCGGATCGAGCAGGTGTTGAAGAGGATCAGGTCGGCCCCGGCGCGGTCGGGCGCCTCCTCATAGCCCAGCGACTCGAGCATGCCGCGCATGCGCTCGGAGTCGTGCACGTTCATCTGACAGCCGAAGGTCGTTACGTGGTAGCGCTTCCCCATTGCTGAGAGGGTAGCGTCGACCCGCCCGCCCACGCGCCGCTATTCGATGGTGAGCGTGCCTTCCATCCCGGCTTCGGCATGACCGGGGACGGTGCAAAGGAAGGTGTAGGTGCCCGGTTCCAGTTCGGCACTAACCGATGTCTTGCCTTCGGTGATCCGTTCCGAGATCGCGATCTGCTTACCGTTCTGCTCGATCGCCACGTCGTGTTCCAACGCCGAGGGGTTGGTGAAGTCGATCGTGACTTCGCCGGCCTGGGCGCTCAGCTTCGTCGTGTCGAAGGCAACGCTCGTCGGCGAGGCCGACAGCTGCAGCGTGGTCGCCGCGCCCTTGGAGCCGCTCGCGGGCTTCGGCGATTCTTCCCCTTCGGGTTCGACGGGAGCGCCGCCCTCGGCCCTTTCGGCCTCTTCGTCGGCTTTCGTGAGCTCCGCTGCTTTGGCCTTTTCCTCGTCCTGGGCATGCATGACGGCGAAGGTTGTGCTGGCGCCGACCAGCGCTGCGAACCAGAGTGCGACCAGCGGCGCGAATCGCCCGGGGAAGCCCTTCAAGCGCAGGCCGGCGATGCTGACAAGCACGGCAGAGACCGCGAGCGCGCCCCCGCAGACGTAGAAAAGATCACCGTTGCTCATCGGCGCGGAATCCTATTCGGAACGCGAAGACGGAGAGCTCTATGCCGCCTCGGCCACCGACGGCGCTCCCTCTGGCACAGCAGCGCCCTCGCCGCCGATCCCCAGCGCGGCGCGGATCTTGGTCTCGATCTCGCCGGCGATCTCGGGATTCTCGAGCAGGAACTGCTTGGCGTTGCTGCGCCCTTGACCGAGCCGCGTCTCGCCGTAGGAGAAGAACGAGCCGGACTTCTGGACCAGGTCGTGCTCGATTCCGAAGTCGAGCAGCTCGCCCTCGCGCGAGATGCCTTTGCCGTACTCGACCTCGAACTCGGCCTGGCGGAAGGGCGACGCCACCTTGTTCTTGACGACTTTGACGCGGACGCGGTTGCCGACCGCCTCGGTGCCGTCCTTGAGGGTCTCGATACGGCGTATGTCGAGGCGCTGGGAGGCGGCGAATTTCAGCGCCCGCCCGCCGGGCTGCGTCTCCGGCGAGCCGAACTGGACGCCGACCTTTTCGCGGATCTGGTTGGTGAAGAGGCAGACCGTGTTGGTGCGGTTGAGGTTGCCGGCGAGCTTGCGCATCGCCTGCGACATCAGCCGCGCCTGCAGGCCGACCGTCTGGTCGCCGATCTGACCCTCCAGCTCCGCCTTGGGCGTCAGCGCCGCGACCGAGTCGATCGCGATCACGTCGATCGCCGCCGAGGCGATCAGGCGGTCGGCGATCTGCAGCGCCTGCTCGCCGTAGTCGGGCTGGGAGACGAGCAGCTCGTCGGTGTCGACGCCGATCGCCCGCGCGTAGACAGGGTCCATCGCGTGCTCGGTGTCGATGAAGACGCAGACCCCTCCCTTGGCCTGAGCCTCGGCGATCACGTGGTAGACGAGGGTCGTCTTGCCGGAGGACTCCGGGCCGAAGATCTCGACCATCCGACCGCGCGGCACGCCGCCGATCCCGAGCGCGAGGTCGAGGGCGAGCGAACCGGTCGGGATCGCCTCCGCCTTGACCGTGCTCTCGGCGCCGAGGCGCATCAGCGAGCCCTCGCCGAACTCGCGCCTGATGTGGGTGACGGCGTTCTCAAGCGCCGCGTCTTTCGCCTTGGCCTCCTTAGCCGAGGCGTCCTTCAAAGTCGCTTTCTTGTCTGCCATCTCTTTCACCTCAGCTCGACTTGCGCCAGCGGGCGATACTCCGCGCCCGACGGCTTGAGTTCAGAACGGTAGAGACGCGTCCGGACGGCCCGCGTCGGTTGCAAGAGGTCTTTCGGAAGGCCACCAGGTCGCCTGCCCACGTTGCGCGGCCGCTTCGAGCCCTTGCCCTCGGGCCTGACCCGGGCGACCGTCACATGGGGCCAGAAGGCCCGCTTCTCCGGCTTGTAGAGGCGGGCGCCGACCAGCTTCTCCTCCAGCTCGGCCTGCAGCTCGACGGTTCCCCGCGAGTCTGCGGGCAGGACGAAGAGGCGAGGATGACGACCGGACGGCTTGGCGACCGGGTCGCGGAGCTGGATCTCGGGAGCGGGAGAATGCAGGCCGGTGACGATCTCGGCGAGCCCCTCGATCTCCTTCTCGGGCAAGTAGCCGAGGAAGGCGAGGGTGATGTGGAGCGACTCGGGCGGCACGATCCGCAGTGCCGGATCGACCAGCTCACGCCTTCCCCACGCCACGATTCCCGTGCGGATCGCCTCGGGCAGGTCGAGGGCGACGAACAGCCGCGCCCGCGGGCTCTTCAGTCTCTCCTTGCTCATGCCGCCCGCACGCTAGGGCCCCGAGCCGCACATGACAACGCCTATCTGAGCCGAATCAGCGCCAACTGTGCCTACAAAGGCGGCTCTTCGCCGCGGAGCAGCATTCGCAGCAGGTGCATTCCGACCAGCGCCGAGCGCTCGCGGACGTCGGCCCGGCCGCCGGGGATGACGGGGTCGCGGGCGATCGCCGTTCCGTCGGCGAGGCGGGCGTTGAAGCAGACGTAGCCGACCGGCTTGTCCTCGGTGCCGCCATCGGGTCCCGCGATACCCGTGATCGCAACGGCGACATCGGCTTCGAAGCGCTCCAGCGCGCCCTGCGCCATCGCCTCGGCGACCTCGGGCGAGACCGCTCCCTTCGTCGCGATCAGCGTGGAGTCGACCCCGAGCAGCTCGGTCTTCGCCTCGTTCGAGTAGGCGACCGCGCCGCCGGCGAAGTAGGCCGAGGCCCCGGGCAGGTTCGTGATGCGCGCCGCCAAGAGGCCGCCGCTGCAGGACTCGGCAAGGCCGAGGCGGTGGCTCGCCAGCAATCCGGCCACCTGTGCGTCGATCGTCTCGCCGTCGAAGCTGAAGAGGTGCCGCGGGTGCCTGTCGGCGAAGCCGGCCTGCACCGCTTCGGCGGTCGGCCTCGCCTCGTCGCGGTAGCGCACGTCGATCTCGATCTCGCCGCGCCGCAGGCAGGTCGTGATCTCCACCTCAGGCAGGGCGACGCCTTCCGCCTCCATCTCCCGCAGGCTCTTCGCGATCTCCGACTCGGGAACGCCGAACATGCGCAGCGTGTATCCGCGGAGGGGCGTCGCCCGCTCCAGCAGCCCGCGAACGGGCGCCGCCTCTAGCGCTGCTGGCCACATCGGCTGCAGCTCACGCGGCGGGCCGGGCAGAACGATCGCGACCCGCCCGTCGGCGGGCACGACAAGCCCGGGCGCCGTGCCAACCGGGTCGAGCGCGATCGCCCCCCGCGGCACCATCGCCTGCTTGCGGTTGGCGGCGCGAACCGCTTCCTCGTCGAAGTCGAACCGGCGGGCGAAGTTGCGCAAGATCTGGGCGATCTTCTCCTCGACCTCCTCGTCGAGGACGAGCGGCCGGCCGGCGAAGTCGGCGACTATCTCGGCGGTGAGGTCGTCCGCGGTCGGGCCCAGTCCACCTGAGGTGACGATCAGGTCCATCTCCTCCCCGGCCATGAAGCCCAGCCCGGCGCGCAGGTCGCCGGGGCGGTCGCCGACGACGAGGATGTGCGCCACCTCGACGCCCAGCTCTTCCAGGCGTTCCGAGATCCACGGCCCGTTGAGGTCTGCGATCCGTCCGGTCAGGACCTCGGTCCCGGTGACGACTATGCCCGCTCGGATCGCGCTCACGTGCAGGTGGGCCGCTCGGCTTCGGACAGTTCGGTCAGCGCCCCCGATGGGTCGATCGAGTAGCCGATCGGGCTCGACGTCGCCGGGATTTCCGCTTTCTTGCCGTCGATCGTCATCGTCACTTCCCCGTTGCCGAAGGAGATCGTGAAGCTATCGGAGTGGAAGGGCCCCGCGGCCGACCCGGCTTCGAGGATCTGACCGTCGACGAGTCGTTTCCCTCCGGCTCCGAGCACGCAAACCCAGACTTCGGCCTCGGCGGTGAGCCTCATCGAGACGCTTTCCGTAGATCGCACAACACCCGCTGTACCTTCGCCGCCGCTCGCCTGCTGGTTCGAGGGACGCTGCGCCTCGGGCCGGCGATCCGTGCCGCCTCCACCTCCACCGGTAGGAATCGCGAGGATCGCGACAACGGCGACAAGGATCGCACCCCCGACGGCAAGCACGAGAGGCAAAGGCGAGGCACGCAGCCAGGCGTTGCGTTTGGACGGCGGGGCCGGGGCCGCAACGGCCGTCTCCGAGCGCTGCGTGTCCGTGTCTTCGACCTCGTGCCGGTAATCGTCGGCCAGTCGATCGCCGTCGAGGCCGAGAAAATTCGCATAGGTGCGGATGAAGCCGCGCGTGTAGACGCCGCCCGGCAGGACGTCCCATTCCTCGCGCTCGATCGCGTGCAGGAAGCGGGTGCGGATTCGCGTAGCCGCTTCCACCTCCGAGAGCTCGATCTCACGGCGGGTGCGGGCGCGGCGCAGGTCTGATCCGATTCGGCTCGCCATCAGCCGAATTGTCCTACCCGGTCTACCTCGGGTCTACTGGCTAGCGCACCGCTAGTCGGAGACCGAGGCGGAAGGCTCGTGCTCGACGACGGGGTCGCCGCTTGCCGCTCCGCCGAGGAGGCGCGATAGATCGGCCTGCGTGACCAGCACCTGGCGGGGCTTGGAGCCTTCGTAGCCGGAGATCACGCCCCGCCGCTCGAGCATGTCGATCAGGCGGCCGGCGCGCGTATAGCCGACACGCAGCCGCCGCTGGATCATCGAAACCGACGCGGTTTCGGTCTCGACCACGACGCGGATCGCGTCGTCGAGCAGATCGTCGCTGTCGGGATCGAAGTCGCCCTCGGCTTCGATCCCCTGCTCCTCGTGCACCTCAAGCAGCTCCTGCTCGAATTCCGGTTCGCCCTGCTTGGCCCAGTGGCCGGTGATGCGGGCGATCTCCTCCTCCGTGATGAACGCCCCCTGGATGCGCTGCAGCTTCGAGGTGCCGGCGCCGCGGAAGAGCATGTCGCCCTGGCCGAGCAGCGCCTCCGCCCCGCCCTGGTCGAGGATCACGCGCGAGTCCGTCTGCGAGGAGACGGCGAAGGCGATGCGGGCCGGGATGTTGACCTTGATCGTGCCGGTGATGATGTCGGTGGAAGGGCGCTGCGTCGCGAGCACGAGGTGGATGCCGGTGGCGCGCGACTTCTGCGCCAGGCGGATGATCGAGTCCTCGACCTCGGCCGGCGAAACCATCATCAGGTCGGCGAGCTCGTCGATCACGCAGAGGATGTGCGGCAGCGGCGGTTCGCCGGCCTTGTGACGGGCCCGGTTCAGCTCGGCCAGGTTGCGGCAGCGCGCCTCGCCCATGATCCCGTAGCGGCTCTCCATCTCGCCGATCAGGTTGGCGAGCACGTTGGCGGCGAGCCGCGGCGAGGTGACGACAGGGGTCAGCAGGTGCGGCACGTTCTCGTAGTGGTTGAGCTCGACCTGCTTGGGGTCGACGAGGACGAGGCGCACGTCGTTGGGGGAAGCCTGCATCAGGATCGAGGAGAGGATCGCGTTGACGCAGCCGGACTTGCCCGAGCCGGTGGTGCCGGCGACGAGCACGTGCGGCATCTTGGCCAGGTCGGTCCAGACAGCGTTGCCGTCGATGCCCTTGCCGAGCCAGGCGACCAGCGGCGAGGTCTTCTCGGGGCGCCCGGCGTAGATGTCGCCGAGGCGCACGATGCGCCGTCTCGTGTTTGGAACCTCGACGCCGACCGCCTGCTTGCCGGGGATCGGCGCCAGGATGCGGATGTCGGTCGAGGCGAGCGCGTAGGCGAGGTCGTTGGCGAGCTCGGTCACCTTCTTCACTTTCGTGCCGGGCGCGAGCCGCAATTCGTAGCGGGAGACGTGCGGGCCGCTGACGATGCCGACGATCTTGGCCTCGACGCCGAAGTGGCCGAGGGTCTCGACCAGCTTGCGGCCGACTGCCTCATGGTCGCGCGGATCCACCCCCTGGTCGGCTTTGCCGCGCTCCAGCGCTTTCGCCGGCGGTGGGCGGTAGTCGATCTCCTCGGAGGCGGTGACGCCGCGCTTGTTGCCCTGCGGGGTCAGAGCCACCTGCTCGGGGACGGCGGGCTCGCCGCTCGCCGCTCGCTCTTCTTCGGCCTCGATCTCGGCTAGCTCCCGATCGAAGTCCTGCGTGACGGGCTCCTCCGCTTCCTCGCTCGCCTCGGCGAGGGCCACGGTGGGCTCGACGTCGTCCTCCTCCGGATAGGCGCTCATCACGTCGGTCGGCCCCGGCTCGGTGTCGAACGAGTAGGTCTTTTCCCCCTGCCTGTCGCGCCGGTGCTGGATAGCCGTCTGGGTCACGCTGCGACTTCCCAGGAAGACGGTTCGCGCGCCGCGGCCGACGCCGCGGAAGAGCGTCGAGATGGACGTGCCGGTGACGAGCAGGCCGCCGACGAGGAGCATCAGCACCGTCGCGATTCGGGCGCCGACGTTGCCGACCAGGTAGGTCAGTCCGGTTTCGATTCCGTCGCCGACCTTGCCGCCGTCCCAACCGAAGAAGAGGACGAAGCTGAGGTAGACGCCGGCGGCGATCAGAAAGAGGCCGATCAGGTCGAGGTGCCGCTGCTCCCATCCCTGTGGCAAATGGAGCCGCGGTCCGCGGGCTTTGGGTTTCGACTTGGCTTTGCGGCGCGGAACCGCGCCGCGCTTCTTGCGCACGAACATAAGGCCCGGTTCGACACCGACTCCCTCTCCCCTGCGCCCTCTCGCTGACTTCGCCTTTAAGGGTCTATATGTATCCCTAACCAGGAAGTCAGCGGGCGGGGGGTGTCTAAATTCGCGCTAAAAGCAGGCGGGAATCGTGCCAGGCGCGGCTAACATCGATGCGATGCTCACTACCGACTTCGCGACGACAACCGCGCGTGTCCTCGTCGTCGAGGACGATGTCGAGATCGCCGACGTCCTGCGCCGCTCCCTGCGACAGGAGGGCTACGAGGTCCGCACGAGCGCCGACGGCGTCGACGCTCTCGACGTCGCGGCCGGGTTCGTGCCCGACCTGGTCGTCCTCGATCTCGGTTTGCCGCGCCTCGACGGCATCGAGGTCTGCCGGCGCCTGCGCGCCGATGGAGACGTCCCGATCCTGATGCTCACCGCCCGCGCCGAGACCGAGGACCGGGTGGATGGGCTCGACAGCGGCGCCGACGACTACCTGGTCAAGCCCTTCGAGCGTCAGGAGCTCTTGGCCCGGATCAGGGCCCTCCTGCGACGCCGTCCGCCACGCGGCGCTGCTTCGCTGACCGTCGGCGACCTCACGCTCAACCCCGACACGCGCGAGGTCAACCGCGGCGAGCGCGAGCTCGAGCTGACCAACCGCGAGTTCGAGCTGCTCGAGTACCTGATGCGCAACGAGCGCCTGGTCGTCTCCCGCGAGCGGCTGCTCGACGAGGTCTGGGGCTACGACCCGATGGCGGCAACCAACACGATCGACGTCTTCGTCTCCAATCTGAGGCGCAAGCTCGAGGCCGGCGGCGAGGCGCGCCTGCTCCACACCAAACGCGGCGCCGGCTACGTCTTGAAGGAGTAGCGGCTTGATGCTTCCTCGCAAGCTGGCCGCCAGTTGGCCGGCCAGGCTGCGGCCCGGCAACTGGCCAGTTCGATGGCGCCTCGCCGCGACCTCCGCCGGGCTGACCCTGGCGATCCTGCTCGTCTTCGGAGCGGTGATAGGGCAGGTCGCCACCAGCCGCATCCGCGACGACTTCAACCGGCAGGTGAGCAGCGCCGCCCAGACCCTGGCTGCCGAAAGCCATGTCTTCAGCACGACGTTCACCTCGTCCTACCGGGGACCGAAACTAAACGACTTCGTCCATCCCGACGACGCCTCGGCGCGCGTTTTCGACACAAGCGGCACCGTGCTCTCGGAAACCACGCGGGCTTCGGCTCTTGGCCCGCCGGCGCTCGGCCTCTCGACACATGGTGAGATGCGGGTGGCGACGGCCCGCGTCGCCAGCGAAACAGGCGCCACCACCGGCTACGTCCAGTACGGGCGCAGCGTCGCCCACGTCGAGTCGACCGTCGACCGACTCTGGCTCTTCATCGCCGCGGGCATTCTCGGCGGCACCCTGCTCGCCAGTCTCGCCGGAGTCGCGATCGCCTCTCGGGCGATGCGGCCGATCTCGGCCCTGACCGTCACGGCACGGGAGATCGCCGCTACCGGCGACCCGTCGCGGCGCATGCCCGATCCACAGGTGGACGACGAGGTCGGCGAGCTGGCCCGGACTCTGGAGGAGATGCTGCGCTCGCTCGACGCGGCGCGAACCGAGCGTGAGGCGGCGATGAAGAAACAGCGCGAGTTCGTCGCCGACGCCTCGCACGAGCTGCGCACGCCACTGACCAGCGTGCTCGCCAACCTGGAGCTGCTCGAGGCGTCCCTGCAGGACCCGGGCGACGATGACGACCGGGCGATGGTCGACTCGGCGCTGCGCTCGTCGCGGCGGATGAGCCGCCTGGTCGCCGACCTGCTGCTCCTCGCCCGCGCCGACGCCGGCAGGCTCAGCAAGCGCCGCCCCTGCGATCTCGCCGAGATCGCCGGCAACGCAGCCGCCGAGGTGGCGCCGATGCTCGGCGATCGCACGCTCGCGATTGAGAACGGCCAGCCGCTGGCGGTCGAGGGCAACCCCGACGAGCTTCACCGGATGGTCCTCAACCTGCTCGACAACGCCATCCGCCATACGCCGCGCGGCTCCTGCGTCGAACTGCGTCTCTGCGAGAAAGGAAACGGCGCCATCGTCGAAGTCGCCGACGACGGGCCCGGGATCCCGGCGGCGATGCGGACCCAGGTCTTCGACCGCTTTGTCCGCGGCACCGGCCCCGCCGACACCGCCCGCGGCACCGGCACCGGCCTCGGCCTGGCGATCGTGAGCGCCGTCGCCCACTCGCACGGCGGCAGCGTCGAAGCGGCGGAGTCGAAGACCG
>Ga0207648_10000959_pt1 | contig 32621 bp, 28 predicted proteins | sample KBSMisM32_FD_184310 | JGI IMG/M metagenome (GOLD analysis project Ga0207648, IMG submission 184310) | Miscanthus rhizosphere microbial communities from Kellogg Biological Station, Michigan, USA - KBS Miscanthus M3-2 (SPAdes) (version 2) | ecosystem: Host-associated > Plants > Roots >... | reverse complement strand
CGGCTCGATCATGGCCAAGTGGTGCCTGGCGCACCACCAGGAGAACTTCACCTACACGCACTTCCGCGAGATCTGCGAGATCATGCGCGCCTACGACGTGTCGTTCTCGCTCGGCGACGGCCTCCGTCCCGGCTCGATCGCCGATGCCAACGACGAGCCGCAGTTCGCCGAGCTGAAGACGCAGGGAGAGCTCACGAAGATCGCGTGGGAGTACGACGTCCAGGTGATGAACGAGGGGCCCGGCCACGTGCCCATGCATCTCATCCGCGAGAACATGGAGAAGCAGCTCGAGTGGTGCGCCGAAGCGCCCTTCTACACCCTCGGACCGCTCACGACCGATATCGCTCCGGGCTACGACCACATCACCTCGGCGATCGGCGCGGCGATGATCGGCTGGTACGGCACGGCCATGCTCTGCTACGTCACGCCGAAGGAGCACCTCGGGCTGCCCAATCGTGACGACGTGAAAGCCGGCGTCGTCGCCTACAAGATCGCCGCGCACGCGGCCGATCTCGCGAAGGGGCACCCGCGCGCGCAGGCCTGGGACGACGCCCTGTCGAAGGCGCGGTTCGAATTCCGCTGGCAGGACCAGTTCAACCTCGCGCTCGACCCGGTGACGGCGCGCGCCTTTCACGACGAGACGCTGCCCGCCGACGGCGCCAAGGTCGCGCACTTCTGCTCGATGTGCGGCCCGAAGTTCTGCAGCATGGAGCTGACGCAGCAGATCCGCGCCGGCGCGGCCGCCGAGTACGCCGAGTCGGCGCGCAAGGGAATGGACGAGAAGTCCGCCGAGTTCCGCGCCCGCGGTGGCACCCTCTATCTGAAACAGGACTAGTCCGCGGATGGGGATGTTCCGCCTGCTTGCAGCAGGTCTGCTGCAGGCAGCATCGATCGCTCAGGCCCCGCGCGTTGACGGCTCGCCCCGCCCCGTGCTGATGAACGTCAGCGTGTCGTTCAGACTCCAGTGAGCGGCGCATGATCTCGCGCGTCGCCACCGGTGCCGACGCCGCGGCGATTGCCGTCATCTACAACGACGGCATCGCCGACCGCATCGCTACGTTCGAGACCCGGCCGCGCACCACGGATGAGGTGCGCGCCTGGCTCGACGGCCGCCATCCAGTCGTCGTCGTCGAAGAGGATGGGCGGATTGTCGCGTTTGCCTCGACCAGCACGTACCGGCCGCGAGACTGTTACTCTGGGATCGCCGAGTTCTCCGTCTACACCGCGAGGGACGGGCGGAGACGCGGCTACGGGCGTGCCGCGCTCGAGGCGCTGTTCGTCGAGGCCGAGCGGGCGGGGTTCTGGAAACTGGTGTCGCGCGTGTTCGTCGAGAACACCGCGAGCCGCGCGCTGCTGGCGCAGACGGGCTTTCGCGAAGTTGGTGTCTACCAACGGCACGGGCGCCTCGACGGCCGCTGGCGCGACGTCGTCATCGTGGAGAAACTCCTGGGTCCTGCTGCATGAGGTTCGCGATTGTATTGGCCACGGCGTTCGCCGGCTGGCTCGGCGTCCAATCAGACGGTCCGTCGCTCGACAAGGCGTACCGGCTGTTCTACAACGGCCGCTTCGACGAGTCGGCGGCGATGTGCGTCGCGCTGCGGTCCGGCCCCGAGTACGACTTGGCCAACGACGAGCTGCGGACGAGCGCGCTGCTCTTCCAGATGCGCCGGCTGCTCGTCGACGCCGACACGCGAGACGACGACAAGACCGTCGGCTGGAAGGCGTGCGCGAGATGCCAGGAGCTGGCGACGCAGTTCATCGCGGACATCAAGCACGGGCAGGCGGCGGCGCGCGCGGTGCTCAAGCAGCATCCCGCGGACGAGCGGGCGCTCTTCTACCTCGGGAAGCTCGATCTCAATTACGTCTGGCTGCAGCTCGGCCTGCTGGGGAAGAAGACGGGGTGGGACGAGTACTGGGAAGCGCGGCATTCGCTCGACGCCGTGCTGAAGGGGAACCCGAAACACGTACGCGCAAGGGTGGCGCGGGCCTGGATCGATTACATCGTCAGCACACGCATGGCCTGGGGCACGCGATGGCTGCTCGGCGGCGGCAACAAGAAGAAGGCGATCGGGGCGCTGCGCGAGGCGGCCGGCGCGGAGACCGACTGGGTCAGCCACGCCGAGGCCGAGTTCGGTCTGTGGGACATGCTGCAGCGCGAGAAGAGCACCGCGCAGGCGGCCGAAGTGGCGCGGCGCATCGCACAGCGGTTTCCCGAGAACGTGGAGATCGCGGCCTACCTGCGCGGACAGCCGCAGAAGAATTAAAGCGGCGGCACCGGCACGATCTGGATGATCGTCTTGAACCGCGCCGGCTGCTTGCCGCGCTTCGGGTTCAGGTAGCCGGCCGAACCGCCCCAGGTGTAGTCCTTCACGGTGACGCCGGGCGGAAACGCCATCGTCTCTTCCTTGAACTTGCCGATGTCGAACTCGTGGATGGCCGGCTCCTCGTAGACGAGCTCCCCCTTCTGCTTGAGCACCGTCTTGTAGTAGTTGACGATCTCGGCAAACGCCGAATTCGAGCCGAAGAGGTAGTAGCGCTGCCCGCGCGTGGCGTCGAACGACGTCAGGAACTCGGCGCCGGGATAGATCGGCACGCCAAGCGACGCTTCGGTCGGCACGTCAGTGGGACCGGGCGCGCCCGGCTGCTGCGGCGGCAGCACGGTCTGGCTCGCCGGGGGACTCGCCGGCGTTGCCGGCGCGGCCGGTGCAGGCTTCGCCGTGCCCGGCTTCGGAAATGGCTGCGGCGTCTGCGCGACGATCGCGAGCGCGAGTGCCAGCGGCAACATGCACCTATTATAGACGCGCCCCATCCGAGGTCCGAGGTCCGAGGTCCGAAGTCCGATGAAACAGCTACTGCAGTACTGCGAAAGGCATCTGCACGAGACACTGGAGGCGATCGAAGCGCTGGTCGCGCTGGAGTCCCCGAGCACCGACAAGGCCGCCGTCGATCGCTGCGGCATCGAAGTGGCGCGGCGCCTGCGCGCGCTCGGCGCCGAAGTCGAGCTGGTCGCGCAGCGCGAGCGCGGCGATCACATTCGGGCCCGCGTCGGCTCGGGGCGGAGCGTCATGCTGCTCGGGCACTTCGACACGGTGTGGCCCGTCGGGACGCTCGAGCGGATGCCGCTCACGCGCGACGGCGATCGCCTGCGCGGCCCCGGAACATTCGACATGAAAGCCGGCATCGCGCTGGCGATGGCGGCCATCGCCGCGCTCGACGCGACCAGGACGCCGCGTCCGCCGATCACGATGGTGTGGACGACCGACGAAGAGATCGGCAGCGCCACCTCGCGCGCGCTGGTCGAGCGGGAGGCGCGCGACGCGCTGGCCGTGCTCGTGCTCGAGCCGGCGCTGCCGGGCGGCGCGCTGAAAACGGCGCGCAAGGGGTGCGGCGAGTTCCATCTCACGGTGCACGGCATCGCGGCCCACGCCGGCCTCGACCCGGGCAAGGGGGCGAGCGCGATTCACGAACTGGCGGCGCAGATCGCGACGATCGAGCGGCTGCAGGATCTGGCGCGCGGCATCAGCGTGAACGTCGGCATCGTCTCCGGCGGCAGCCGCGCCAACGTGGTCGCGGAGGAGGCGCGCGCCGTCATCGACGCCCGTTCTCCCACGCGCGCGGGCGCCGACACGGTCGAAGCCGCGATCCGGGGGCTGCACCCGACGCGTCCGGGTACGCGTCTTACCGTAGAGGGCGGGTTCGATCGTCCCCCGATGGAGCGCAGTCCTGCGATTGCCGGCCTGTTCGCGCGCGCGTCGGCGGTGGCGGCGGCGCTCGGTCTCGAGCTCCGCGAGGGCAGCGCCGGCGGCGGCTCGGACGGCAACTTCACCGCGGCGCTCGGCGTGCCGACGCTCGACGGCCTGGGCGCGATCGGCGACGGTGCGCATGCTGCGCACGAGCATGTCGACATTCCGTCGCTCGCCTGGCGCGCGGCGCTCCTGGCCGGGATCCTTACATCGCTGTCATCTTCCGCCTGAAGGCGGAAGCCACGGGGACGGCATAAACAAGTACAATCGAAATATGCCTAACGGCTTGAAAACGGCGCTGCTGCTCGGTGTTCTGAGCGGCATCCTCCTCGCCATCGGTGAATATTTCGGCGGGGCCAACGGCCTCGTCTTCGCGTTTGTCATTGCTGCGGTGATGAACTTCGGGTCGTACTGGTTCTCGGACAAGATCGTCCTGAAGATGTATCGCGCGCAGGAAGTCGGTGCCGGCCATCGCCTCTACACCACGGTCGAGCGGCTGTCGCGCCAGGCGCAGCTGCCGATGCCGAAGGTCTACGTCATCCCCGATCCCTCGCCGAACGCCTTCGCGACGGGACGCAATCCGTCGCACGCCGCCGTCGCGGCGACCGAGGGGATCCTGCAGATCCTCAGCGACGGCGAGCTCGAAGGCGTGATCGCTCACGAACTGGCGCACGTGCGCCATCGCGACATTCTCATCAGCTCCGTGGCGGCCACCGTCGCGGCGGCGATCATGATGGCGGCGCGGACGGCGCAGTTCGCGGCGATGTTCGGCGGCTACGGCGGCCGCGGCGACGACCGCGATCGCGGCAACAACCCGATCGCGCTGCTCGCGATGATCATCCTGGCGCCGCTCGCGGCGATGCTGATCCAGGCGGCGATCTCGCGCTCGCGCGAGTTCTCGGCCGATGCCGGGGGCGCGCAGATCGCCGGCAACCCCTATGGGCTCGCGGACGCGCTTCGCAAGATTGACGCGGTGTCGCAGCGCGTCCCGCTCGACGCCAACCCGGCCACGGCGCACATGTTCATCGTGAAGCCGTTCTCGGGAGCCGGCCTGATGTCGCTCTTCAGCACCCACCCGCCCACCGAAGAGCGCATTCGCGCGCTGCTTGGCGGCATGCGGTAGGAAAGGTACTCCCTACTTATTTGTGAGCGGAGGACGGGCCAGCCGTCCTCCGCGGTGTGGCTGTCACACCACGCCCCGGCCAGCGCCCTCCTCTTAGTTATTGAAACGACGTCAGATCCGCTTTCTCATCCAATCGCCCTTGTAACGGCGCGCGAATTGCTGCGAGGGCAGCAGGGCAAACGCCGTGGAGGGTTTCGTGGAAGATTTCGACATCCCGCAGAACAAGCTGGCCGATTCGGCCGAACGCGTCGTCGACCGCGCGCTGGAGGAGGCGCGCCGCCGTGAGCACGCGCTGCTGACCAACGAACACGTCTGCCTGGCGTTCGCCCAGGCCGAGTGGGACATGTTCGGGCAGGTCATGCGCGATCTCGAACTGAATCCCCACGAGATCCTCCAGGCGCTGGAAGAGCACCTCCGGCTGCTGCCGAGCGTCCCCGGGCGCGAGCTGCGCGTCGCCCCGTCGACCAAGCTCTTGTTCAAGCTGGCGCTGCTCCATGCGAGCCGCTGCGGCCGCCACACGATCGAAGCGACCGATCTCTTCTCGGCGATCTTCGAGGAGACGCAGGGCATCCCGGTGTCGATCATCCGCCGTCACGGCATCGAGCCCGAGGCGCTGGTCACCCGGCTGGCCACGCGGATGCGCGACCACGAGCTGCGCGAGGAGCGGCTGAAGAAGCGCTTCGAGCTGCCGCCCTTCCTCAAGCATTTCGCCACCAACCTCAACCAGCTCGCGCGGCAGGACAAAATTCCGCCGGTCTATGGCCGCGACCCCGAGATGGACCGCGTCCTGGAGATCCTCTGCCACCGCGAGCGCGCCAACTCGGTGCTGCTGCTCGGCGAGCCGGGCGTCGGCAAGACGGCCATCGCCGAAGGGATCGCGCGGCGGATCGAGTTCGCGCCCGACACCGTCCCGGTCCGGCTGCGCGACTGCCAGATCGTCAACCTGCAGATGAACACGATGGTGGCGGGGACGATGCTGCGCGGCATGTTCGAGGACCGCATCCAGAACGTCATCCGTGAGATCAAGGAGCGGCCCAACCTCATCCTGTTCATCGACGAGGTGCACACGATGATCGGCGCGGGCTCGGCGCTGGGCGCCCCCTCCGACGCCGCCAACGTGTTCAAGTCGGTGCTGGCGCGCGGCGAGGTCCGCATCATCGGCGCCACCACGCTGAGCGAGTACAAGGAGTTCATCCAGGAAGACGAGGCGCTCGCGCGCCGCTTCCGCACGGTGCACGTCGCCGAGCCGACCATCGAGCAGACCCGCACGATCCTCTACAACCTGCGGCCGCGCCTCGAGCGCAACTACTCGGTGCGGATTAAGGATGAGGCAATCGAGACGGCGCTCGAGATGTCCCCCCGCTACATGCGCCACCTGCAGCTGCCGGACAAGGTCATCGGCTGGCTCGACACCGCCGCGGTCAAGGCCGAGATCGACCGCCGCTGGGAAGTGCAGGGGCAGGACGTGGTCCAGGTCATCTCGCAGGTCGCGCGGATCCCGGAGGACATGGTCTTCCGCGACGTCACCGATCGCTTCCGCGACGCGGAGCAGTCGCTCGGCACGCGCGTCGTCGGGCAGCGCCGCGCGATCCAGGCGCTGGCGCAGCGGCTGGTGCTCAACAAGGGTCCGCTGAAGGACGGGTTCGATCGCCCGGACGGCGTCCTGCTGTTCCTCGGCCCGACCGGCGTGGGCAAGACCGAGCTCGCCAAGTCGGTCGCGGAGTTCCTGTTCGGCGACGAGAAGAAGATGATCCGCGTCGACATGTCGGAATACCAGGACGGCGCGGTCGCGGTCGACAAGCTGATCGGCATGCCGCGCGGCATCGTCGGGTCGGAGCGCGGCGGCGTCCTGACTAACCAGCTGAAGGACAACCCGTACTCGGTCGTGCTGCTCGACGAGGTCGAGAAGGCCAGCCCGAGCATGCTGAACCTGTTCCTGCAGGCGTTCGACGAGGGCTGGATCACCGACGGGCGCGGCAAGCGCGTCTACCTGAGCGACGCCATCGTCATCATGACGTCGAACATCGGCTGCGAGCACTTCCGCAAGCTGACCAGCCCGCTCGGCTTCTACTCGAAGCAGGTCGGCATCGAGCAGATCCAGGGAGACATCACGCGCGAGCTGGAGCGCCGGTTCTCGCCGGAGTTCCGCAACCGCATCGACGAAGTGGTGATGTTCTCGCCGCTCGCCAAGGACGAAGTGCGGGCGATCGCGCTGCAGCAGATCGAGAAGATCTCCCGCACGCTCACCCGGACCGGCCGTTCGCTGTCGGTGACGCCGGAGGCGGTCGAGCAGCTCGTCACCGACGGCTACAGCCTGGCCTACGGCGCCCGCTTCCTGAAGCGGGTGATCGAGGCGAAGATCAAGCTGCCGATCAGCCAGCGCTGGACCGAGGGCGCGGCCTTCGTCGCCGACGTGAACGACGGCAAGGTCGAAATCACCGTCGCGAGTGCGCAGGCCGGCTACGACGCGCTGGCGGCGACGGCCTAGAAGGCGAACGCACCCTGCTCGGGATCGGCCGGCTCCGCCTCGGAGTCGGCCGATTCTTCTGTACGCGGAACCTTGCGGGCGCGGCGGTTCACCTCGTAGCGCTCCTGCAGCATGTCGATCAGCGCGCGCAGCGTGCCGACGTACTCCGGCGACGCGTACGCGCCCGGATAGAGGCGCTGGTAGCCCGGCACCATGTCCGGGAAGGCGTGGGCGAGGAACCCCATGAAGTGATCCTTCGTTCCGCCTTTCAGGTAGAGCACGTTCGCGCCCATGAACGCCGCGCCGTGATCGGCGACGGCCTTGATCGTCGCTTCGAGCCTGGCGGTCTGGGTGGTGAAGCCGGGCACCACCGGCGCCATGAGCACGCCGGCGTTGACGCCGGCGTCGCGGAGCATACGGACGGCGCGCAACCGCTGGAGCGGATGAGCCGTGCCGGGCTCCAGCGCGCGCCACGCCTCCTCGTCCACCGTCGGCACGCTCAGGTAGACGGTGCAGGACGCCACGCGCGACAGCTCCTGCAGCAGGTCGGCGTCGCGCACGATCATCGGGCCCTTGGTGACGATGCCGACCGGCGTCCGCCCGGCGATCAGCGCTTCGAGCGATCTCCGCGTCAGCTTGTAGTGCCCCTCGATCGGCTGATAGGGATCGGTGGCGGTGCCGAGCGCGACCTGCTCCCGCGTCCACGACGGCTTGTCGAGCTCGCGCCGCAGGACGTCGGCGAAATTGACCTTCACGAAGATCAACGACGAGAACTCGTCGCCGAACCCCAGCTCGAACTGCGTCTGATACCGCCGCGCGAAGCAGTAATGGCAGCCGTGCGTGCAGCCGCGATAGGGATTCAGCGTCCAGTTGAACGGCATCCCTTTCACGGCGTTGAGCGCCGATCGGCACGTCACTTCCTGGTAGCGCGCTTCGTCGGCGCGGCGTTGCGCCTGGTCGAGCGATTCCGACCCGTGGTCGCGGACCTGTAGCGCTATCGTCCTGACTGTTGGTGGTTTAGGGCCGAGCTCGAAGAGGAGATCCATGGCGGATTCGCCTAACTTTCGCCATCATATCAGAGGTGCAGGCAGGGCATGAAGCCCTGACCCACAGAGCGGTGAAGGCCTTTGCTGTGGGTCAGCCCTTTATGGGCTGACCTCAGAACAGGTAGGCGAGGGCGAACCCGATCTGGGCGACGAACATCATCCGGTACATGTGGGCCCACGAGACGTGGTTCTCTTCGACGGCGAGATCCTCGGGCCGGCGCAGCATCAGGTAGCAGACGTAGAGACCGTAGGCGGTCATCACCGCGGCGAGCAGCTGCAGCAGGATGAAGTGCCCGGTGAGGACGCCCGTCCACGCGCCGATCGAGATCATCAGGAACGGCACCACGAACGACGGCGAGATCATCCACGCGGCCCGGCGCACGCCGTAGATGATCGGCAGCGTGCGGCAGCCGCCGCGCGCGTCTCCCTCCATGTCGGCGAAGTCCTTCGTGGTCGAGGCGCCGAGCAGGAACAGGCCGAAGATCGCGCCGATGTACCACGGCTCGGCGCCGACGATCGTCTTGACCGACGACCAGCCGGCGACCTTCAGCAGCACGCCGCGAGGGATCGCGATGGTCACGTTGGCCCAGATGCCTTCCCGTTTCGTGCGCAGCGGCGGCACCGAGTAGATGTAGGTGCAGATTACCGCCACGAGGACCAGCCAGAAGCATTCGTGGCGGCCTGCCCCGAGCCCGGTCGAGGGGCCCGCGGGAGAGACCATCCACGCGAGGATCAGCGCGATGACGTAGGTGACGATCGTGAACCACCACGCCTCGCGCATCGACAGGCGCCCCGAGGGCAGCGGCCGCTTCGGCTTGTTCACCGCGTCGATGTCGAGATCGTAGATCTGGTTGAGGGCGTTGTTGCCGGCGTTGAGCACCGCCGCCATCAACGATCCGATGAGCGGATACAGGATCAAGTCGGTGTGCCAGACTTCGCGCGGCGCGGCGCCGTAGGCGGTCGCCGCTCCCGACACGAACCCGAGCGCCGGCGCGACGAGCGTGAACGGGCGGCTGAATTCGAGCAGCAGCTTGAATCGCTTCACGCCGTTCCGCTCCAGGACGCGACCGCCAGCGTCACGAACGTGGCGGCCGCCGTGTTGATGAAGTTGAGCATGTCGTTGTTCAGGATGCCCGGGCTCTCGAGCGTGGCGCCGAGCCAGCTCTCGAGCAGCGAACCGGCGGTGGCGCCGACGACGATCGCGACGAGCGTCGTCGACGGCACGAGCCCGAGCCAGACGCCGGCGGCGCCCAGGCCGAGCGCCCCGACGATGCCGGCGACGGTGCCTTCGAGCGACATCGCGCCCGAGGTCCCGGGAGGCACGCGCGACAACGACGTGATCGACCAGGTGCTGCGCCCCCACGCCTTGCCGATTTCGCTGGCGATTGTATCGCTGCCGCCGGCGGCGAGCGCGGCCACGAAGGCGAGGCGCGCGGCGTCGGGCGACGTTCCGCAGAGGGCGACCAGCGAGGCGATGGCGGCGACGCCGGTGTTGGCGATGGCGTTGCCCGCGCCGCGCCGTCCGCCGCGCTCCTCCGCGATCCCCAGCAGCATCTTCCGCTGCAGCCCGAGCTTCGAGGCGATGGTCGCAACGAGGAAGGTGACGAGCAGCAGCGCCCATCCGCGCCAGCCGAGCCCGGCGAAGATCGCGATCCCGATCGCGGCGCCGGCCAGCGCACCCGACAGCGCGACGGTGCGCGCCTTGTAGCCGGCGACGGCGACGAGCCCGTTCAGCGCCAGCGCCGCCGGCAGTCGTGCCGTCGCGATGGGCAGGGCCGCGGCCATGGCGTCGAGGGATGCGAGGGAAATGACCCACAGCGCCGCCGCCGCGGTCGCCGCCACCGACAGGTTGTCGTCGAGCCGTACCGGAATCGTCTCGACGAGCGCGGCCAGGATGGCGGCGGCAATCGGCGCGAGCAGCGTGAACGCGAGTGCCGGAGGCGGGACCACCGCCGGGCGGCACCACCACGCGAGCGCGACGCCGGCGATGGCGCCGCCGAGAGCGAACGCCGCGCTGCCGCTCAGCGTCTTCTCACGGTTCCACGGCCACGTGCGTCCGCCGATCGCCCGTCCCGCCAGCGTCGCGATGCCGTCGCCGACCGCGAGAATGCCCCACGCGGACGCCGCGATGTCGGGCCGTGTCGGAAATGCGGCGAGGAGCAGCAGCACCGCGAGCGGGTAATAAAGGATGCCGTGCAGCCCGCGTTCCTGGTCGCCCGGACGGTAGAGCGCCCCGCCCACGCGCGGCAGCACGAAGACGTTGAAGGCGAGCGCGACCGCGGCCAGCGCGATGGCCTGCCACCACGTGAGCCAGCGCAGCAGGAGCGCGAACGCCCCCATCGACATGTGGACGATCTGGCGCGCCGTTTCTGAATGCCCGGCCTTCGCAGCTCCGCCGCTTCGGCGGCGCACGCCGCGGCGGCTGCTGGTCGTCACGGCGCGACGGCCGCGGCGCGCCAGTGATCGAGCAGGTCCGCCAGCGTCCGTTCGATCGGGATCTCGGGACGCCATCCGGTGTCGGCGGTCAGGCGCGCATGGCTTCCGAGGATCAGGGGGTTGTCGCTCGGGCGCAGCCGCGACGGGTCCAGCTCGATCCGGACGCGCACGCGCGCCAGCGAAAGCAGGATGTCGAGCAGCTCGCGCATGCTGTAGGCGCGCCCGCTGCAGACGTTGTAGGGACGCATCGGCCGGCCGCGCTCGGCCAGCGCCTCGTAGGCGCGGACCGTGTCGCGGACGTCGGTGATGTCGCGCTTCGCGTCGAGGTTGCCGACGAAGACCACCGGTTCGCGCCGTCCGCTCTCGATGTCGGCGATCTGCTGCGCGAACGCCGACGTCACGTAGCTTGGCGACTGCCGCGGGCCGGCGTGGTTGAACGGCCGCACGAGCAGCGCCGGCACGCTCGAGGCGCCGGCGGTCATTTCCTGCCCCAGCTTGCTGATGCCGTACGGCGTGGCGGCGCCGATCGCCGCGTCTTCGTCCAGCGCCTCGAGGCTCGAACGGTAGATCAGTGCGGAGCCGGTGACCAGCACCCGGCACTCGAGCCCGAGGTCGCGCAGCGCCTCGAACAGGTTGTGCGTTCCGAGGACGTTGACGCGGAGCGCCGTCGCCGGCGCCTGCCACGCATGGTGCACGTCGGCGGCGCCGGCGCAGTGATAGATGACCGACGGCCGGGCGGCCGCCAGCGCCTCGCGCACCGACGCGCGATCCAGAAGGTCGACGGCGGTCCAGGCGACCTGCGATTTCGCCTTCGCACCTTCGGTGCTTCCGCGCGACTGGCCGCGATGGGCCCATGCGTGCACCGGGCCCTTGGCGGCCAGCCGATCGAGCAGATGGCCGCCCGCGAATCCGGTTGCGCCGGTGATGAGCGGAACGCCAGGCACCAGATCAGCGGCTGCCGTACTGGCTCTGGTAGTACTTGCGGAACTCGGGATCCTCGTCCTTGATCGGCCGCCACCACCGCTCGTTGTCGCGGTACCACGTGACGGTTTTCGCGAGGCCCTCTTCGAACGACTCCCGCGGCCGCCAGCCGAGCGACTGCAGCTTCGCGGTGTCGAGCGAGTAGCGGCGATCGTGGCCGGGACGATCGGCCACCGGCTTGATCAGCGAGTCGGGCTTGCCGACGAGCGCCAGGATCCGGTGCGTCAGGTCCACGTTCTTGACGTGGTTGCCGCCGCCGATGTTGTAGACCTCGCCGGGCGTCCCCTGCTCGATCAGCAGATCGACGGCGCGGCAATGGTCGTCCACGTGGAGCCAGTCGCGCACGTTCTGTCCATCTCCGTAGAGCGGCACCGGGATGTCGTCGATCAGGTTGGTGATGAACAGCGGAATGATCTTCTCGGGAAACTGGTTCGGCCCGTAGTTGTTCGACGCCCGCGTCACGATCACCGGCACCTGGTAGGTCGCCCAGTAGCTGTAAGCGAGGCGGTCCGCGCCGGCCTTGCTCGCGGAGTAAGGGTTGCGCGGCCGCAGCTCGTCGGTCTCCTTGCTCGACCCTTCCGGAACGCTGCCGTAGACCTCGTCGGTCGAGATCTGGACGAAGCGGCGCAGGGTGGGAGTCTCGCGCGCCGCCTCGAGCAGCACGAACGTGCCGAAGACGTCCGTGGTGATGAAGTCCCCCGCGTGCAGGATGGAGCGATCGACGTGCGTCTCGGCGGCGAAGTGGACGACGATGTCGGATTCCTGCACGAGCGGCGCCGCCACCTTGGCGTCGGCGACGTCCCCCTGCACGAAGCGATGGCGCGGGTTGTTCCTGACGCTGTCGAGGTTCTCGATCCGTCCGGCGTAGGTCAGCTTGTCGAGCGTGGTGACGTGCCAGTCCTGGTGAGCGGCCAGCGCGTAGTGGACGAAGTTCGAGCCGATGAAGCCCGCGCCGCCGGTGACGAGCACCTTAACCATCTTTGCGCGTCCAGTCGTAAGGCAGCGTGCCGTGCGGCTCGAGGCGGTACTCGTCGGGATCCGTGTAGCGATACGGCTCGGTCGGGACGTTGACGACGAGCGACGGCTCGGTGCTGATGCACTTCCAGCCGTGGTAGACGAGGTTCGGCACCTGCACCAGCGTCGGGTTCTGCGTGCCGAGGAAGAACTCGTTGACCGCGCCGCAGGTCGGCGAATCCTCGCGGGTGTCGATCAGCACGAGCTTCACCATGCCGGCGACGCAGGCGAAGTGATCGACCTGCACCTTGTGGTAGTGCCAGGCCTTGACCACCCCTGGATAGGTCGCCGAGACGTAGACCTGTCCGAACTTGCTGAACAGCTCCTCGTCGTCCGCGCGCAGGATCTCCATCAGCCAGCCGCGTTCGTCGGGCATGACCCTGAGCCGCTTCGTGCGGACGTCATGGATGGGGACCTTCGATCCGACGGCAAACTTTGCGGGTGCAGACATATGGATAAAGCAGTACTACCAGCGAATCTTGACTTCCGAATTATCCCCCAGCATGAAGCGGTACGCCGAGGGTTTCACCGGCATCCGCTCGATCCGCACGTTACGGCCCAGCAGGCTGTCCTCGACCCGGTTTTCCAGGTCGAGGATGATGCAGCCCTCGAGGACGATGCTGTGGCCGACCTCGGAGTTGCGGATCTCGGAGCGCTGGCCGATCGAGGTGAACGGGCCGACGTAGGCGTGCACGATGCGCGCGTCGGCGCCGATGATCACCGGGCCGCGGATCACGGACCGTTCGACCACCGCGCCCGCTTCGATGATCACCTTGCCTTCGATCCGCGACTCGGCGTCGACGCTGCCGTCGATGCGGCGCTCGATGGTGTCGAGGATCAGGCGGTTGGCCTCGAGCATGTCCTCGAGCTTGCCCGTGTCCTTCCACCAGCCTTCGACCAGGTGCGGCCGGACGTCGAGGCCGCGATCGATCAGGTCCTGGATCGCGTCGGTGATCTCGAGCTCGTTGCGGAAGCTCGGCTTGATGCGTTTCACCGAGTCGAAGACGGCGGGGGAGAACATGTAGACGCCGACCAGCGCGAGATCGCTCTTCGGCTCTTTCGGCTTCTCGACGAGCCGGACGACGCGGCCGTCCTGCAGCTCGGCGACGCCGAACATCTGCGGATCGGGCACGCGCGTCAGGAGGATCTGCGCCGCGGGCGCCTCGCGGACGAAGTCGTCCACGAACCCGTTGATCCCCTTGTTGAGCAGGTTGTCGCCGAGATACATCACGAACGGATCGCGGCCGATGTACTCCTCGCTGATGAGGACCGCGTGGGCCAGCCCGCGCGGCGCGTCCTGCGGGATGTAGGTCACCGTGACGCCCCAGCGCGAGCCGTCGCCGACCGCAGCGCGGATCTCCGCTTCGGTGTCGCCGACGACGATGCCGATGTCGCGGATGCCGGCGGCGGCCAGCGCCTCGATGCCGTAGAACAGCACCGGCTTGTTGGCGACCGGCACCAGCTGCTTGGCGCTGGTGTAGGTCAGCGGGCGGAGGCGCGTGCCCTTCCCGCCGCTCAGGATGAGGCCTTTCATCGGGTCTGCTGGCCTCCGAACGCGCCAAACAGATCCGAGAAGGTCCCGATGCCCGCGAGCGTGAAGGACAGGTTGAAGCGGTGATCGGTCGGCACGCCGACGGTGCCGGCGCGCGTGCCGAAGTTGTACTTCTGGAACTCCATCGCCAGGCCGCAGCACTGCGTGTTGTAGTGCGCGATGAAGCGCTGGTTCAGGAAGTCCTTGTTCTTCATGTCGTAATTGAAGCCGTAGGCGCCGCTCCAGCCGTTGCCCGGCCGGCGCGTGATCGCCATGGCGTTGAGGAAATGCGACGCGGTGGTAATCGGCAGGCTCGGATTGAGCGGGATGTTGCGGCTGAGGCTCCATCCCGCGTTGACCACCGTCCACCCCAGCGCCATCCCGCCGTTGAGCGCGAACTGGGTCATCGCCTGCGTCTTCGAGTCGAACTCCGCCCTCATCGTCGCGTCGGTGATCGTCGTCGGCGACACGTGCACCTGCAGCGCGAGCGGCGAGAAGTTGCCCGGCGGATGCAGGGTGCCGACGGTGCTGGAGTAGTTGGGATCCACCGAGGCGGCGATTTCCTTGGTGTAGTAGGTCTGCTGCAGCGACGCGGAAAGAATCTCGCGCGCGCTCTCCTTCTTCGCGTAGAGCCGGCTGCTGAGGCCGTAGATGTACTGCGTGTCACCGCCCGGAACCTGGTCGTAGCTTTCGAGCTGCACGATGTTCAGCACGTTGTCGATCAGCGTGCGCTTGGTAATCGTCAGCGTCGGCTCGATGACGTGCTTCCATTTCTGCGCGTAGGAGCTCCCCGGCGTGTTGAAGATCTTGGTGAAGACCGGCCCGGTGATCGCCGTCGCGAACTCGAAGAAGTGCCGCTCGACCCCTTCGTCCAGGCGGCCCGTGACCTGGTTGCGGTTCAGCGGATCCTGGCTGTCGGTCCAGAACGTCTCGTGGTAGCGGACCGACGAGTTGAAGGTGAGGAACTGCCAGCGCGTGTAGGGAAAGCGGATCGTCGGGCTGACGTCCATGCGCGAGAGTCCGAGCGGGACGTCGCCGGTCGGCGTGTGGCCGGTGCGGATCAGCGTCACGTATTCGCTGGTCGCGCCGAAGTAGAACGGCGATCCGCCCAGCTTCTTCTCGCTGCGGCTGAACGACACGCGCGGCAGCGAACCGCTGATGGTCGAATTGGTGTCGTTGCTGAACGTCTCGTTGCGATCGACCGTCCCGCTGATCGAGTTGCCCTTCCAGTTGCCCGAGACGTTGACGCCGAAGTTGCGGTTGCGGAGCGTCGCGTTGTAGATGTTCTGCTGGTAGCGCTGCTGCGCCGCCAGGCTCGAGAAGTAGTTGGCGTTGCCCGAGAGGCGCAGCCGGGCCGGCAGCTGCTGAACGACGGAGCCCGTGACCGTGTAGCTGTCGATGCCCGGCACGACGTTCGACGTCCCGTTCGACTGCTCGTAGGTGATCGATTCGGGTTCCTTGACGACCGTCGTCTGGAGGTTGCCGGTCGAGCCGGGTGACTGCACGTAGCGGTATTCGCCGCCGAAGCTCTGGCCGCTCTTCGAATACCAGCTGTGGTAGAACGTCGCGTCCTGGCTGCGGTTGATCGCCCAGAAAAAGGCGTTGCTCAGCGTCTGCCCCTTGATGTCCGACGAGCCGTAGACCGGAATCAGGAACCCGGTGGCGCGGTCTTCCTTGTTGATCGGGTAGTACATCGCCGGCAGGTAGAAGACCGGAACGTCCTTGACCTTGAGCACCGCGTTCTTGATGAAGGCGTGCTTCTCGAGCGTCAGCGTCACTTCGTTCGAGACCAGCTCCCAGCGCGGCGTCGGCTGCACGCAGGTGCTGAAGCCGCCCCTTCGGATGCGGTAGGTCTTGGGGCCGAGCTTTTCGATCGTCTCCCCCCAGAAATACGCGTCGGGCTCCTGCGTGCCGAAGAAGCTGCGATCCACGCCGCGCCCCTCGAGGTTGGCGATGCCCGAGGCGTTGTAGAACGTGCCGGTCTTGGTCCGCCAGTTGAACTCCAGCCGATCGGCCGAGATGCGGTTCGAGCTGGAGACGAAGAGAACGTTCCCGGAGGCGCGCATGCGATCGGTGTCGGTGAACAGCTCCCCCTCGTCTGCGAACAACTGGATGTCGTTGCAGTCGATGCGGACCTGCCGGACCAGCTTGGTGTGATGCGTTTCTTCGCTGCTGATGGCCTGCTCGCTGTTCACCGACCACTTGAAGCTGCAGCCGTTGGGAGCCTGCGCGCGCGCTGGAAGAGCCCCGGCCAGGAGCGCGAACAGGACGAGAAGGCCTTTACGAAGCATGCTTTAGAGCGATCCCTGGCAGCCGGCGGAATCAGCGAAGAATATCACGGGCGAGGTGCTCGCGGACCGGGCCGATGAGGAAGATCGAGCCGGCGACGACGACCAGCCGTTCGCGCGAACAGGCGCGCGTGAGCGCTTCGAACGGATCGACGACGGCCTCGGCGCGGAGACCGGCCTCGCGCGCGACGCGCGCCAGCTCGTCAGCGTGCTGCGCGCGCGGCGTCGGCGCCGTCGTGCAGATCACCTCGCGTGCAACCGCCGCGAGCGGCCTCAGCATCTCGGCGATCGACTTGTCCTTCATCGCCCCGAACACCAGCGTCACGCCCCCTGGCGCGGCCGCCTCGAGATAGGACGCCAGCGCCCGCGTCCCGGCCGGATTGTGCGCGGCGTCGAGCAGGATGTGGCAGCCGCCCCACCGACACCGTTCCAGGCGGCCCGGCCACACCGCGGTCGCCAGCCCTGCCTGGATCGCCTCCGGCCCGACCGGAATCCGCGGCGACGCGAGATCGTTCACCGCTTCCAGCAGGCGGATCGCGACCGCGGCGTTGGCGCGCTGGTGCGCGCCCTCGAGCGCCATCGGCGTCGCCGCCACGCGCGCCGCCAGCGCCGCGTCCTCGCCGGCGTTCACCAGGACGGCGTCGCGCTCGGTGCAGACGCGCGCGATCACGTCGAGCGCCTCCCCCGGCATCGCGCCGCACACGACGGGGATGCCGGGCTTGATCACGCCGGCCTTCTCGAAGGCGATCGACGCCAGCGTGTCGCCGAGCTGCGCCTGGTGATCGAAGTCGATCGAGACGATCGCCGCGGCGATCGGGGTGACGATGTTGGTCGCGTCGAGGCGGCCGCCGAGCCCGACTTCCAGCACCGCGACGTCGATCCGCGCGTCGCGGAACAGCTCGAACGCCGCCGCCGTGGTGCACTCGAAGAACGTCGGCAGCGCCTCCAGCTCGCCCGACGCGACCAGCCGCTCGACGACCGCGCGTACCCGCGACGCGACCGCCTCGAGCGTGTCCGCCGGCACCTCGCGTCCGTCGATCACGAACCGCTCTTCGATGCGCTGCAGGTGCGGCGAGGTATAGCGCGCGCTGTGGTGGCCGGCGGCGCGCAGCGCCGTGTCCGCCATCGCCGTGACCGATCCCTTGCCGTTGGTGCCGGCGACGATGATGGAAGGGAAGGCGGTCTCAGGATGGCCGAGCGCGCGGCACAGCGTCGCCATGTTGGCGAGGCCGAACTTCATGCCGAAGCGCTCGAGGCCGAAGAGGAAGTCGATGCCCGGCGTGCCGGGTGTCACGACTGCACGGGAGCGCCCGGGCTGACCGCGACGGCGCCGACCGGCTCGGGGGCCGGCGGCTCCCGCCGCCGCATCCCGAACCGCAGCATCCGCGCGATCGTCGCTTTCAGTTCCCGCCGATCGACCACCAGGTCGAGCATGCCGCGCTCGAGCAGGAACTCGCTCCGCTGGAAGCCCTCGGGCAGCTTCTGGCGGATCGTCTGTTCGATGACGCGCGGCCCGGCGAACCCGATGAGCGCCTTCGGCTCCGCGATGTTGACGTCGCCGAGCATCGCGAAGCTCGCGGTCACGCCGCCCGTCGTCGGATCCGTGAGCACTGAGACGTAGGGCAGGCGCGCGCGATCGAGGCGCGCCAGCGCGGCGCTGATCTTCGCCATCTGCATCAGCGAGAGCGCCCCTTCCATCATGCGCGCGCCGCCTGACGAAGACACGATCACCACGGGCAGCCGCCGCTCGATGCCCCGCTCGATGGCGCGGGTGATCTTCTCGCCGACGACCACGCCCATGCTGCCGCCGATGAAGGTGTATTCCATCGCCGCCACCGACGTCTCGATGCCGTCGATCGTGCCCGTGGCGCAGATGACGGCGTCCTTCATGCCGGTCTGCGCGATGGTGGCGTCGAGCCGCTTTTGATACGGCTTGGTGTCGACGAACTTCAGCGGGTCGGTGGACTGCAGCCCCTGATCGTATTCCTGCCATGGGCCGTCAAAGAGGACGCGCAGCCGCTCGACGGCGCCGATCCGGAAGTGGTGCGCGCACTTGGGGCAGACGTTCGAGGTGGCGGCCAGGTCCTTGTTATAGATGACCTCCGCGCACGACGGACACTTGACCCACAGGCCCTCGGGGACTCGGCTCTCCTTGTTCGCCTGGGGCTCAATCGGCTTCCGGACCTTCTTGAACCACGCCATTGAGGGCAGCTTATCAGAGGGTGCGGGGGACGTAGTAGCGGGTCCCGCGGCCCATCCCCTTCAACTGCTTGACCAGGTCGTCGAGGGCGCCGCTGCCCCAGGTCAGGTCGAATTGCGAGGTCTCGACCACGAGGAGCGGCGTCGCGTTGTAGTGGAAGAAGAAGTGGTTGTAGGCCTCGTTGAGCTCGCGCACGTACTCCTCGTCATCCCGCGGGGGCGAGGGCAGATCGGGATTGGCGCGCGCGCGCTCGCGCAGGCGCCGGCGGAGCGCGTCGGTCGGCGTCTGCAGGTAGATCACCAGGTCGGGGGACGGCACGTCCTCGGCGAGCAGCTCGAACAGCCGCTGGTGGATGAACAGCTCGTTGTCGTCCAGATTGAGGTAGGCGTAGATCTTGTCGCGCTCGAACAGGTAGTCGCAGACCGTGGTCTGGCTGAAGAGATCGCTCTGGCGCAGCGACGTCTGCTGTCGATGGCGCGCGAGTGTGAAGAACAGCTGGGCCTGGAAGGCGGCGCCGGCGCGCCCGGCGTAGAAGTCGGCGAGGAACGGGTTGTCCCCCTCTTCGATCACCATCGTCGCATCGAGCCGCGCGCCGAGGCGATCGGCCAGCGTCGACTTGCCGACGCCGGGCGGGCCCTCTATCGCGATGTGGCGAAACTCCGTCACCTGTCAGGGAGTATAGAGTAGACGGGTGTTGCGTATCGACCGTTTGCAGCTGCGGCTGATCCGGCTGCCGCTGGTCGCCTTCTTCGAGACGAGCTTCGGCCGCGTCTACGACAAGACCTTCATCCTCGTCTCGCTCGAGGGGGACGGTGCGCAGGGGCTCGGCGAGTGCGTCGCGGAAAACGATCCCTACTACAGCGCCGAGACCAACGTCGGCGCCTGGCACATCATCAAGGACTTTCTCGCGCCGCTGGTCCTCGGCAAGGCGTTCGCGCACCCGCGCGACATCTTTCCCGCGCTGAAGCGCGTGCGCGGGCACAACATGGCCAAGGCCGCCGTCGAGATGGCGGCGTGGGATCTCGCGGCGACGCACGAGGACGTGTCGCTGTCGCGGCTGCTCGGCGGCACGCAGACGGCGATTCCCTCCGGCGTGTCGATCGGGATCCAGGACTCGCTGCCGCAGCTCGCCGACAAGGTGCGGAAGGAGCTCGAGGCGGGCTACCGACGCATCAAGATCAAGGTGAAGCCGGGCTGGGACTTCGAAGCGGTCGAGATGGTGCGCGAGTACTTCGGCACCATCCCGCTGATGGTGGACGCCAACGCCGCCTACACGCTGGCCGACGCCGCCCGGCTCGCCATGCTCGATCGCTTCGAGCTGATGATGATCGAGCAGCCGCTGGAGTACGACGACATCCGCGATCACGCCATGCTGCAGCGCCGCATCGCCACGGCGATCTGCCTCGACGAGTCGATCCACTCGGTGCGCGCCGCCGAGGACGCGATCGCGCTCGAGGCGTGCCGCGTCATCAACATCAAGCCGGGCCGGCTCGGCGGGCACGCCGAGTCGATCCGCGTCCACGACGCGTGCGCCAACCACAACATCCCGGTGTGGCACGGCGGCATGCTCGAGAGCGGCATCGGCCGCGCCCACAACATCCACCTGGCGTCGCTGCCGAACTTCTCGCTGCCGGGAGACATCTCCGCCAGCAAGCGCTACTTCGTCCCCGATCTGATCGATCCGCCGATCGAGGTGAGCGCGGACGGCCGCGTCGCCGTGCCGACGGGCCCGGGGATCGGCGTCAACATCGACTGGGAGCGCGTCGCCTCGGCCACGATCGAGACCTACGAAGTGCGCGCCTGAGCGCGGACCGACGGTAGACTGATCAGAGCATGCGATTCCTGCAGTTGCTGAGTCTCGCCACGCTCGCGGCGCTCTGCGCCGCCTGCGCCAGCGCGCCGCCGGCGCCGCCGGCCGCCCCCGTCATCTCGGCCGAGCAGAAGATGAGCTGGATCCTGCGGCTCGAAGATCAGCGCATCCTCCGCGCGCCGGCGCCGCCACCCGCGGCCATCGCGCCGCCGCCGGTCCAGACGAAACAGAAACAGAAGACGCGCACACCCGCCGCACCGCCGCCGGTCGTGATCACGCCGGATCTGACGACGCTGGCCGCCGACGCCGAGGCGCGCATCAGGCGCCGCGCCGCGCTCGCGATCGGCCGCGTCGGGCTCGCCGAAGGGGCCGCGGCGATCCAGCCGCTGCTCTCCGACGGCGACGCCGAGGTGCGGCAGATGGCCGCGTTCGCGCTCGGCCTGCTCGCCGACAAGGGGTCGGTGGCGGCGCTGACGACGGCGCTGCAGGATGCGGATCCGCGCGTGCGCGGGCGCGCCGCGGAGGCGCTCGGGCTGATTGGGGACACCGGCTCGGCGGCGGCCGTCGGACAGATGGTCGCCGGCTACGTCAAGTCGGGCGCGCTCGCCGCGATCCCGCCCGACGAGGAGACGTGGCCGAAGACGCCCGAGGCCGACGCGGTGCGGCTCGGCCTCTTCGCGCTGGTCCGTCAGAAGGGCTACGAGCCGCTCGCCGCCGCGGTGCAGGACGGGTCGGGCCGCGTGGCGGACTGGTGGCCCGTCGCCTACGCGCTGCAGCGCGTCAACGACCCGCGCGCCGTGCCGATGCTGCGGCAGCTGGCGCAGACGCCGGGGCGCTACACCCGCGCGTTTGCCGCGCGCGGCCTCGGCGCGCAGAAGGACGCCGCCTCGATCCCGCTGCTGCAGTCGATGCTCGAACAGGCGAAAGGCGACAGCATCGTCAGCCCGTCGGTCATCCGGGCGCTCGCGCAGATCGGTACGCCCGAGGCGGCGCCGGCCGTGCTCGCGGTCCTGGCGAACCCGAAGGCCGATCCCAACCTGCGGCTCGAGGCGATCAACGCGCTCGCCGGCATGAAGAACGACACGGCGCTGCCGGCGATCATGGATTTCATCACCGACGACTGGCCGACCGTCCGCGCGGCGGCGATCCGCGCGGTGGCGCGGCTCGATCCGCCGGGGTTCATCACGCTGCTGTCGAGCCTGGAGCCGGACCCGCACTTTCTCGTCCGCGCCGCGATGGCCGACTCGCTCGGCGCCATGGCGCCCGACGTGGCGATCGAACGGCTGAGGGGGATGCTGCAGGACCAGGACAAGCGCGTCGTGCCGCAGGCGATCGGCGCGCTGGTGAAGCTCAAGGCCCCCGGCGTCGACGAGCTCGCGCTGACGGAGATCAAGAACCCCGACGTGGGGATTCGCGTCGCGGCGGTGAACGCGCTCGGCGAGCTCAAGCCCGCGGCGGGTCTCGCCGCCCTGCGCGAGGCGTTCCGCGCCGCGCAGGGAGATCCCGACGCCGACGTCCGCAGCGCCGTGCTCGACGCGCTCGGGCACTACTCCGCCGCCGACGCGGACGAGACGGTGAAGCTCGCGCTCGCCGACAAGGACTGGGCGGTGCGGCTCAAGGCCGCGGCGCTGGCGCGCACGCTCGATCCCTCGTCGCACGCCGCCGATTCCATTCGTCCGGCGCCGGGACAGCCGATCGCGCCCTACGACTCGCCCGACCTCGTCAATCCGCAAGTGTCGCCGCACGCGTTCATCGAGACCGCGAAGGGCACGATCGAGATCGAGCTGACCGTCCTCGACGCGCCGCAGACGGTGCAGAACTTCATCGCCCTGGCGCGCAAGGGCTTCTTCAACGGGCTGCAGATCCACCGCGTGGTGCCGAACTTCGTGGTGCAGGGCGGCGATCCGCGCGGCGACGGCGAGGGCGGCCCCGGCTATTCGATCCGCGACGAGCTGAACGATCGCCCCTACCTGCGCGGCACGGTGGGGATGGCGCTGTCGGGCCCCGACACCGGCGGCAGCCAGTTCTTCATCACGCATTCACCGCAGCCGCACCTCGACGCGAAGTACACGGTCTTCGGGCACGTGGTGAGCGGGATGGACGTGGTGGACCGGATGCAGCAGCTGGACGTGATTCAGCGGGTGAGAATCTGGGATGGAAAAGAACTGAAGTAGGGCGCGTCGCCGGACGCGTCGTCGTACAGCAAAAACGGGGGCGCCATCGCCCCCGTTTTTGGCGGGCGCGGCAACCTTACCGCTTCTTGCCGCCCTTTTTCTTCCCGCCCTTAGCAGCTTTCTTCGCCATTTGCGCTTATCCCCCCCTTCGTGTGGGATTCGTTCGCGAGAGCGTTCACCGTATCGCAGCGCCGCTGCCTCCTAGGCACGCTGGCGGTGCGTCCATACGCCGCCCGTCGCTTCGTGTGACCGCGCCAGTCGACGCGGTCAAAAAAATCGGGGGTGCAAGTCGCCCTGACACCCCCCAGACCGGTAGCGGCGCTTAGCGCTTCTTGCCGCCCTTTTTCTTGCCGCCCTTTGCGCTCTTCTTCGCCATGCGTTCCTCCTTGGAACAGTGGCTGCTCAGCTGTTACCGGTGACCAGGTGTTACAACAGGTGGGCTGAGCGGTCCACCCTCATACAAGATGTAGATTATGGATGAGAACTTCGCAGTGTCAAGCACAAAGTAGCGTGAAAGTCAAAAAATCGCATGCTCAACAAGCAGTTTCGGCGCGACTCGCGCGCGACTGTAGAGCGACGCGCGCGCGATCGTGCTGAGGTGCGCGTCATCGTCGCCGATCGATCGCGATGACGATGAGGTGAGGCGATCTACTTGTCGGCGCGAAGGCGGACCAGCGCGCGATGCGCCGCGGCGCGCGTCTCGGCGCTGCCGCCGAACCACGCGCTCGCCGCGCGGTAGTAGTCGATCGCCTGGTCGCGGTGTGCGAGGCGCTCGTGCAGGCGCGCCGCGTCGAGGTAGGCCGAGGCCGCGATCGGCGCGGGGCAGTCGCGCGCGCCGCGGATCGCCGCTTCGAACGAGGCGAGCGCGGCCGCCTCGTCCTTCTTCGCGAGCGCGGCGCGGCCGTAGCGGTAGCGCGCCACGCCGCTTCGTGGATCGAGCGTCAGGCTCCGCGCGAGCAGCGCCTCCGCCCCGGCCGCGTCACCCTTCTCGAGCCGGCGCAGCCCTTCGAGCGAGAGACGATACGCCTCGGCTCGCGCCGGATCGGGCATGCGCTTCATTTGATCGGACGCCCTATGCCGGATGTCCTGCACGTCGGGCGCCGGCGCGGTGCTGACCGCGAGGCGGTAGGCGGCGACGGCGGCGTCGTGGTGGCCGAGGCGATCCTCGCCTTCGCCGAGCGCGAGGTAGGCCGCGGCGAGCGAGCCCGCGGGCCGGGCCGACCTGGCGTCGATGACGCGGCGGAGCTGCTCCAGCGCCAGGTCGCTCTCGTCGAGGACGTCGAGCTGCCTGGCGATGCCGAGGCGCGCGGCCGTCTCGGCGAGCGTCGCCTCGTTGACGCGATCGGCGCGCGCGTCGGCGAGCAGGTCGCGCCAGGTGGCCAGGCTCGCGGAGACGTCGTGGAGGTAGCGGTCCTGGACGTCGGCGAGCTGGGCGGGGAAGAGCGGGTTGCCGGGATAGCGATCGCGCAGCGACTCGAGCAGCTCGACCGCGAGATCCGGCCGCCGCTCGTACCACAGGTAGAGGATGTGCAGCTGGTAGTCGGCTTCCCCCTGCAGCAGCTTGCCGTCGGCGCGCGCCTTCTTCATCTGCGCGAGCCCTTCTTCCTTGTCGCCGCCGGGCAGCAGCAGCAGGAAGCGGAGGAACTTCGCCGCCGCCGGCGCCACGTCGGCGTAGTACTTGTAGAGCCCGATCCCGAAGTAGGCGTCGGCCAGATCCGGGTCGATGGCGATCGCCCGCTCCAGCGCCTGCTTGATCCGCTTGCCGTCGCGCGCCGCGGACAGCTTCTCGTCCCGCAGCACCCGCCACTGCACCCGCGCCGCGTAGGCCGCGCCCATGTAGAAGTGCGCTTCGGCGCTCTCCGGGTCGCGCGCCGCCCAGGCCTCCGTGCGCCTGATGGCGTTGTCCACCTCGCGCGAGAACTGCAGGTCGAAGGCGCGGCTCTCCGGATCCAGCAGGATGCGCCACCAGGTGGACGTCGCCGCGAGCACGTCGCAGGCCTCCGGCGGCGCGGTGCCGCACGCGCGCTTCATTTCCGACTCGGCCGAGGCGAACCGCGCGTTGAGGATGTGATCGTAGACGCGGACGAGCGCGTCGCCGCCGGTCAGGTCGTGGCCGGCCGCATGGAGCACCGCGGTGAGGGTCAGCGCTGCGACCGTCGCCGCGCCGACGCCCCTCCGCCTCATGTCAGGCTGGTGCGTAACTGCTGCTTCTCGGCGTGCCGATCGAGCGCGAGCCCGATGAGCCGATCGAGCAGCGTCGGGTAGTCGACGCCCGACGCGGCCCACAGTTTCGCGAACATGCTGATCGTGGTGAACCCGGGGATCGTGTTCACTTCGTTCAGCCACAGCGATCCGTCGCGGCGCGACAGCAGGAAGTCGATGCGCGACATCCCGGCGGCGTCGACCGCCTTGAACGCCTCGATCGACAGGCGCCGCACCTCGTCGGCGGTCCTGGCCGGCAGGTCCGCCGGGATCACCGACTTCGATCCCTCGTCCAGGTACTTCGACTCGTAGTCGTAGAACTCCCGCGACGGGATGATCTCGCCCGGAACCGATGCCTCCGGCGTGTCGTTGCCCAGCACCGCGCACTCGATCTCGCGTGCGTCGGGCACCGCCGCTTCGACGACGATCTTGCGGTCGAAGCTCCCGGCCAGGTCCATCGCCGCGACCAGCTCGGAGGCGTTCTTCGCCTTCGAGATGCCCACCGACGAGCCGAGGTTCGCCGGCTTCACGAACATCGGGTACTGGAGCGCCTTCTCGAGATCCGCCGTAATCCGGTCGGCGTTCGCCTTCCACTCGTGCCGCAGCACGACGCGGTACGGACAGACCGGCAGGCCGCGCCCGGCGAAGGCGATCTTCATCATCCCCTTGTCCATGCCGACGGCCGACGCGAGCACGCCGGCGCCGACGTACGGGATGTTCGCCAGCTCGAGCAGTCCCTGCATCGTCCCGTCCTCGCCGTAGGGGCCGTGCAGCATCGGGAAGATCACGTCGAGCGACAGGCCGGTGACGACGGCGGCGGGGACGTCGGCGTCGCGGCCGCGCGTACGGTCGATCGACAGGATGGTCTCGTCGCTCGGGCGCGCCACGAAGTGCACCTCGCGCCCTTCGCGCACCGGCCGCGCCGCTTCGAGGCGCGCCTGCTCGATCACCTCACCCGCGATCATCGTGGACGGCGGCCGGTCGGCCAGCGCCCAGCGGCCGTCCTTCTCGATCTTGATCGGCACCGGCTCGTAGCGGCTGCGGTCGAGGTTCGCGAAGACCGACGCGGCTGAGGCGAGCGACACTTCGTGCTCTCCTGACCGGCCGCCGTACAGCACACCTACGCGAAGACGCTTCATTGAAGTTTCAGAATACAGGAGACAGGAGACAGAATACAGAAGGAGCGCGTTCCGGCGGAGATGTTCGGTTTCGACGTGACACAGACGGATGGTCTCGCGCGCCGGGGCGTGCTGACGACGCCGCACGGGGTCGTGCAGACGCCGTGCTTCATGCCGGTGGGCACGCGCGGCGCGGTCAAGGCGATCACGCACCGCGACCTCGAGGACGCCGGCGCCGAGATCATCCTCGGCAACACCTACCATCTGCACCTCCGGCCCGGCGACGATCTCATCGCGCGCGCCGGCGGCCTGCATCGCTTCATCGGCTGGCCGCATCCCATCCTCACCGACAGCGGCGGCTACCAGGTATTCAGTCTTGCGGCGATGCGCAAGGTCAGCGAGGAGGGTGTCGAGTTTCGTTCACACCTCGACGGCGCCTTGTGCGCCCTGTCCCCGGAGAAGGCGACCGACATCCAGGCGCAACTCGGATCGGATATCGCCATGGTGCTCGACGAAGTCGTCGCCGGCGTGGCGAAAAATGCCGACCCGAGGAGCGCGATGGAGCGCTCGGTGCGGTGGGCGCGGCGGGCGCGGCAGCGGCTGCTGCAGTTGCGCGAGGATCCCGCGTCGGCGCCCGAGGTCGTCGTCACCAACCCGGGTCAGGCGCAGTTCGGGATCATCCAGGGGGGCGTGGACCCGGCGCTGCGAACTGAGAGCGTGCAGGCGACGGTCGAGATCGGGTTCGAGGCGTACGCGATCGGCGGGCTCAGCGTCGGCGAGCCGGTCGCGATGATGTACGACATCGTCGCCCACACCGCCCCGCGGCTGCCCGCGGGACGTCCACGTTATCTGATGGGCACCGGGATGCCGGACGACCTGGTGGAATGCGTCGCCCGCGGCATCGACATGTTCGACTGCGTCCTGCCGACGCGCAACGCCCGCAACGGGCAGCTGCTGACGTCGAACGGCGTCCTGGTGATCAAGAACGCCAGGTACGCCGAGGACCCGCTGCCGCCCGATCCGGCGTGCGGCTGCTACACCTGCCGGACCTGCAGCCGGGCTTATCTGCGCCACCTTTATATAAGCGGCGAGATGACGGCGGCGACCCTCATGACCGTCCATAACCTCTACTATTATCTTGACTTAATGCGAGGCATCAGGGATGCTATTGGTTTCGGCTTGTTTGAAAAGCTCCGCCAGGAGTTTCATCAAACCTTCGCCCGAAGATCTCAACCTAATTAAACGGCGAGTCGTTTAGGATCGAATGCTCGAAGTCATAGCAATGGCGGGCTCGGCCCAGGGACCCGGCGGAATCCTGCAGATCCTGCCGTTTGCCCTGATCCTGGGGATCTTCTACTTCCTGATCCTGCTGCCGATGAAGCGGCGGCAGAAGAAGGTGACGGAGTTCCAGGAAGCGCTGAAGGTCGGCGACAAGGTGGTCACGACCAGCGGGATCTACGGCCAGATCACCCGCCTGAACGAAAAGTCGGTGCAGGTGCAGATCGCCGACAAGGTGCGCGTCGAGATCGCGCGTGCCGCCATCGGCGGCTACCAGGGACAGGAACCCGTGGTGGCCGACAGCCAGAACGTTTGAGCCATGTACAAGAACCTTCGCTGGAAACTTCTCACCATCGTCGTCGTCATCGCCGTCTTCTTCACGGTCGGTGTGTATCCGCTGATGGCGGACCACTTCCACTGGCCGCTGCCGGCGGCGCTCAAGGCGCACTCGCTGAAGCTCGGGCTCGACCTCAAGGGGGGCGTCCAGCTGGAACTGCGAGTCAACACCGATGACGCGCTGCGGATCACGACGACCTCGACCAGCGAACAGCTGCGCGACTCGCTCAAGAACAGCAACACCGCGTACGGCAACATCACGGTCGCGGCGCCGACGACGTTCCGCGTCGAGGGCATTCCGCAGGATCGCGACTCCGCGTTCCGCACCGCCGCGGACGAGATCGCGACCAACTACGATCGCAACCCGCAGGGGGCCGGCACCTACGAGTTCCGCATGAAGCCGACCGTCGAGCGCGACCTGCGCGAGCAGGCGGTCGACCAGACGCTGCAGACGATCGACCGCCGCGTCAACGAGCTCGGCGTCACCGAGCCGCAGATCGCGCGGCAGCCGCAGAACGACCAGATCATCGTGCAGCTGCCCGGCGTCAGCGACGTCGCGCACGCCAAGGACATCATCGGCAAGACGGCGATCCTCGAGTTCAAGCTGGTCGAAGCGGGTCCCGGCACCAAGGACGATCTGCTGAAGCAGTACAACGGCACGCTGCCGGGCGACATGGAGATGGTGCCCGGCTCGGCGACGACGGCGGGCGAGCCGGCCAGCGTGTTCTACGTGGTGCGCAAGATCGCCACCGTCACCGGGCAGGACCTGCGGCTGGCCAAGCCCGGTCTCGACGAGAACAACCAGCCGGCGGTCCATTTCGAGCTGAAGTCCGCGGGCGCGCAGAAATTCGGCAAGCTCTCGGGCGAGAACATCGGCCGCTACCTGGCGATCGTCCTCGACAACCGCATCATCTCGGCGCCGCGCCTCGAGGGACGCATCACCGACCAGGGGCGGATCAGCGGCGGCTTCACGGCGGAGAGCGCCAACGACCTGGCGCTGACGCTGCGATCGGGATCGCTGCCGGCGTCGCTGACCTACCTCAGCGAGACGGTCGTCGGCCCCTCGCTCGGCGCCGACTCGATCCGCGCCGGCGTGATCGCCTCGTTCGTCGGCCTGCTGCTGATCATGGCGTTCATGCTCATCTACTACAAGCTGTCGGGCATCAACGCGATCGTCGCGCTGGTCGCCAACCTGGTCATCCTGCTCGGCCTGATGGCCTACATCGGCGCGGTCATGACCCTGCCGGGCATCGCCGGCTTCGTGCTGACGATGGGCGTCGGCGTCGACTCGAACGTGCTGATCTTCGAGCGCATCAAGGAGGAGCTGGCGGCGCAGCGCGGCGTGCGCGCGGCGATCAACGCCGGGTTCAGCCGCGTCTTCCTGACGCTGCTCGACACGCACGTGGCGTCGCTCATCTCGGCGCTCTTCCTCTTCCAGTTCGGCACCGGCCCGATCCGCGGCTTCGCGACGACGCTGTCGATCGGCTTGTTCGTCAATCTGTTCACTTCCATCTTCGTGTCGAAGGCGCTGTACGAGTTCGAGCTCTCGAAGCGCCAGGTTCCGGCGCTGAGCATCTAGGTTCCTGTCATGCATATTTTCAAGAATCCGAACTTCGACTTCATCCGCTGGAAGTGGCACGCCATCGCCCTTTCGTGGGTGATCATCCTGATCGGCGCCATTGGCATCTGGACCAAGGGGATGCCGAAAGGGGTGGAGTTCTCGGGCGGCACGATCGTCATCGTGAAGTTCGACCAGCAGCCTGACCTGGACAAGATCCGCGCCTCGCTGCCGGGCGGCGGCGCCAACGCGATCGTGCAGCAGTACGGCGACCCGACGCAGAAGCAGGTCATGATCCGCGTGCACTCGGCCGGCGCCGAAACGGGCGCGGAGCTGAGCGCGACGGCCGACCAGGTGACGAAGTCGCTCGGCCAGGCGGGCCTGGCGCAGATCACCGGGCACTGCCTCAACGCCAGCGCCACCAACTGCATCGCCGGCACCGAGATCATCGGCCCCACGGTCGGGCAGGAGCTGCAGAGCCGCGGCATCATGGCCACCGTGTTCGCGCTGGCCGGCATCCTCGTCTACATCGCGTTCCGCTTCCGTTTCAGCTTCGCGGTCGGCGCCGTCGTCGCCACCATCCACGACCTGCTGATCACGCTGGCGTTCCTCGCGCTCTTCAAGTACGAGCTGAGCCTCAACGTCATCGCCGCGCTGCTGACCATCACCGGCTACTCGATGAACGACACCATCGTCATCTACGACCGCGTGCGCGAGAACATGCGCCAGATGCGGCGCGACGACATCGCCAGCGTGGTCAACGCCGCGGTCAACCAGATGCTCGACCGGACGATGATCACCGGCGGCCTGACGCTGCTGTCGGTCATCGCGCTGTACTTCTTCGGCGGCGAAGTGCTCAAGGGCTTCGCCTTCACGATGATCGTCGGCATCATCACCGGCACCTACTCGAGCGTGTTCATCGCGGCGGCCATCGTCGTCATCTGGCAGGGCCGCAAGCCGTTGAAGGTGGCGCCGGCGGCGCCGGCCGCCACGGCCAGGAAGTCGGGCAAGCGCGCCCGGGCGTCGTAGCGCCCGGTGAGTTGGATTGCGGCCGCGCTGCTGGGGGTCGTCCAGGGGCTGACCGAGTTCCTGCCGGTGTCCAGCTCGGCGCACCTCGTCCTGGCGCGCGCGTTCTTCGGCTGGAACGTGGACGAAGGGGCGTTCGGCCTCGCCTTCGACGTCGCCCTGCACGCCGGCACGCTCCTGGCGATCGTCGTCTACTTCGCTGAAGATCTGGCCGCGATGGCGGCCGCCGTCCCCGAGGTCATGAGCGCCGATCGCGGCGCCGGCAAGCTGGCCCGGCTGATCGTCATCGGGACGATTCCCGTGGTCATCGTCGGGCTGACGCTGGCCGGGTGGATGGAGGATCACCTCCGCACCCCGCCGGTCATCGTCATCACGCTCGTCGTCGGCGCGCTGTGGATGATCGCCGCGGAGCGCTACGGCACGCGGCACCGCAACGAGGACTCGCTGACCGCCGGCGGCGCGATGCTGGTCGGCGCGGCGCAGGCGTCGGCGCTGGTGCCCGGCATGTCGCGATCGGGATCGACGATCGCGATGGCGATGCTGCTCGGCCTGACGCGCGAGTCGGCGGCGCGGTTCTCGTTCCTGCTCGGCGTGCCGGCGATCGGCGCGGCGGCGGCGAAGGAAGGTCTCCACGTGATGAAGGCGGGCCTGAGCTCGCACGACATCGCCCTGTTCGCGCTCGGCATGATCACCTCCGCGGTGGTCGGCTATCTCACCATCCGTTTCTTCCTGCGCTATCTCGCGGGGCACTCCCTCAACGTCTTCGCCTACTATCGTCTCGCGCTCGCGGCCGTCACGCTCGTCTGGCTGATGGCGCGGTAAGACATTCGATGCAGTGGCTGCGCCGGAGCTTCATCGCGGGGTTCTTCGTCACGGTGCCGCTGATCATTTCGGTGGCGGCGATCCTGTGGCTGTTCCGCCTCGTCGACGGACTGGTCGGGCCTCTCTACATCAAGCTGCTCGGCCCCAACGCGGTGCCTCCCGGCCTCGGCGTGGCGACGACCGCGCTGGCGATCCTGCTGGTCGGCGCCATCGCGACCAACGTCGTCGGCAAGCGGCTGCTGCAGCGCACCGAGTGGCTGCTGATGCACGTGCCGCTCTTCCGCAGCATCTACGCGCCGGTGAAGCAGCTCGTCGTGGCGTTCTCGCCCGACAACGAGTACGGGTTCAAGCGCGTGGTGCTGATCGAGGACGTGTCGCGCGGGTTCCTCCTCGGCTTCCTCACGCGTGAGTTCACCATCGACCGCGGCCAGGGGCCCGAGCCGCTGGTCGCCGTCTACGTGCCGACCAACCATCTCTACCTGGGGGACATCGTCATCTGCCCGCGCGATCGCGCGTCGTACCCCGACATCACGGTCGAGCAGGGGATCCGCATTTTCCTGACCGGGGGCATGGCACTTTCGGGGAGGATCGGCGCGCGCCGCGGCGACGATCGGGTAGGAGATTTCCGGGTATAATCCGGTGTTTTGACTCTATACAAAGGACGAGAATGATCGCAAAGCTCCGCATCCTGTTCCTGGCCGCCGCGCTGATCCTGCCGCTGGCGTCAACCGCCATCGTGCACGCGCAGGCGCCAACGGAGGGTGCCGCCGCTCAGGCCGAGCCGCATCGCGGCGGCGAGGCCAATCTCGTACTGCCGGACCTCAGCAGCCAGTCGTTCCAGGGCATCAACGCCCGCTCGCTCCTGATGGGCGGGCTCCTCGTCTGCCTGCTCGGCCTCGGCTTCGGCCTGGTCATCTTCATGCGATTGAAGAACATGCCGGTGCACGGATCGATGCTCGAGGTCTCGGAGCTGATTTACGAGACGTGCAAGACCTACCTGGTCACGCAGGGGAAGTTCATCCTCCTGCTCGAGGTCTTCATCGGCGTGATCATGGTGTTCTACTTCGGCGTGCTGCAGCACTTCAGCGTGATGAAGGTGGCGATCATCCTGCTCTTCAGCCTGATCGGCATCGGCGGCAGCTACGGCGTCGCCTGGTTCGGCATCCGCGTCAACACCTTCGCCAACTCGCGCGCCGCGTTCGCCGGGCTGAAGGGGATGCCGTACCCGATCTACGCGATCCCGCTGCAGGCGGGCATGAGCATCGGCATGCTCCTCATCAGCGTCGAGCTGTTCATGATGCTCTGCATCCTCCTCTTCATCCCGGGGGACTATGCCGGCTCGTGCTTCATCGGGTTCGCCATCGGCGAGTCGCTGGGCGCGGCGGCGCTGCGCATCGCCGGCGGCATCTTCACCAAGATCGCCGACATCGGCTCGGACCTGATGAAGATCGTCTTCAACATCAAGGAA
>Ga0207648_10000956_pt1 | contig 32669 bp, 23 predicted proteins | sample KBSMisM32_FD_184310 | JGI IMG/M metagenome (GOLD analysis project Ga0207648, IMG submission 184310) | Miscanthus rhizosphere microbial communities from Kellogg Biological Station, Michigan, USA - KBS Miscanthus M3-2 (SPAdes) (version 2) | ecosystem: Host-associated > Plants > Roots >... | reverse complement strand
GACGACGAAACGCCGCCGGCGTCGGCGTCGGTTGCGAACATGACTTCGCCGTTACCCACGTCGCCGGTCTGATTTGTGACTACTGCTGGCGGCCGCACCAACCCGCTGGCACAATCTTCCAGCGTCGTTCTGTGAACGCGTTTCCGCGGAAACGCCCGGCCAATTTGCGGCGGCTGGGCGTATGCTTGCGCCCGGAGGGAACCGATGAAGATAGTGTTCAACGTCCTCGGCGTGCTCATGGTGGTCATGGGAGCCATCTGGTTCCTGCAGGGGATCAACATCCTGCCCGGGAGCTTCATGACCGGCCAGATCCGCTGGGCCGTTTACGGGGCGTGCATGGTGGTGGCGGGCCTGATCGTCATGGCGCGGGCCAACCGCCGCCTGGTCCGCTGACTGGGCTACACTCTCGCGCAAGCGCGAGGAGGTCGAATGGCCCGCATCCCCAGCCGGAGAGCCTTCGTTAGAAACACCGCAGCCTGGCTTGCCGTCGCCCACGCCACGCAGTGGCTTGGCGACGCGGCAGCCGAGGGCGTACCCGTCATCGCGCCCACGTCGTCCGGCCGCGTGCGCGGCACAGTGAGCTCCGGCATCAACGTCTTCAAGGGCATTCCGTACGGCGGCCCGACCAACGGGAAGAACCGGTTCATGCCCCCGGTCAAGCCGCTGCCGTGGACCGACGTGCGCGACGCGCTCGCCTACGGGCCGACGGCGCCGCAGGCGCTCGGCCGCGCCCGGCGCAACGTGCCGCCGGAGGGCGAAGACTGCCTGGTGTTGAATGTCTTCACACCGGCGCTCGGGAGCGGCAAGCGCCCCGTGATGGTGTGGCTGCACGGCGGCGGGTTCTCGTACGGCACGGGCTCCGACGGAATTCTCGAAGGCAGCAACCTGGCGCGCACCGGCGACGTGGTGGTCGTGACCATCAACCACCGGCTGAACGTGTTCGGCTACACGTATCTGGGCGACGCCGGCCACGACTTCGCGCTCTCCGGCGCGGCCGGGATGCTCGACATCGTCGCGGCGCTCGAGTGGGTGCGCGACAACATCGATCGGTTCGGCGGCGATCCGAACCTGGTGACCATCTTCGGGCAGTCGGGCGGCGGCCGGAAGGTGGCCACGCTGATGGCCATGCCGCCGGCGAAGGCGCTGTTTCATCGCGCCATCATCGAGAGCGGCGCCGTGCTGCGCCTGACCGAGCCGGCCGACGGCGTCCGCACGACCGAACTGCTGATGGCGCAGCTCGGGCTGGCGAAGGGGCAGGTGCGGCAGCTGCAGGAGGTGCCGATGCCGCGGCTGCTCGAAGCCTACGCCGCGATCTCGGAGAAGGTGCCGGTGCGCGAGCCGGGGCAGACCGCCAATTCGCCGATCGTGGACGGCAAGGCGATTCCGAGCCACCCGTGGGACCCGGCGGGGCCGTCGCTGTCGGCGAAGATCCCGCTGATGATCGGCTACGCGCGTACCGAGGAGACGCTCTACGACCGGCCGACGCCGGAGACGCTGGCGCTCGACGAGGCGGGCCTGCGGAAGCGCGCCAGCGCGCGGGTGGGCAAAGATCACGAGGCCGTCATCGCGGCGTTCCGCGCCGCGCATCCCGACCTCACGCCGTGGGATCTGTGGATCCTGATCGCCACCGATCACCCGCGCGGCACCTACGCGCGCGAGACGGCGAAGCGCAAGGCCGCGCAGAATGCCGCGCCGGCGTATCTGTATCGCTTCGACTGGGAGACTCCCGAGGGCGGCGGCCACATGCGGTCGCCGCACACGGTGGAGATCCCGTTCGTCTTCAGCAACATCGCCATCGCGGGGCCGCTCATCTCGAAGATGTCCGAGGCCTACAGCCTGGCGGAGAAGGTGAGCGCGTCATGGGTGTCGTTCGCGCGCACCGGCGATCCGAACGTGTCGGGCCTCCCGAAGTGGCCGGCCTACGGCGCGGCCAAACGCGACACGATGCTGTTCAACAACGCGAGCCGCGTCGAGCAGGACCCCGACCGCGGTCCGCGGGTCGTGATGGAGCGCCTGCTGAAGCTCGGGTAGCACGGCTCAGGTAGTCACAGCACGGACGGCCCTGATACGGTTGTCTGTGGCTGCCAATCCTCTTCTTCGGATCGTCGAGAGCCTGACGGGCTCTCGCCCGCTCGCGCAATCGATCGTTCCACGCCTGACCTTCGACGACGTCATCCTCCCCGAGTCGACGCGCCGGGCCCTCGACCAGGCCCTGACGCAGGTGCGGCAGCACGACCTGATCTTCCGCCAATGGGGGCTCGGCGAGCGCTATGCGACAGGGCAGGGGCTCGCATTCAACTTCGCCGGGCCGCCAGGCACCGGCAAGAGCATCTGCGCCGAGGCGGTCGCGCACGCGCTTGGCCGCCGGCTGCTCGCCGTCCGCTACGCCGAGGTGGAGTCGATGTGGGTGGGCGAGACGCCGAAGAACGTCGCCGAGCTGTTTCGAATCGCTGGCGAGGAGAACGCGGTGCTGCTGTTCGACGAGGCCGACAGCATTGCCGCGCGGCGCTCCACGTCGCCCGACCACGGCTTCTCGCGCGAGGCCAACGCGGTGGTGAACGTGCTCTTGAAGGAGCTGGAGTCGTTCAGCGGCGTCGTCATCTTCGCCACCAACCTGGCGGCCAACTTCGATCCGGCGTTCGAGCGGCGCATCCGCACGCAGGTGCTGTTCGAGATGCCGGATGCGGCGCTGCGGGAGCGCATCTGGCGCGCGCAGCTGCACCCGCGCACGCCGGTGCACGGCGAGGTGGATTTCCGCCGGCTGGCGGAGCAGTACGACGTCGCCGGCGGCGATATTCGCAATGCGGTGCTGAAGGCCGCGACGGCGGCCGCCCAGGAGCCGCGCACGGAGGCCGGGCGCGCCGTTCACCAGCGGCACCTCGAGGCGGGCGTTCAGGACGTCATCGCCGGCAAGCGCGTCATGCAGCAGTCGCTCTTTACCGCGGGCCGAGGCGTCGAGCTGGTGCCAGCGACGCCAACGATGCCCTCGCTCATCGTGCCGGGCGCCGCGTGGGCGCTGCCGCTCAGCGCTGTCGCCCTGGTGCTGGCGCTGGCGGCGTTGATCGTGGCGTTCGTCCTCTGATACAAGTGTTATAAATGTCGCAGCGCTGGGCTCCGTGGCTGGTCGTGGCAATCCTCGGCACGTCGGCCGCGGCGTTCGCGCAGAGCGGACCGACGCCGAGCGGCGCCTTCGACGTGGCCTCCGTGAGGGAGAGCCAATCGCTCGAACTGGACGGCGTGTTTCGCAGCACGCCCGGACGGTTTACGGTCACGAACCTGTCCGTGCGCTGGATTCTCCGCTATGCATTCCGCCTCCGCGACTATCAGGTGGTCGGTGCGCCCGCCTGGACGGACACCCGGTATCAGATCGATGCGAGGTTTGCGGATGCCGCGGCCGGCGATGACCAGGTCCGCGGCATGTTGCAGCGTCTCCTTGCGGAGCGGTTCGCGCTGAAAGCGCGCCTCGAACAGCGCCCCATTCGCGTGCACGAACTGAAGACGGTTCGAGCCGACGGGACGCTCGGGCCGAAACTGCGCCCGTCGAGTATGCCCTGTGAGGCCCGGTACTGCCTGTTTCAGACCGCCTGGTCCATCAAAGGAGTCTCGCGGACCGTCGCTCAATTGACGCAGGTCCTCGACAGCACGGTCGGAAGTCCGGTGGTCGATCGCACCGGGCTGGCGGGCAGCTTCGATTTCGACCTGGTGTGGGGCCCGGCGGGCGACGTCGCCAGGGATCCCAGCATCCAGTCGCCCGAGGATCTTGCGTCGCTCTTGACCGCCGTTCGAGAGCAGCTTGGGTTGGAGCTCCAACCGACGAGGGCGCCCTACGACGTCCTCGTCGTGGAGTCTATCTCTCGACCGAACCCCGATTAGCGCGGGTGTCCTGCCAGCGTTCCGTAGACGAACGCGCTCACGTCGCGAATCTGCTCGGCCGTGAACGTTCGGAACGACGGCATGGCGTTGCGGCCATTCGTCACCGTCGTCATCACCATCTCGAGATCCGTCACCGCGGCGAGCGACGGCGCGGCGCCGTGACCGCTCTTGCCGTCCTCGCCGTGACAGACGGAACAGTTCTGCAGAAACACGCGCTTGCCGTTCTCCATGTCCGCGGCGGCGCGAAGCTGGGCGGCGGTCTGCACCGGTGTGCCCGGTGCGCGACCTTCCGACATCGTCACCGCATTGCGCGGCACCGGGGTGCCGGGCTGCGTCTGGTCGAGCGTGCCGTCGAGCCCGAGCAGCCACACGCTGTCGCCTCGGGCGGAGCCGAGCAGCGCCGCGCCGGCGGAGAACGCGAGCACGTACTGCTTGCCCTTGTGCTCGAAGGTGCTCACCGGCGCGTGCATGCCGGCGCCGGTCTGGAAGTCCCACAGCTGCTTGCCGGTGGCGGAGTCGAGCGCCAGCAGCCGGCCGTCGCTGCGCCCCACGAAGAGCAGGCCGCCGGCCGTGGCCATCGTGCCGCTGTAGCACTGCTCGGGCCACTGATAGCGCCACGCGAGCTTGTTGGTGGTGACGTCGAGCGCGGCGATGATGCCGGTGCGCGCCACGCGCGTGAACGTGGTGGCGCCGCCCAGAAAGGAATTGCCGTTGACGGGCGGCGTGACCTTGGCGTCGCCGCCGCCGGTGTAGCCGTTGATCACCGACGACGCGCACACGAACAGCCGCTGCTGCCGCGGGTCGTAGGCGCTCGGCGGCCAACTCGCGCCGCCCCAGATGCCGGGCGCGACGACGGTGGGCGCGGCGCCGACGAAGGGCGTGAAGATGCGGCCGTCGTTCACCAGCGCGTGCCCCTCGGGTGCGATCTCGATGAACTGCGGCACGATGGAGTCGCCGCGCGGGAACGGCTGCGTCTTCGCGGTGGCCTGACGCGGCTCCTGCGGCACCGGCTTCTCGTCGACGCCGACGAGCGGCTTGCCGGTCTCTCGGTCCAGGATGTAGGCCCACCCGGTCTTGCCCACTTCGACGATCGCCTTGCGCGTCCGTCCGCCGACGTTCACGTTCATGAGGACGACGGGGTTGACGGCGTCGTAGTCCCAGATGTCGTGGTGCACCTGCTGGAAGTGCCAGCGGTACTTGCCGGTCTTCGCCTCGATCGCGAGCATTGACGCGGCGTAGAGGTTGTCGCCGGCGCGGTTGCCGCCGTTGTAGTCGGGTGCGGCGTTGCCGGTGGAGAAGAACAGCAGCCCGAGCTCGGCGTCGTAGGCCGGCGTCTGCCAGATGGCGGCGCCGCCGTACTTCCACGCGTCGTTGTCCTTCGGCCAGGTGTCGTGTCCCGGCTCGCCAGGACCGGGAATCGTGTAGAAGGTCCAGAGGAGCGTCCCGTCCTTCGCGTCGTACGCCTTCAGACGGCTGCGCGTGCCGCGGTCGCCGCCGGCAAAGCCCACGATGACCATGCCGTCCGCGTAGAGCGGCGCGGCCGTGATCGAGAAGTTCTCCTGCCAGCGCTCCGCCTGGATCGACCACGCGAGCTTGCCGGTGGCGCGATCGATGGCGACGAGACGGCCGTCGAGCAGCCCTTCGAACACCTTGTCCTGGCTGAGCGCCACGCCCTTGTTGTTCCAGCCGCAGCAGACGGACGTGATGCTGGGATCGACGCTCGACGACCACTGCCAGAGGATCTCGCCGGTGTCGATCGACAGGGCGAAGACGTCGTTGGCGCCGGTGCTCACGTAGGCGACGCCGTCGTCCACGAGCGGCTGGGCGAAGCCGGAGTACTGGGGCTGCGTGCCGGAGCCGCGCAGCCGCGTGCGCCACACGCCCTTCAGCCGCGAGACGTTGGTGCGGTTGATCGACTCGAGCGGCGAAAAGCGCTGGTTGAAGAGGTTGCCGCCGTTGGTGGGCCAGCGCGCCGTCGGCGGCGCGGTCAGCGCAGCGGTGGAGAAGTCCCGCTGTGCCGTTTGAGCGTTCAGGCGGACCTGAAGGTCCGCCTCTACGTACAGAAGACCTGCGACGGCGACGAGGGCTAGGATGCGCACGCGCGCATTCTAGCCCCATGGACGGGCCGCCTGAAGGCGGCCCCTACAAAAGCGGCCCCTACTTCTTCTTGGCGTGGAGCCCGAAGGCCGCGCCCTGCGGGTCCATGGCGTTCAGGATCCGGTCGCCGTCCGGCACGTCCATCGGCCCGTTGAGGATCTTTCCGCCCGCGGCCTTGATGCGCTCGGCGGCGGCATCCACGTCCGGCACCCGGAAGTAGATCTGCCAGTTGGGCGGCACGCTCGCCATCTGCGGCGGCTTGTTCATGATGCCGCCGATCCTGCCGTGTCCGGTCGGGCGCTTGAACATCAAGTACTGGCCCATCTCGCCCATGTCCATGGTCGAGTCGAGCTGCCAGTGGAACACCTCCTGGTAGAACTTCAGGGCGGCGTCCGCGTCGGTCGTCGCCAGCTCGTGCCACGACACATCGCCGATCTCCGGCGCCGCTTCGGGCCGCTGCTCGGAGCTCGCCGGTTCGATGATGTAGAACGCCGCGCGCTGCGGGTCCATCATCAACTGCATCCGGCCGACGTCCTTGATCGAGATGACATCCGTGTGAGTCTTCCCGCCACGCCGCGTGATCTGCGCCACAGCGTCTTCGAGCTTCGGCACCGCGAGATACATCGCCCAGAACGGCGGCGCTTTCACCTCCGACGGCCGTCCCATGATTCCGCCCACTCCCACCTTGCCGTTGCGGTTCAGCGCTGTGTACGGCTGGCCAGCGCCGGCAAACGGCTCCGTGGTCCACCCAACCACCGTCTTGTAGAAGGATTCGGCCGCCTTCATGTCCGTCGTCATCAGCTCATACCAGACCGGCCGCCCAAGCACGGTTGCTGTTGCTACTGCCATCGAGCACCTCCGATGTGTATGACCAAAAGGCCAGTCTGCCACCCTCGCGGCGCCCGGCGGCTCGAGCGTGAAAGATTTAACCGGGACGAGATACCATCTGCGGCCGAGGCACATATGAGGCGCGTGTTGATGGGGCTGGCGCTGGCGACTGTCACGGCCGTGTCGGTGCACGCGCAATGGCTGAAGGTTCCCACGCCCGGCATTCCTCGGCTTCCTAACGGCAGGGCCGACCTCGCAGCCCCGGCGCCAAGGTCGGCAGATGGACGGCCGAGCCTGGCGGGGCTGTGGAAGCCCGCACCGTCGCGGCTCATCGGAGACATCGCGGCGGGGCTGGCCAAGGGGGACTCGATTCCGTATCAGCCGTGGGCCGAGGCCGTGACGAAGGAGCGCGCCGCCAACCTGGCCAAGGACGACCCCACGGCGAACTGCATCGTCGGCGGCGTGCCGCGGTCCGACTTCGTGCCCTACCCGTTCAAGATTCTCGAGATGCCGGGGATGGTGGTCATCCTCTACGAGGCCATTCACTCGTACCGGCAGATCTTCACCGACGGGCGTGCGCTGCCGAAGGACCCGAGCCCGGCGTGGTTCGGCTACTCGGTGGGGAAGTGGGACGGCGACGCGTTCGTGGTGAACAGCCTTGGCTTCAACGACAACGTGTGGCTCGACAACGCCGGCCGGCCGGCCGGCGAGAGCCTGCGGGTCACAGAGCGGTTCATCCGGCGCGACTTCGGCCACATGGACATCGAGATCACGATCGACGATCCGAAGACCTACACGCGGCCGTGGAAGGTGACGCAGCCGCTCGTGTATCAGCCCGACGACGAGCTGATCGAGTACATCTGCGACGAGAACAACCGCTACTTCCTGCTCGTCCCCAGCGCGGAGCCGCCCGGCAGGCCCAAGAAATGAGGCAGGCCTGAAGGCCTGCAGCCACGTGCGATGGTGACCTTCGTCCGTTCGCGCTGGCTGTTCCTTCGGCTGCTCGGCGCCGTCTACCTGATCGCGTTCGTGTCGCTGGCCGTGCAGATCACGGCGCTCGTAGGCGAACACGGACTGCTTCCGGCGGCCAGCGATCGGTCGCTGCTGCTGCGCGCCTGGGGCGGCGCGGCGGTGTCGCTGCTCCTCATCGCGGGGCTTGCCCCGGCGGCATCGGCGGCGGCGCTGTGGGCGCTCTATCTGTCGCTGACCATCGCCGGCGAGGAGTTCCTGCGGTTCCAGTGGGACGGGCTGCTGCTCGAGACGGGGCTGCTCGCCGTCCTGTATGCGCCCTTCGTCTGGCGCTCGCGCGAGGCGTCCGATCCCGAGCCGCCCGCCGTCGTGCGCTGGGTGCTCTGGTTCCTGGCGTTCAAGCTGACGTTCCTCTCGGGCGTGACGAAGATCCTCAGCGGAGATCCCACCTGGGCGGCGTGGACGGCGCTGACCTACCACTACGAGACGCAGCCGATTCCGGCGTGGACCAGTTGGTACATGCACCAACTGCCCGCTTCGATCCACTTCTGGTCGGCGGCGGGCATGTTCGTCGTCGAAGTGGCGGTGCCGTGGCTGATCTTCGCGCCGCCGCGCTTCGTCCGCCTGCGGGCGGCTGCCGTGGCGATGATGATCGCGCTGCAGCTCAGCATCGCCACGACGGGCAACTACGGGTTCTTCAACCTGCTCACCATCGTGTTGTATCTGGCGCTGCTGGATGATCGGATCTTGGCGCCGCCAAAGCGGCGCCCTACGACGGCACCCGCTGCAGGAGCGCGTGAAGGTCCGACGAACCTCGCCGCAGCCTGGCAACTGGTGGCGAGCGGTCTCGCGATTCTGATCGCCTGCTTCAGCGTGATGGCGCTCTTCCGTGAAATCGACCTGACACGTGGTCAGCCGGGCGTGGTGAGCCGCTTCTGGTCCGATCGGGCGCTCAACGCCGTGGCGCCGCTCGACTCGATCAACGGATATGGGCTCTTCCGCGTCATGACGACCGAGCGGCCGGAGATCGCCGTCGAGGTGAGCGCCGACGGCACGTCGTGGAAGGAGTGGGAGTTCACGTGGAAGGCGGGCGACGTCAAGCGCCGGCCGTCATTCGTCGAGCCGCACATGCCGCGGCTCGACTGGCAGATGTGGTTCGCGGCGCTCGATCCGCGCGCCGCGCAGCGGTGGCTGGCGCCGCTGATGCAGCGGCTGCTCGACGGCGACGCAGCGGTGGCGCGCCTGCTCGGGCCGAACCCACTCGGCAGCCGTCCGCGATGCGTCAGGCTGGTCTACTACCAGTACCACTTCACGTCGCGCGCCGAACGGGCGGCGACGGGCGCGTGGTGGAAGCGCGAGCGGATCGGCGATCTGACGAATCCGATCTGCCGCTGACAGGGCGGTCTGAAGACCGCCCTCTACACAGGCGTCTTGTATCGGGCTTCTTCGGCGTAGTACTCGGGGAAGCCGACGGCGCGCTTGAGATCCTCGAACGTCATCGCGGCGGTGGCCTGTCCGCGGGCGAGTTGCGCCAGCGCCGCGCGCATCGCGACGATCGACACGTTCAACATGGTCAGCGGATAGACGGCGATCTTGTAGCCGATCGCCTCGAGCTCGGCGTGGGGGAGGAGCGGTGTCTTGCCGCCTTCGATCAGGTTGGCCATCTTCGGGCCGTCGACGTCGGCGCAGTAGCGGCGCATCTCCTCGGCGCCGAGCGGCGCTTCGAGGAAGGTAATGTCGGCGCCGAGCGCGCGAAACGCCTGGCAACGGGCGATCGCCTCGTCGAGGCTCACGACGGCGCGAGCATCAGTACGCGCCATGATGAGGATGTCGGCGCCCTCGTTCCGCGCGTCGACCGCGGCGCGAATCCGCGTCAGCGCCTCGTCGCGCGCCACCACCGACTTGCCCTCGGTGTGGCCGCAGCGCTTCGGTGCCACCTGATCCTCGAGCATGATGGCGGCAAACCCGGCGCGCGCGTAGCCGGCGACGGTCCGTTTGATGTTCTGCGCGCTGCCGAAGCCGGTGTCGCCGTCGCCGATGAGCGGGATCGAGACGGCGCGGCAGATGTTCTGCGCCTGGTCGGCCAGCTCGGCGTACGAGATGAGCCCGGTGTCGGGCATCCCGAGCCGGGCGGCCGACACCGCGAACCCGCTCATGAACCCCAGCTCGAAGCCGGCCTCTTCGATCAGGCGGGCCGACGTGGCGTCGTGACACCCGGGCATCACCAGGAGGCCCGGGCGGTCGAGGAGGGCGCGCAGGCGCGCGGCGGGCGACGCCGTACTCATTTCGCCGCGGGCGTTCCCGGCTCGATCTTCAGGAGCGCGCCGTCGTTCTCGGCGGTCAGCAGATAGATCAGGCCGTCGGGGCCCTGGCGCACGTCGCGGATGCGCTGCTGCAGCTCGCGCAGCATCCCTTCGCGGTGCAGCTCTTCCCACTTGTCGTTGAAGTCCACGCGCTCCAGGTGGCCCGAGCGCGGCACCTCGCCCTGACGCATGCCGCCGACGAACAGGTGGTTCTTCCACTGCGGCAGCTTGTCGCCCGTGTAGAACAGCAGACCCGACGGCGCGATGGCCGGCACCCAATAGACCATCGGGGGCTCCATGTCCTCGCGGTACGGATCGACGCTGACGCGCGGGCCGAGATAGAAGCGGCCGTTGCCGATCACCGGCCAGCCGTAGTTCTTGCCCGGCTTCAGCTCGTTCACTTCGTCGCCGCCGTTGGGACCGTTCTCGACCGACCAGATCGCGCCGGTGGCCGGGTGCACGGTCAACCCCAGGATGTTGCGGTGCCCGAGCGTGTAGATCTCGGAGCGGTAGCCGGTCTTGCCCACGAACGGGTTGTCCGGCGGCACCGTGCCGTCGTCCTTGAGCCGCAGCGTCTTGCCCGCCAGGTTCATCCCGTCCTGCGGCGGCATGTGCATCGGATCCGGGTTGCCGACGGGCGGGTCGCCGTAGCCGACCGACATGTAGATCATGCCGTCGCGGCCGAAGATGATGCGCGACGCGTTGCCGCTCGGGATCGCCGAGAACAGGTCCTTGACGTCGGTCAGCTTGCTGCCGTCCCAGCGGCCGCGTGCGAGCGTGATGACGCCAGGAGGCGCCGCGTTGCCTCGCCCGCCGGCGGCCGGAGCCGGCGGCGGTGCTGCCGCGGCCGGGGCTGGCGCCTGCGGCTTGTGGTACGTGAAGTAGATCAGGCTGTTCGTCGAAAACTGCGGGTGCAGCTGAATGTCCATCAGCCCCGCGAGCCCTTGCGCCTGAATCGGCGGCAGCCCCGCGATCGGCGTCGGGTCGAGCACGCCGTTGCGGACGAGGCGCAGCCGTCCGCCGCGCTCGGTCACCAGAATGGAGCCGTCGGGCAGGAACGCCATCGACCACGGCTGGTTCAGCCCCTTGGTGACCGTGATCTTGATCGGCCGCACGAGGCCGGTCTCGAGCGAGATGGGGCCGTCCGGAATCGGCGGCGACGGCCAGACGATCGGCGGCGGCGCGGTGGCATTGCCGCGGCCGGCCGCGGGAGCCTGCTGGCCGGCGAGTGGGGCGATGAACGCGAGCGTCGTCAGGGACGACGCAAACGCGACGAGGCGAGTGGTCATGCGGTGGTTATACCACTGGAGCTTGTCGGCTTTGGGCTCTGGGCTTTCGGCTCTAGCCGGCTTTAGGCCCAGAGACAGCCAAAGCCCAAAGCCCAGAGCCTAGAGCCGACGAGAATCAGCTAGCCGCGGCGGATCTTGGAGGCCTCGAAGAAGACGTGAATGCGATACACCGTCTTGGCGCGGCGGATGATGGTGCCGGTCTTCAGATCGACCCGCTCCGGGATCTCCTGCAGCTGCTTGTCCACGGCAATGTGGTAGCCGCGCTCCGAGAAGATGTCGATCAGCATCGGGATGGCCAGCGGCTCGTTGAAGATCGGATCCTCGGAGTTGACGTAGGCCCGTCCCGAGATCGCGTGGCGCGACACGATCGGCATGAACTTCGAGAAGATCATCCGGACGATCTCGGCAAACAGCTTCGGGTGCTCGAGGGCGTAGCCGTCGAGCCGCTTCACCAGCTCCTGGCGCGCGCCGACGACGAGCTCCTCGGCCAGCGGCAGCACGTGCAGGACCTCGAAGGTCCGCGGGTCGAGCTCGAGCGAGCTCTGATACTTCAGCTCTTCGAGGATGTTCGCCTGCACCTCGGCGATCGGCCCTTCGGCGTTGACGAAGTGGTAGTGATAGAGCTTCTGCAGCGACGTCAGTGCCGCCCAGGTCTGTTCCTTGAACACCTGGTAGCGGCGGCGGACGAGATCCTCCGACAGGTCGGTGGCGCGCAGCTCGATCGGCTCGCCGATGCCGGTCTCGGCTACCTTCTGGTTGTGCTCGGCGATCTCGCGGCCGCGTCCGAGCTGGCGCGCGATGCTCGTGGCTTCGCTCACGAAGAGCACCATCACGTGGATGGTGGGCCGGCGGAACTGGCTGGCGAGCGGGGTGTCGGCGAAGCGGTTGTAGAGCTCGCTGGTCTTCTCCACGAGGAGCTTGAGGCACTCCACCTGCACGGGCGTGCGTGGGAAGCCGTCGAGGATGACGCCGTCGCGGTAGATCGCCTCGAGGAGCTTGCGCAGGAGCAGGCCGACGACTTCCTTGTCGCCCACCATCACGCCCTGGGCCTTCAGCTTCTCCATCGCCGGCGTCGTCAGCAGCTCGCTCACGACGATGGGGGGGCAGGTGAGGCCGCGCGTTTCGCTGATGAAGCGCGTCTGGGTGCCTTTGCCGGCGCCCGGCGCACCCCCGAGCAGGATCATCTCCTTGGGGAAGCGTAGCTGCTCGACGCCGACCTCGGCGACGAGCGCCTCCCAGACGGGTTCGAAGATCAGGCGCGCGTCTTTGACTTCCAGGTCGATGCGTTTCGAGGGCTGGGGGGCGGCGGGCGGTGAGGACATCGGCCCTTCAGTATCGTTCACCGCGCGGTAGGCTAGGATCCCCCGACGGGGCTATCTATGAAATTCACACAACGGCTCGCCGCGGCGCTTCTGGCAACGGGCCTCGCACTTTTCGCACCGCGCACGGCGGCGGCGCAGCACGAGACGGCGGCCGACCTCCTCGACGGCGAGCGCGCCTTCAAGAACACCTGCGCCAACTGTCACGGGCCGGATGGCGACGTCATCGCGGGCATCGATCTCGGCCGCGGGCGGTTCCGGCGCCCGATGACCGACGACGACCTGCTGCGAATCATCCGCACCGGCATCCCGAACACCCCCATGCCGGCCAGCCAGATGACGGTGGAGCAGGCGCAGAAGATCGTGGCCTACCTGCGCAACCGGGCGGCCACGGCGCGTGGGAGCGTGGCCGCCGGCGATCCGCTTCGCGGCAAGGGCGTCTTCGACAAGGGGACCTGCGCCTCGTGCCATCGTGTCGGCGCTACGGGGTCGCGCGTCGGCCCCGACCTCACCGACGTCGGCACCCGCCGCAGCGCCCGGGAGCTCGAACTGGCGCTGGTGGACCCGTCGGCGGACGTCGCGCCCGCCAACCGCACCTACCGCGTCGTGCTGAAGGACGGCACCACGGTGACGGGCCGGCTGCTCGGGCACGATACGTTCTCGGTGCAGCTCCTCGACAGCAAAGAGCAGCTGCGATCATTCGACAAGGCGGACTTGCGCGAGCAGGGCTTCGTGGCCACGCCGATGCCGTCGTATCGCACGTCCATGACGCCGCAGGAGCTTGCCGACGTGGTCAGCTACCTGTCGTCGTTGCGAGGTCAGTGATGCGCCACGCCCTTCGTCTCGCTGTGGTTCTCGTCCTTGCGGCGCCGCTTTACGCGCAGCAGGTCACCTTCGATCGCATCCTGCACGGCGACCGCGAGCCGCAGAACTGGCTGTCGTACTCGGGCACGCTGATGAACCAGCGCTTCAGCCCGCTGACGCAGATCACCGCCGCCAACGTGAAGACCCTGCAGCAGCAGTGGGTGTGGCAGGCGCGATCGCTGGAGAAGTTCGAGGCCACGCCGCTCGTCGTGGACGGTGTGATGTACACCGTGCAGGCGCCGAACGACGTGGTGGCGCTCGACGCCGCGACCGGCCGCCCCTTCTGGACCTTCGCCTACACGCCGGCACCCGAAGGGCGCCCGTGTTGCGGCCGCGTCAATCGCGGCCTCGCGATTCTCGGCGACACGCTCTACATGGGCACGATCGACGCGCATCTGATCGCCATCGACGCCAAGAGCGGCAAGCCGCTGTGGAACACCGTGGTCGCGAAGGCGTCCGATCGCTACTCGATCACGTCGAGCCCGACGATCGTGAAGGACAAGGTGATCATCGGGACCGGCGGCGGCGATGGCCCGATTCGCGGGTTCATCTCGGCGTTCGACGCGAAGACCGGCAAGGAGTTGTGGCGCTTCTACACGATTCCAGGCGCGGGGGAACCTGGCAACGAGACGTGGTCGGGCGACTCCTGGAAGACGGGCGGCGTGGGCGTGTGGAACGCCGGCGCGTACGACCCCGAGGCGAACCTCGTGTACTTCGGCACCGGGAACCCCGCGCCCGACTGGGACGGCCGCACGCGGCTGGGCGACAACCTCTATAGCGACAGCGTGGTGGCGCTCGACGCCGACACCGGCAAGTTGAAATGGCACTACCAGTTCACGCCGCACGACGAACTGGACTACGACTCCACGCAGGTGCCGCTGCTCGCCGACGTCCAGTGGCAAGGCCGTCTGCGAAAGGTGATGCTGTGGGCCAACCGGAACGGCGTGATGTACGCGCTGGATCGCGTTACGGGCGAATTCCTCAAAGGGAAGCCGTTCGTGAAGACCAACTGGCTCGACGGCTTCGACGCCAAGGGGCGTCCGCATCAGGTGAAGTTCCCGACGCCCGAGGGCACGCTCGTGCACCCGCACGTGCACGGCGGCATCAACTGGGCGCCGCCGGCGTTCAGCCCGCGCACCGGCCTCTTCTACGTCGCCTCGTGGGAGAACTCCGGCATCATCTCGGTGACCGGTCAGTTTCCGCGCGTCATGAGCTCCAACGCCCAGCAGACGGCGATGGGGCAGACGAACCTGGTACCGTTCTACAACGACGACAGCGAGCCCTTCGGCGTGGTGCGCGCCTACGACCCGAAGACGCTCGACAAAGTGTGGGAATTCAAGATGAGCGACATCACCTGGGGCGGCACGCTCGCCACCGCCGGCGATGTCGTGTTCAGCGGCGGCCGCGAGGGTTACTTCCTGGCGCTCGACGCGAAGAGCGGGAAGCTGCTGTGGCGGGCGTCGGTCGGCGGGCAGGTGAACGCCGGCGCCATGAGCTACGCCGTCAACGGCAAGCAGTACGTCGCGATCGCCGCCGGCAACGCGCTGTTCGCCTACGCGCTGCCGTAAAGGACGGGCCGCCTTCAGGCGGCCCGTTCTACTGCACTGGCAGGCCGACCAGACGGGCAGGCGTCTTCTTGAACATCCAGTTCAAGTCTTCCTCGCTGAACCCCGCCGCGCGCAGCCCCTTCGCAGCCATCGCCAGGGCATCGGGATGATTCGGACTTCCCACCAGCCCGCTGTCGCTGCTGACGAAGACGTTGTGCGTGCCCACGGTCTTGATCATCTCCACGGCCCGCGTCTTCCCAGGGCCATCGCGGCTGACGGTACCAGCCGTGAGCTCGATGGCCGCTCCCATGGCGACGGACTGCTGCATTTGCGCGAGGGACATGTTGGTGAACTGCGGCCCCAGCAGCGGGTGCGTCACGATGATCTTGGCGATGCCGCGCTTCTTCGCCTCGGCCATGATCATCAGCGCCTCCTCGGGAGTGACGTGACCGGTGGCCAGCGTGAGATCGCGCTCTTTGATCAGGTCGAGCACGTCGAACACTTCCGGAATCAGCTTGCCGTTGCGCGTGACGATGGCTTTCGTCCGCGCCCCCTTCTCGTAGTCGACCTCGTGCTCCGAATCGTGCGTCGGCATCCACACGATCCGTCCCCAGTGCCCCTCCACGTCCGACATGTAGCGCACCGCCATCGGGTTCACGCCCCCGACGGGCGTGTCGAGCGCCACCGCACCGAACACCTCGATCCCCTGCGTGCCGTACTTGCGGACCAGCCATGCCAGGCCGGCCGACTCCGACCAGTGGTTCTTTAGTACGACGCCGCGCAGGCCGCGCTCCTTCGCGAGCTTCACGACCTCGAACGCATCCCACTGCCGCTCGTAGCTGTCGGGACCGTAGTGCGCGTGCAGATCGATGGCGCCGATGAGCGCCGGATCCGTGAGGTGCTGATCGACCGACGGCTTCGGATGCCGCTCCCGGTAGGGTTCCCAGTGGGCTTTCGGCGGCGTCTGCGCCAGCAGCGCCGCAGCGACCGCCACGACGGCGGCGCCGAGCGCAACCGTCACCTTCAGTGCTCGACCCTTGGTCATCGTTCTCCCTCGAGCTCTACGTACGAATCAGAACTCGAACATCGCGCCCAGCTTCATGTAGCGCGCCGTCGCGATGCGCGTCGGCAGCAGCCACGAGCCACCCGGCACGAACGAGTTGTTGTAGGTCAGAACAGTATCCGAGTTCGCCAGATTGTAGACGTCCACCGAGACGGTGGCCTTCTTCGTGCCGAACCGCTGGACCTTGCTGAGGCGCATGTCGAAGTTGTTGCGACGTTCGCCGAACTGCGTGCCCGGCTGAATCAGGTTGACGGTGACGTTGGCACCGCCCGACAGGTTGCGTCCGAGCGGCTGCGGCCCTTGCGCGATCCAGGCGTTCGTCGCCACGTAGTTCGCAGCAAGCTCAGGTCCCGGGTTGCTCTGCCAGGTGAGGCTCGTCTGCACGCCCACCTTGGGGAGCATGTAGGTCGCGAGGCCCGTGGCCGACGTGCGGTACGGTTCCTCGACGCGGCACCACGGGTTCGTCACGCTGCTCAGGAGGCCTCCCGCCGGCACGATGGCCGTGCTCGAGGTTCTCTCCGGGACCAGCGCCCTGACCGCGCAGGAGTCCGTCAGCCGGCGCCCGGTGCTCGTGCCCCCCTGCACCGTGAGCCCGTTCCTCATGCGCGCGTTGACGCCGAAGTCGAAGCCCTGCCAGTTGTTGACCATGTCCGCCCCGGCCACGCTCGACAGCTCGTGGAGGTTGAGCACCTGGCCGACCTTGTTCGGGTTCAGATCGAAGAGGCCGCTGACCGTCTGGCCGCCGCCTCCGGGCAGTCGCGGATCGAGCGGCGCCGCGATGCTGAACGGCGTGTAGTCGGTCAGGGCGGTGAGCGTGTTGTCGACGATCGACTGGTTGCCCCACGAATTGCGGAAGAAGCCGAAGTTCACCGCGACGCCCGACACGAGCTCCTGCTGGACGGAGATCCCCGACGACCAGACGTAGGGGCGATGGTTCCAGCCGGTGACCATGTTCGGGTCGTAGTTGGTGTTGAACACCTGCGTCCCGAACGTCTGGTTCAACATGGGACCGCAATCGGGCTGCGCCGCCGGGTTCTTGAGATCGCAGCCTGGGCTGTTGGTGAAATTGAAGTTGGTGGGATTCAGCCACGCCCGGTTCGTCTGCGTGGGAATGCGGAAAATCGGGTTCATGTCCAGACCGAAGAGCGAGCTCAGGCCCTCCATGTACTTGCCGATGTTTCCTTTGATGGCCGTCTTGCCGTTGCCGAACAGATCGTAGGCGGCGCCGACGCGCGGTGTGATGTCCTTCCAGTTGACGCCTTGGGTCGACCCGGTTGGAAACGAGACGACCGTCGGCAGGAGGATGTAGTCCGGGCCGCCGATCGGATCCGAGGTGTAGTTCGTGATGCCGTTGTCGTAGCGCAAGCCGCCCTGCAGCGTCAGTCTCTTGCGGGTCCACTGATCCTGCGCGTAGAGATTGACGGGGATCACCTGGCGGCCCGTGCGCAGCCAGCCGGGGTAGGCAAGGTTCTCGGTGATCTGGTTCGGAATGCCATTGTTCGTCCGGACCTGGATGACCTGGCTGTCGTAGTAGTAGTTCTTCGTGGGTGTGCTGAAGCCGCCCTGGTAGCCGAACTTCATGTTGTGCGCGCCACTGACGTACGACATCGACGCCCGCCATTCGTGGGTTCCGATGTCGTTCTTGGCGAAGCCACCGAGCGCGAGCCCGGGATGCCGGGACAGCAGGTTGGGGATTGAGCAGTTGCAGCTTGGGATGATGCCGCCGGTCTGTTCCAGCTGCGAGATCATCGCCGGGTTGTTCACGCCGCCGATCCCACCGATGCGCGGCCCGCCGCCGCCGCTCTGATCGTAGGTGCCGAGGAAGGTGCCGATCCCCGCCTCTGCCAGCAGCTTGTTGTTGATGGCGAACGTCCAGGTGGCCTGCTGCACGCGCGAATGCGTAAAGCTGGTCAAGCCCGTGGCCTCGGGCGTCTGGGTTGCCGCGCCGCCGCCTTCCTTGCCGATGTAGTTGTGCTGTTCCTGCCAGTAGAAGGTGAACTTGTGGCGCTGCGACGCCTGCCACGTCACACGCGGCGCTTCGTTGCGGTCTCGTGTGTCGGTGAAGGCCGGCTGTGACAGGTCGAAGTCCACGAACCAGATGTCAGGCTTGCCGGCGTTCTTGTTGACCCACATGTTGGGGACGGTGTTGTTCGAGACGACCTGCCGCACCGTGAAGTAGAACCAGAGTTTGTCGCGCACGATCGGGCCGCCCACCTGGCCGTCGACGTCGTACAGGGTCTTCAGATCCGCGGGCGTCCGCAGCCCCTGGGCCTTCAGCGCATCGGTGAAATTGCTGGCCTGCATCCAGCCCTTGGCGGTGTTGCCAAACGCCGAGCCCCGGAACGTGTTGCCGCCGTCTTTCGGGATGATGTTGAGGTTCACCCCGGCCCCTTCCGCCTCGCCGAGTCCGCCGGAGGTGTTGATGACGACCTCCGACGAGCCGGCCGTGTTCAGCAGCTGGCCGCCGGCGGTGGCCTGCCCGGTGAAGTCCGTGTTGAGGCCGTCGGTCTTCGTCCGTGACCCATAGGTGTTGCCGCCGTGGATGGTCCCCGCGAGGCCGCCCATCCCACCGGTGATGCCGCCTGCGTCGCCACCGCCGACGGCGACGCCGGCCTGCGACACGTTCAGGCCGGGAATCAAGGATTGCAGCCCGGCGGCGTTCCGTGAGCTGGGAATGGCAGCGATGATTTCGTTGCTCATCGTCTGCTGCACCTTCACGCTCTGCACGTCCACCACCGGCGACTGACCGGTCACCGTGATCGTCTCGTCGAGTCCGCCGGGCGCCAGGTCGACGCTCACGGTGGCCACGAACGTGCCCGTGAGTTGGATGCCATCGCGCTTGACGCTTTTGAAGCCGGGCAGCGTGAAGGTCACCGCATATGGTCCCGGCCGCAGATCGACGATGCGGTATTGCCCGGTGGCGTCGGTCGTGACCGATCGCACCTTCTCAATCAGAACGGGGCTGGCGGCTTCCACGGTGACACCGGGAAGGACGCCGCCTGACACGTCTTTCACGACGCCGGCAATCGCGCCCTGCGCGGCGGCCTCGTGCGCGACGGCCGTGAGGAGTACAAGGGCACCCAGGGTCACCGCAACTGCTCGCTGCATTTCGCCTCCTGGTCGACACTGGTATTTGTGCGTGTCGATTGACGCGGCAGTTTTGCTGGCGGCGGGAAAGAGAGAAATACACAACAAGAGCTAAGCCGGAATAACTCGTAAGAGGGACCGTATGATAGGGGCCTTGTCGATTCAGGAGACCATTGCCCAGGCCGCCGCCCTGTTCAACCGCGGGGTGCAGCAATCCGATCAGGGTGATTTGGCTGGCGCGGCGGAGTCCTACCGTGAGGCCATCGCCGTCTACCCCCGGCTCCATCAGGCGCGGATCAACGCCGGCCTGGTCGCCGAGCGGCAGCAGCAGGATGCGGAAGCCGCGCGCCACTGGCTGAGCGTGGCCGAGGCCGTCGTGGACGGCCAGGCCGACGCCGTACCGTTTGCCACCATCGCGTTGAACCACCTGGGACGGCTGCAGGAATCTCGACGGCAATATGCGGCCGGCGAGTCGGCGCTGGCGCACAGCCTGCGCCTGAACCCGGCGCAGCCAGACGCGATTCAGCACTGGGTGCACCTGCGTCAGAAGCAGTGCACCTGGCCGGTGTACGCGCCGCTGCCGGGCATCACGGTGAACCGGCTGATGGCGGCCACGTCGCCGCTGGCCATGCTGGCGCTGCTCGACGACCCCGCCATGCAGTGGCTGACGGCGTCGTCCTTCGTGACCCGGAAATATCGAGAGGCCGAGACGCCTTTGGGCCCAGGGCGGTCTGAAGACCGCCCTCTACCGCCTGGCGATCGGCTCCGGATCGGCTATCTCTCCGGCGACCTGTGCACGCACGCCGTCGGCCTGCTGATGGCCGAAGTGCTCGAGGCGCACGACCGGACGCGGGTCCACGTCACCGCGTTCGACTTCAGCCCCGACGACGGCACCGCTCATCGCGCGCGCCTACGGCGGGCGGTGGACGAGATGGTGCCGATCCACACGCTGCCGGATCGCGCCGCCGCCGAAGCGATCCGCGACCGGTCGATCGACGTGCTGATCGACATGCACGGGCTCAGCTCCGGCGCCCGGCCCGGCATCCTGGCGCTGCGCCCGGCGCCGCTCATCGGCACCTACCTCGGGTTCATCGGCACCACCGCGTTGCCGTGGGTGGATTTCGTCGTCACCGACTCGTTCACGCTGCCCGAGGCCACGGCGCCGTACGTGACCGAGCAGCCGGTCTACGTGGACGGGTCGATGATCCCGCTCTTTCACCAGCCGATCACCGCCAGCCGGTTCACGCGCGAATCGGTGGGATTGCCGGCCGAGGCGGTGGTGCTCGCCTCGTTCAACAACATCTACAAGATCACGCCGGCGCTCTTTGCCTGCTGGCTGCGCATCCTGCACCGGTGCGGGCGGGCGGTGCTCTGGCTGCTCGACGACAACCAGTGGGCCACCGCGGCGCTGCGGGGACACGCCGAGCGCGCCGGCCTGGATCCGGCGCGCATCGTGTTCAGCAGCCGCTCCACGCACGGCGAGTTCCGCGAGAAGCTGACGCTGGCCGACCTCTACCTGGACACCTATCCCTACAACGCCGGGTCCACGGCGCGCGACGTCCTCGACGCCGGCGTACCGCTCGTCACGCTGGCCGGCCGCACGCCGGTGGCACGGATGGCGGGCGGGCTGTTGCACGCCGCGGGGTTGGACGGGCTCATCACCACGAGCCTCGAAGGCTACGAGGAGCTGGTCGTCGGCCTTGCGGGCGATGCCTCGCGCCGCGTGGCGATCAAGGAAGAGATGCGGCGGCGGTCGCCGGGCTGGCGCCTCGCGCCGGCGCGCCTGGCGCGGAGTCTCGAAGAGCAGCTGTTGAAGCTACAGGCCTAGGGCCGTGCGCTGATCGGGCGTGAGCGCCGCCAGCTGGCCGGCGGTCAGCGAGTCGATCAGATCCGGCTGCAGCCCAACGATGGCGTCGGTGGTCAGCGCCGCGAGGTCGTCGGTCTCGAGCGCGACGATCTGATCGCTCGAGAAGGCGGCCACCTGCTCCAAGGTCATGGCGCCGGCCTGCGCGGTGGTGATCGCCACCACCTGGTCGGTCGTGAGCGCGCCGACCTGCTCGCCGGTGAGCGCGGCGAACGCATCGCTCGCGAACGCCTGGATCGCCGCGGTGGAGAAGGCGGCGATCTGCGCGGTGTCGAACGCCGGCGTCTGCGACGCCGTCAGCCCGGCCAGGTCCGCGGGATCGAGGTTGCCGATCTGCGCGACCGTGAACGCGCCCAGCTGCTCGGTCGTCAGCGCCCCATACTGGCCGGACGAGAGCGCGCGGAGCTGATCGCTCGACAGCGCCTGCACCTGTTCGGTGGTCAGCGCCTGCAGGCTCGGGTCGGCCAGCGCCGCCACCTGCGCGTTGGTCAGGCCGGCGAGCTGGTCGGTGGTGAGGGAGGGCAGCTGCGCCGCGCCGAGCGCGTTGAGCTGCGCGTTCGTGAGGCTGCCGACCTGATCGCTCGTCAGCGCCGTGAGCTGGTCGTCGCCGAGCGCCGCCAGATCCTCGGTTTCGATGGCCGCCACCTGCGCGTGGCTCAACGAGACGATCTGACCCGTGGTCAGGGCGCCGACCTGATCGCTCGACAGCGCCGCGACGTTGGCGTTCGTCAGCGCCTGGACCTGATCGGTGGTGAGCGCCGACACCTGCAGCGTCGTCAGCCGGCCCACGGTTCCGGCGCTGAACGCGGTCACGTGCGCCGTGTCGAGGCCCGCCACCTGGTCGGTGCTCAGGCTCTGGATCTGGTCGCTCGTCAACGCGTTGAACTGGCCGTTCGTGAGCGTGTTGAGCTGATCGGTCGAGAACGCGTCGAGCTGGCCGGTGGTGAGCGACGAGACCTGCGAGTTCGTGAGCGACTGCAGCTGGTCGGACGTGAGCGCGTCGATCTGATCGCTGTCGAGCACCTGCACCTGATCGGTCGTCAACGCGCGCAGGGCCGTGGTGGACAGCGATTCGATCTGGCCGGTCGTGAAGGAGGCCACCTGGTCGGTCTCGAACGCGGCGATCTGGGCCGTGGCGAGGGCGTCGAGCTGCTCGGTGGTGAGCGCCTGAATCTGTTCGGTGGTCAGGCCGACGAGATCCCGCGTCTCGATGCTGCCGAACTGCGCGGCAGAGAGGCTCTGGATCTGCGCGGTCGTGAACGCCGCCCACTGCGCCGCCGTCAGCGCCTGCAGGTCTTCGGTCTCGAGCGACTGCACCTGGTCGGTGGTGAACGCTTCGATCTGGTCGTCGCTGAAGGCGGCGACCTGGCCCGTCGTCAGCGCCGCGACCTGTTCACTCGTAAGTGCGGCCACCTGGTCGCTCCCGAGCCCGGCGAGCGCCGCCGGCGTGAGCGCGGTGAGATGCGCGTCGTCGAGCGAGGCGAGCTGCTCGGTGGTGAGCGCGCTCACCTGACCCGAGGTGAGCGCCGCCACGTCGGCGGTCTCGAACGCGTTCAGCTGTTCGGTGGTCAGCGCCTCGACCTGTTCGGGCGCGAGGGCTCGCACCTGCGCGGTGGAGAGCGCGATGATCTGCTCGGTGGTGAGCGACTGCACCTGCGCGCTGTCGAGGGCGACGAGTTGTGCGGTGCTCAGGCCGGGCAGCGCGTCGGTGGTGATGGCCGCCACCTGTTCGGTCGTCAAGGCGCCCACCTGGTCGGTGGTCAGCCAGCCGACTTTGGCGCTGGTCAGGCTCGACACCTGTTCGGTGGTCAGCGCCGCCACCTGGTCGTCGTCGAGCGCGCGCAGCTGCGACGACGTGAGCGCGGCCAGATCGTCGGTGTCGAGCGCGGTCAACTGATCGGTCGTGAACGCGGCGACCTGGTCGGTCGTCAGCGCGACGAGCTGGTTCGTCGACAGCGCGACGAACTGCTCGGTCGTCAACGCCTGGACGCGGGACGCATCGAACGAGGCCACCTGCGCGGTGGTGAGCGCGGTGATCTGGTCCGTGGTGAACGCCGCCACCTGCTCGGTGGCCAGCGCGTTGAGCTGCGACGACGTGAAAGCGGGCACGTCGCGGGTTTCGATCGCCCGGATCTGGTCGGTGTCGAGTCCCAGCAGCTGGCTCGACGTGAGCGCGTGGATGGCGGCGCTCGAGAGCGCGACGATCTGGTCGGTGGTCAGCGCGTGGATCTGATCGCTCGTCAGCGCGATCTGCACGCCCAGCCGGAGCGCCGCAATCTGGTCGGTGGTGAGCGCGGCGATCTGGTCCGACGTGAAGCTCTGGATCTGGCTCGATGTAAAGGCGGCCATCGCGCGCGGGTTGAGGGCGCGCACCTGGTCGGTGGTGAGGGCGGCGATCTGATCCGAGGTCAGCGCCCTGAGCTGGGCGGTCTTGAACGCGGCGATGTCGTTGGTCTCGATGGCGGCCAGCTGCGCCGTCGCCAGGTGGCTGATCTGGAAGACGCTGAGGGCGGCGACCTGGCTGCTGGTGAGCGCGGCCACCTGGTCGCTCGAAAGCACGTTCAGATCGCCCGAGGTCAGCGCGGTGATCTGCGCGTTCGAGAAGCTCTGGAGCTGGTCGGTGGTGATGGCGGCGGCCTGGTCCGCCGTCAGCGCCGCGATGTGCGCCGTGCCGAACCCGCGGAGCTGGTCGGTGGTCAGCGCCTGGAACTGGTCGGTGGTGATCGAGGCCACCTGTCCGGTGCTGAAGGCTCGCAGCTGGGAGGCGCGGAGCGCCTGCACCTGGTCGGTGCCCAGCGCCTGGATCTGGCCCGTGGTGAACGACTGCAGCTGCAGCGCGGAGAGCCGCGTCAGACTGTCCGTCGAGAGCGCGGCGACGTGCGCGCCGTCGAGGGCGCGCAGCTGGGCCGTGGTCAGCTTGGCGGCCTGGTCGCCCGTGATCGAGGAGATCTGCTCGGTGCTGAGGCCGCCGAAGCGCGCCGCGACGACGTGCGACAGCTGTTCCGGCCGCAGGGCCACGACCTGATCGGTCGTGAACGCGCCGAGCTGCGGTGCGGTGAGCGCCGCGACCTGGGCCGAGGTCAGGCTCTGAAGGCGGCTGGCGTCGAACGCGCCGATCTGATCGGTGCTCAGCGAGGCGACGGCATAGGTCGAAAGCAGCGTGATCTGCGGTTTCCGCAGGCTGGCGATCTGATCGGTCGTGAGCGCCTGCACCTGGCCACTGCTGAACGCGTTCCACTGGGCCCGGGTGAGCGCCGCCAGGTCGGCGGTCTCGATGGCCGCCATCTGCCCGTTGGTCAGCGCCTGGGCCTGCGCCGTGGTCAGCTTCGACAGCTGGGTCGCGGTGAGGGCCGCAATCTTGTCGGTGGTCAGGCTGGCGAGATCCACCGTCTCGATGGCCGCCACCTGGCGTGTCGTCAGGCTGGCCAGCTGCGACGTGTCGAGGGCGTCGAACTCCTCGGTGGTCAGCGCCTGGATCTGCGCCGTGGTGAGCCCCGTGAGCTGGCGCGTCGTGAGCGCCCGGACCTGATCGGATGTGAGCGCCGCGATGGCCGACGTGCTCAGCGACGACACGTGACCGCGCAGGAGGCTGGCCACCTGCGCCGTGCCCAGCGCGCGCAGCTGTCCGGTGCTGAACGCGCCCAGCTGGCCGCTCGAGAAGCTGGCGAGATCGCCCGTCTCGATGGCGGCGACCTGATCGGTCTCGAGCGCGGCCACCTGCGCGTACGTCAGGCTGGCCACTTGCGAGCGCGTGAAGGCCGCGATGCGGTCCGGCTGCAGCGCCTGCAGGTCTCCGGTCTCGATCGCGCGGATCTGCGTCACCTTCAGGCTCGAGACCTGACCGGTGCCGAGCGCGCCGACCTGGGCGCTGGTGAGCCCCGCGATCTGCCCCGTGCTCAGGGCCTGGAGCTGCTTGGCGGTCAGTTCGCCGACGTGCGTGGTGCTGAGGCCGGCGAGCTCGGACGTGCTCAGCGCCGTGACCACCGTAGCGCTCAGCCCTTGCAGCTGGCCCGACGTGAGCGCGTTCAGCTGCGTGCTCGTCAGCGCGGCCGCCTGCGGCTTGTGCAGCGCGTTGAGCTGTGTCTGCGTCAGCGCCTGGATCTGGTCGGTCGTGAACGCGCCGACCTTGGTGGACAGCGCCTTCATCTGGCGGGCGCTCAGCCCCGCGATGGCGTCGGTGGCAATGGCGGCGACCTGCGTGGTGGTCAGCGCCGCCACCTGGCGGTTCGAGAGCGCGCGGATCTCGGCCGACGTGAACCCGGAGACGTCCGTCGTCGGGGTGACGGTCGGCGGACCGGTATAGAGCCCGTAGCCGTCGACCGCAGTGACGCTCATCGCGCGGCTCCCTGGGGAGCCGTCGGTGCGCAGTCGCGAGCAAGAGCAGGTCGGGCCATGATGTCGGGTTTCCGGCTGCCTTGTAATCGGCATCCGGCTGGACCTCTGCAGTCGATGGCGGAGATACCCCGGTCGAGCTATTTGAGCCGGCGAATATCCGGTGGATTCTTTCGCCCATGACGAGACGCCTGGTGATCGCAACGGCGTGCATGCTCCTGTCGGTTCACGCCGGAGCGCAGCCGTCAGTGGACGCGCTGGCGCGCGACGTCGAGCGGGCCGAGGCCGTGCGTGCCGTGAAGACACTGCAGCGCACCTACGCGCAGTACTCGCAGTACGGGCTCTGGAACGAGATGGCGGCGCTCTTTGCCGACGACGCCCGCCTGACGATCGGCGACGACGTGGTGACCGGGCGCGGTGCGATTGCCGGCTGGCTCACTACGAAGGGCGGCGGCCGGCAGGGGCTCGCACCGGGGGCCATTCACACGCAGCTCATCGACGGTCCGGTCGTGAATCTGTCCGCGGATGGCCGCACCGCCAAAGGGCGCTGGTACGGGTTCTTCCTCAACGCCGACGGCGCGGGGCAGGCCAGCGTGGACGGCGGCATGTTCGAGAACGACTATGCCGTGCAGAACGGCGTGTGGAAGATCCGCGCGCTCCACTTCTATCCGCAGTTCACCGGCGGCTACGAGACCGGGTGGACGAACTGGAAGGGCGGGAACCTCCCGATCATCCCGTATCACTTCAACGCCGACGAGAGCGGCATTCCGATTCCGCCGCCGGTGGGCCCGCCGGCGGCGGCCGCGGCGCCCCTGGCCGACCTCGAGCGCCGCATCGCGGTGATGACCGAGGAGGGGCTGGTTCGCAACATCCAGGCGGCGTACGGCCACTACGTCAATCGCCGCATGTGGGACGACGTCGTCGATCTGTTTGCCGCCAACAGCGTCTACGAAGTGGCGGGGAAGGTACACACCGGGCCGGCCGGCGTCCGCACGGCGCTGGAGCGCATGGGGCCCGCCGGCCTCACGCACGGCGTCCTGAACGATCGCCTGCAGTTCGACACGGTGGTAACCATCGCGCCCGGCGGACGCGAGGCGTACGCGCGCGGCATCGAGCTGGCGCTGCTGGGCGAGGCCGACAAGAACGAAGGCTTCTGGGAAGTGAACGTCTTCCGCAACCGCTTCGTGAAAGAGGACGGGCTGTGGAAGGTGCGCGAGATGCGCGTCTTTCCCGTGCTCCGATCCGAGTACCACGAAGGGTGGGGGAAGAGTCGCCTCGACCATGCCGAGGATCGGGCGATTCCCGCGTTCCTCTCGCCGGTGAAGGCACCGGAGGGGATGCGGGTCGTCGGCGCGGCGCCGCTCACGGGCGCCATCGCGGCCGGGCCGCGACGTACGCCGCCCGCGGACATGGCGGCGCGGCTCGCGGACGATGCGCGACGGTTGCGGATGGCCACCGCGTACGACGGTGCCGAGCATGTCTCGACCACCTACGGGATGTACGCCGACGACTTCCAGTGGCCGCCGATGGCCGCGATCTTCGGCACCAAGGGCGCCAAGCAGATTCCGTTCGTCGGCTACTACAAAGGCGCCGAGCGGATCGCACGCGCCACGTATCTCGAATGGGGCGACCCCACCGATACGCGTACGACCCTGTCGTGGCACTGGCGGGCGCAGCCGGTGATTCTCGTGGCCGCCGACGGACGTTCGGCCAATCTGCGGACGTATCTCTTTCAGCCCAGGTCCGCCAAGGATCGACCCGGCGGCCTGTCAGGCGCGATGTATCTCGACCAGCTGGTGCTCGAGAACGGCATCTGGCGGCTGTGGAGCCTGTCGCTCAACGAACCCTACTTCTCGAGCGGCGACTGGAAGACGGGATGGGCGGGCATGAAGGATCGCGCGACCACGTTCGGGGCAGCCCAGGGCGCGCCTGCCGCACCGCGGCCTGCTCCCAACCCGAATCGCCCCTACGGCTACTTCGGCGCCGACCTCGTGGCCAAGTACGCGCCCGACGTGGCGATCACCGCCCTCGGTGTCCGGCAGGAGCATTTCCGCGGCGGCACCGGCGAGGAGTGGGCGTGGCCGAAGATCCTGCCGATGTGGTGGCACTACACGAACCCGGTGAGCGGCCGCAAACCGGAACTGTTCATGCCCGACTGCACACCGTGCGAGCACGCGCCGGACATGAGCATGACGAAGCACGGCTACGTGCTCCCGCCGACGGGTCCCGTCAAAAGCGACGAGTAAGCAGACGGTAGTACTCGGTCGCCTCGGCGAACAGGCGCGCGAGGCGCTCCCGCTCCGCGGGGCCGCTGGAGGGATGCCGATCGGGGTGATAGCGGTGGGCCAGCGTCCGGTAGGCGCGGCGGAGGTCGTCCGGCGTCCGCGCCTCGTCGAGCGTCTGCCGTTCCAGTGGGCTGAGTCGTAGAGGACGTGGCTGCTCGAGGGGTACGTGGCTGCCGGTCTTCAGACCGGCCTGCTCGAACGCGAACAGCGGCGCAGTCAGCGGCCGGCTGCTCCAGAGCGGCGCCGCGGCCGGTGGCACAACCGTGCAACCGAGGTGCGTGTCGAGTATCTCTGCGAAGGTCGCTGCGTTCGCCACAGGCCCTCAATCGGCAGATTCAGGGCGGTCTGAAGGCCGCCCTCTACCTGCCGCCTCGTCAATGCGTCATCGCGTAGAGGATGACGTTGACGGCCACCCGGTAGCCGTCCACCGAGAACTGCCGGAAGTAGTTGGGGTCTTCCCCCTCGCGCTCCCACGAATCGCTGACGTCGGTGTTGTGCGTGATGAACACCATCGAGCGCCCTCGCTTGTCGGCGATGGTGCGGACGTGCACCTCGGCGCTGTCGGCACCGCGCTCCGACGTCCGGCCAGCCAGGAACGTCCCGATGCCGGGGATCTGCGGCACGCCCTGTTTGAGGTCGAACATCGTGTGATAAATCGGGTGGTCCCGCGTCACGTCCACGATCTGGTAGTCCGGCGGCGGCAGCACTTTCCGGATCTCGTTCTCGAACACCTCCCAGGCGTAGGAACCCCAGAAGTCGTCCACCCACAAGAAGCCGCCCTTCTCGAGGTACGAGCGCAACGCCGCCGCGTCGTCGTCCGCGATGTACAGGCGGCCGACCTCCTGCATCAGGATCATCGGACAGCGAAACAGCTCCTCGCCGGTCAGGCGCACGATGAGATGGTTCGGCTCGCCCGCGCCGTTGAAGCTCACGCGGACCTTCGTCAGCTCGGACAGGCGAACCGAGAGGTCGATGTCCGCGAGCGGATAGTCGGTGAGCCAGCTGCCGCCGTCGCCGCGCGGGTTCAGCCGGTAGACGGCGCGGCAGTAGTGGAACTTGCCGTCGAAGCTGTCGTCGCGGGCGAGGTGAGCCTCGACGTTGTTGCCGACGCTGCGGAACTGTCCCCACGCGAGGCCCGCGATCCCCAGCACAATCGGCACGAGGACCGCGAGGTGCTTCTTCATCAGTCCGGCGCGTATGGTATCCCAGCCACTGCGCGATGGAATCGGGCGGAAAGTGGATCTGGTCCTTTGCCTGCCGCTCGCGGCACGATGAGGTGGAGATGTCATCCACCAACGCGTTCGGCCAGCCGATCGGGTCCCCGCTGCCCGGCTGGACGCCACCATCTGTACCTCCGCGCTCGGCCATGGGTGGGCGCTATTGCCGGCTCGAGCCCATCCACGAGCGATTCGTGCCCGAGCTCTACGCGTCGGCGTCGCACGACCGCGACGGGCACAGCTGGACCTATCTGCCGTACGGACCGTTCGCGAGTGAAGAGGAGTTCCGGACCTGGCTGATTCGCGACTGCCTCGGCGACGACCCGCTGTTCTTCGTCATCGTGGAGTCGGCCACCGGGCGCGCCGTGGGCCAGGCGTCGTATCTGAACATCAAACCGGCGCAGGGGTCGATCGAAGTCGGGCACCTGTACTTCTCGCCGCTGATGAAGCGCTCGCGCGTCGCCACCGAGGCGATGTATCTGATGATGCGGCGCGCCTTCGAGCTGGGCTACCGCCGCTACGAGTGGAAGTGCGACGCGCTCAACGCGCCGTCGCGGGCGGCGGCGGAGCGCTTCGGGTTCTCGTACGAGGGTATCTTCCGGCAGGCGATAGTGGTCAAGGGGCGGAATCGCGACACCGCGTGGTATGCGGCGATCGACGGTGAGTGGCCGCTGCTGAGCGCCGCGTTCGAGGCGTGGCTCGACCCGTCGAACTTCGACGAGGCCGGGCAGCAGAAGGCAAGCTTGCGCGAACTTCGTAGAGGCGGACCTTGAGGTCCGCCTGCAGGCGCACCTAAAGGTGCGCCTCTACATTCTGCAGAGGCACGGCCGGGACGGCGAGCGCGCCGAGCCGCACGCGGAACTCGCGCCGGAGCAGGAACAGCACGATCGCGAGCTGCAGCACGACGGCGCCCGCCGACAGGTACCAGATCCACACCAGCTTGAATCCGGGAGACGAGGAGAGCGCGATTGCCGGCACGGCGATCAACACGATGCGCGTCACCGACGCGATGAGCGACGGCATCGTGTTGCCCATCGCCTGGAACATGCTCGAGCAGACGAAGATCAGCCCGGAGAACGCGAACGTCAGCGCGACGATGCGCAGGTATCCGTTGCCGACCTCGATCACCCCCGGGTCGTTCGAGAAGATGCCGATGAGGGCGGCCGGCGCGATCTCGCACAGGACCGCCATGAGCAGCATCCAGCCGACGGCCATCAGGCTGGCGTCCTTGAACACTGTCTTCACGCGATCCCCGAGGCGCGCGCCGACGTTCTGGCCGGCCACCGGCGCCACCGAGAAGCCCAGTGCGACGACCGGCATGAAGAGCGCCTGCACGACGCGCATGCCGATCACGAAGCCGGCCTGCGCCTCGGCGCCGAACGGGCGTGCCAGCGCCGAGACGAGCATCAGGTAGACGCCCATCATCAGGAACTCGGCGCCGGCGGGCAGCCCGATCTTCAACATCGCGCCCCAGAGGCCGAACTGCGGCGACAGGTCCGGGCCGTGGAAGCGCAGATAGCCCTCGCGGCCGAAGAAGTAGGTCGAGAGCCACACTGTGCCGACGATCACGGCGAGGAGCGTCGCGAGCGCGGCGCCAGCGACACCGAGCCGCGGCAGGCCGAATGGGCCGAAGATGAGCAGCGGCGCGAGCACGATGTTGATGATGATCGTCGACGTCTGCACGATCATCCCGGGCTTGAAATTGCCCACGCCGCGCAGCGCGGCGGCCATGCCCGCCATCGGAAACTGCAGCGCCATCGCCGGCAGGTAGTAGAGGAGATAGTCGCCGGCGGCCTGCGCCGTGGCAGCATCGGCGGCAAGGCTCCGCGTGTAGGCCGTCCGCGTCGCCATCGCCACGGCGAGGAACAGCACGCCCGAGACCGTGGACAGCACCTGCGACTGGTTGAACACCAGCAGCGCCCGCGGCTCGTCCTTCCGGCCGACCGCGTGCGAGACGAGCGTGGTCGTGCCCACGGCGAGCATCTGGGTCACCGCGAGGACGACGAAGGTGAGGTTGCCGGCGACGCCGACGCCGGCGACGGCTTCCTTGCCCAGGTAGCCGACGCAGAAAAGGTCCACCAGGAAGTAGAGCGTCTGGAAGACCATCGTCACCAGCATGAAGCTGGCGGTCGTGAGCAGGTGCTTCGAGATGGAACCGGTGGTCAGGTCCTGCATATCCTGCAGAGCCTACCCCGGAACCGCCGCGATTCGGGGGGTGGATTCAAGTGCCCGGAAGCCCTACACTTAGGTCGCGATCGTGGCGAACCAGGGCTACTCCCGTCGCGTGATGCTGCAGGCCGCTCTTGGCGGCGCGGCCGGGCTGGCATTTGGCGGCCCCGGGCGGCTGCTGGCGGCCGCCGGTCAGGGCGCCGTGGCGCCGGTGACGCAGCGGCTGACCGACGATCTGACCGTGATCACCGCCGGCGGCGTCAACGTGCTGGCCTACGCGGGCACGGGCGGTCTCGCCCTGGTCGACGGCGGCTCGGCCGCCACGTCCGATGCCATTCTGAAAGCCGTGGCCGCGCTGCCAGGCGGTGGGCCGGTCCGCACGCTCTTCAACACGCACTGGCACCCGGAGCAGACCGGGTCCAACGAGACGCTCGGCAAGGCCGGCGCGCGGATCATCGCTCAGGAAAACACGCGCCTCTGGCTCACCACGGACGTGAAGTGGCCGTGGAACGGCCAGACGTTCAAGCGGCTGCCGAAGGTGGCGCAGCCGAACAAGACTTTCTACACGAGCGACACGTTGGAACCGGGTGTTCGCTACGGCTACCTGCCTGACTGCGGCCACACCGACGGCGACCTCTATGTCTACTTCGAGCGCCAGAACGTGCTCGCGGCCGGCGACCTGGTGTCGACCCAGAGCTGGCCGACGGTGGACTACATCACCGGCGGCTGGATTGGCGGGATGGTGGGCGCGACGCAGCGGCTGCTGACGATTGCCAACGAGCAGACGCGCATCGTGCCCGCGCGCGGCCCGGTGCTGTCGTTTGCCGACCTGAAGACGCAGGCGAGCATGTACGCCACCATCTACGAGCGCCTGTCGACGCTGCTCAACCGCGGCCGTGGCCCGAGCGAGGCCGTCGCCGCCAAACCGACCAAGGAATTCGACGCGCAGATGGGGAACTCCGACGAGTTCGTGCGGCGCGGCTTCGAAAGCCTGTGGGCCTATCTCTCGCCGGATGCGTAACACGATGCGAGCGACCTCTCTTCTCGTGGCTGCGGCCGTCGGCGCCGTCTGGATCGTCGCAGCAGGCGCACAGGCCCCGGCGCCGAAAACCGTAGCGGCTCCGGCACTCGACCCCCAGTCGCAGCTCGCGACCGTCAAGACCTACTGCGCCACCTGCCACAACGATCGCGTCAAGACGGGCGGTGTGAGCTTCGACGGTCTCACCGCCGAAGGCGTGGCGCAGCAGGCGGACGTGTTCGAGAAGGCGGTGCGCAAGGTGCGCGGCCGCGTGATGCCGCCGCCGAACGCACGTCAGCCGAGCGGCCAGGCAGCCGACACGCTGGTGGCGTGGCTCGAGCAGACGCTCGACAAGGCCGAGACGCCGGCCCACGTGCCCGACAAAGTCGTGCTGCACCGGCTGAACCGGAAGGAATACCGCAACGCCGTCCGCGATCTGCTGGCGGTGGATTTCGACGCCACCGAAGTGCTGCCCTCCGACGACGTGGCGGAGGGTTACGACAACATCGCGACGGCGCTGCAGGTCTCGCCGTCGTTCATCGAGC
>Ga0207648_10000950_pt1 | contig 32798 bp, 31 predicted proteins | sample KBSMisM32_FD_184310 | JGI IMG/M metagenome (GOLD analysis project Ga0207648, IMG submission 184310) | Miscanthus rhizosphere microbial communities from Kellogg Biological Station, Michigan, USA - KBS Miscanthus M3-2 (SPAdes) (version 2) | ecosystem: Host-associated > Plants > Roots >... | reverse complement strand
ATCGATCGCATCTATATGGGCTGCGTGCTTCCGGCCGGCCTGGGTCAGGCCCCTGCCCGCCAGGCGGCGATCAAGGCCGGCCTGCCCAAGTCGGTCCAGGCGACGACGGTGAACAAGGTCTGCGGCTCCGGCATGCAGACGGTGATCATGGGCGACGAAGCGATCCGCACCGGCAATGCCGACGTGATCGTTGCGGGCGGCATGGAATCGATGACCAACGCCCCGTACCTGCTCAAGAAGCACCGCTCGGGCGCTCGCATCGGCCACGATACGGCTTACGATCATATGTTCCTCGACGGGCTCGAGGATGCCTATGAGGAAGGTCGCGCGATGGGCAGCTTCGCCCAGTGCACCGCCGACGAATATCAGCTGACCCGGCAGCAGATGGACGATTACGCCATCGAGAGCCTGCGCCGCGCCAAGGACGCGATCGACAAGGGCGGCTTCAAGGATGAGATCGTGCCGGTCACGATCAAGAGCCGCGCCGGCGAGACCCAGATCGACACCGACGAAGCGCCGGGCCGCGGCCGTCCTGACAAGATCCCGCAGCTGAAGCCCGCTTTCTCGAAGGAAGGCACGATCACCGCGGCGACCTCGTCATCGATCTCCGACGGAGCGGCCGCGGTCGTCCTCACGAGCGAGTCCAATGCCAACGAAAAGGGCCTGAAGCCGGTCGCGCGCATCGTCGCCACTGCGGCCCACGCCCAGGAGCCCGCGCAGTTCACCGTCGCCCCGATCGGAGCGATCGAGAAGGTGCTCGCAAAGGCCGGCTGGAAGGCCGCCGACGTCGACCTGTGGGAAGTGAACGAGGCGTTCGCCTGCGTCGCCATGTTTGCGATGAAGGACCTCGGCATCGGTCACGAAAAGATCAATGTTCACGGCGGCGCGACCGCGCTCGGTCACCCGATCGGCGCCAGCGGCACGCGCATCCTCGTCACGCTGATCAACGCGCTGAAGCAAACGGGCGGCAGGCGCGGCGTTGCCAGCCTCTGCATCGGCGGCGGCGAAGCGACGGCTGTGGCGGTCGAGCTGATCTAACCATTTCAAACGAACCCTGGTTTCGTCGTAGACGCTGGTGGTTGCCGGCGTACCCGACGTCGTCACGAGGGTGCGTGGTTCAAGCCTGTGGGCTGGCCATCTGCCTCGTCTTCGGGGCCCTTTGGTCAAACGCGACAACAGGCTCGTGGGAAGCGTGGGTGTTTGGAGCCTTGGCCCTCATCGCTCTATTCGTGACCAACTATATCCTGCTCAGCAGGACCAGCGGCGATATCTGATCACTTCTTGCCCGCATAAGCCTGGCATTCGATCTCCAACATCGCGCCGAGCGCGAGGCCGTTCACTCCGACCGCGCTCCGCGCCGGAAGCGGGCCGTCGGGAAAGTAGGTCATGTAGACCTTATTGAAGTCCGCCCAATTCTTCATGTCGCTGAGGAACACGGTGCAATGGAACAGGTCCCTGTAGCCCAGACCCGCAAGCTTCAGAGTCTCGCCGATGTCGTCCATCGTCGCCTTGGCCTGCGCCTCGATGCCCTCGGGCACCTTGCCGTCGGGGCCGCGGCCTATCGCCCCTGACAGATAGAGAACATGCCCGACGCGGACGGCGCGCGAAAAGGGCAGCCGCTGACCGTTGAGCGTCGGCGTTCCGTAATGTTCAACAGCGGGTTTGTCGGGCTTGGCTGGTGCAGCGACTGCGGGGCTGGCCATGATTATCACTCCGAATGAGATTCCAATCAGCGCCTTCATTTGCCCCTCCTGGCTCAGTCCACCACCTCGTTTTCGGCAACACCCCATAAGTCAGCCGTATGGATATAGCCGTCGCGCTTGCCGATCTCGATGCGGCACCAGCCGTCGCCCTTGCACCGGTCGATGCGGCCAACGACGCCGGCTTGTGCATTGTAGCGGACCTTCGCGCCGTCGTTCGGCGCGGTGCGGATGGATCGTTCATCGCCGGGCTTCACGATCGCTGTCCGACGATCGCTGAGAAGCGTCACGAGCATCCACCCCTGCGCTCCGTCAGGGTCCTGGATCAGCCGCCACGTATCGTATTTCTTGAGCACGCGAACCGGCAGGTCGCGGCGCTGGTAGAGCCATACGCCGGGATAATTCTTGCCGGGTCCGGTGCGGGTCATCGCCTGCCCGCTCGCGATCGACGCCCAATATGGCGGCGTCTTCTCCTGCGCTGCGGCAGGAGCCGCGACGGCGGCAATCAGGAACGCGGTGAACAGCCCCCTGAAAAGCATCACGCGCCGGTCAGGATCCTGTCCACGAGCTGCTTCACCGTCGGGATGAAGCCGTTCGAATAAAATGGGTCGCTCTTGAAGCGGAACGCGGAGTGGCCGGCGAACATCAGGTTCTGCTCGACGGGGCCGCCGTGAGCGATTTCCTGAAGCGTTTTCTGGATGCAGAAGCTGCGCGGGTCGGCGAGGCGTCCGGTCGAGTTCTTCTCATTGTCGGCCCAGGACGAGAATGCGCATTGCGACAGGCAGCCCATGCATTCCGCCTGATCGACGCGGATCTGCTTCTCTTCCTCAGGCTTGACGAAGATGAGCGTATCATCGGGCGATTTCATTGCATTGGTGTAGCCGGCAGCGAACCACTCGCGCGCATGCTGCAGGTCGCCCTTGGTGACCCAATATTTCTTCTTACCGATGCCGACGTCGAGCTCGAAATGGTGATCGCCGATCGGCTCCTTGGTGTAGGCGATCTGGCGCTCGCTGCGGGCTTCGAGGTTGCGCAAGAACGGGTTGCGGACCGCCGACGAATAGAAGCCGGTCGGCGAGAACCGGTGCAGCAGCACGTCGCCTTCCTCGAGCGTCAGCAGACGCGCCTTCCACTCGGGCGGGATCGGGCTTTCCTGGGTCAGCAGCGGCCGCGTTCCGAACTGGAAGACGATCTGGCCGAGTTCGGGATTGTCGATCCAGTGATCCCATTCGTCGAGCCGCCACACGCCGCCGGCCATCACGATCGGAACGCTGTCGGCGATGCCATTCTCGCGCATCGTTGTGCGAAGGGCCGCGACGCGCGGATACGGGTCCTGCGGCTTGCGCGGGTCCTCGGCATTCGACAGGCCATTGTGACCGCCCGCCAGCCACGGATCCTCGTAGACCACGGCGGCAAGCCAGTCCGCGGCCTTGTGATAGGCGCGCTTCCACAGCGCACTGAAGGCACGCGCCGAGCTGATGATCGGCAAATAGCTGACGCCGTAGGACGCCGCGATCTCGCTCAGCTTGTAAGGCATGCCCGCACCGCAGGTGACGCCGGTGACGAGGCCCTTGGTGCGTTCCAGGACACCGTGAAGCACGCGCTGCGCGCCGCCCATCTCCCACAGCACATTGATGTTGATCGCACCCTTGCCCGACGCCATGTCGTAGGCGCGCTGGACCTGCGCGACCGCGCCGTCGATCGCATATTTAATCAGCTCTTCGTGACGCTCGCGGCGCGTCAGCGCTTCGTAAACCTGCGGAATGATCCGACCCTCGGCATCGTAGCTGTCGGCGTTGACGGCGCTCACCGTACCGATGCCGCCGGCAGCCGCCCAGGCGCCCGAGCTCGCATGGTTCGTCGCGGAAACGCCCTTGCCGCCTTCGATCAGCGGCCAGACCTCGCGTCCGCCGTACAGGATGGGCTTGATGCCCTTGAACAAATATCTTCTCCCGGGCGCACCATCGCCTTGCAGCGGCTATATAAAGACTGCGCCGGCAAATGCTCGTTTATTTTAGTCACAACGAAACGGGCCGGGAATCGCTTCCCGGCCCGCCGTCCTGCCGATCCGTAGATCGGATTAGCGATAGCGACGATAGTAACGGTGGTGGCGATGATGGTTGCTGGAGATCGCGCTTCCGATCACCGCACCGATCAACGCGCCGGCCACTGCGCCGTTCACATTGCTGTTGCTGTAATAGCTGTTGCCATAATAGCCGCCGTAGCCCGGATAGCCGTAGCCATAACCGTAGGACGGGTAGCTGTTGTACCCGTACGACGGAGAGCCGTAGCCATAACCGTAGGACGGATAGCTATAGCCGTAGCTGTAGCTGCGGTACGGGCCGTAGGATGCCGAACGGTAGCCATAGGACGGATAATATCCGACCGAATAGCTGCTGTAATAACGGCTGTGATGATGGCTGCGCGCCTCGGCGCTGGTCGGAAGGGCGACCAGGGCAACGGCGGAGGCAGCGAGAGCGACCTTGCTGAACATCGAAAAACTCCTCGATTTTTGAACGCGTCGACGTTTGAGAAAGAACGCCGACTCAGCGGGTTAGTTGCTCCCTGCAACCTGTCCGGCTGATGAACTCGCCGCTCGAAGGGGCCGGTCGGGCGCTCAGCAGCTATTGGCCGACGCCGCGCCCCCAAGCACCGCGCCAAGGACTCCGCCGATTGCGATCCCTTCACCGGTGTTGTTGCGATGGCCATCGGTGCCGGCGATCACTCCACCAAGCGTCGCTCCGGCGACGCCGCCGAGCGCAGCCCCCGTGGCCGGATCGGTGCAGCCGTAGCCATACCCCCGCCGCCCGTACGCGTTTGAATAGCCGTAACCGTTCGAATAGCCGTAGCCGACCGGATAGCCATAACCGCCTGGGTATCCGTAGCCGCTCGGATAGCCGTAGCCGCTCGGATAGCCGTAGCCGTAACCTGGATAGGTCCCGGGATAGCCATAGCCGCCGTAGGTCGGATAATTGTACCCGCCATAGGCCGGATACCCATATCCGTAGCCGTATTGCGGATAGCCGTAGCTGGGATAGCCGTAGCCTGATCCGTATCCATATCCGTAGTTGGGATAGCCCACGGAATAGTAGATCGAGCTGGTGCGGCTCGGATAGCCATAGCCGTAGCTCGAATAACGATAGCGGTCGTGATGCCGCCAATGGTGATCGCCATCGCGATCGCCACGCCACTGATGACCGTCACCGTCCCAGCGCGAATGATCGCGAGCCTGGGCGGCGGTTGGCAAGCCGAGTGTGATGGCGGCGGAGAGGAAAACTGCGACGAGTTTCTTCATGGAAAAAGACCCCTCGAGCAAACGCTTGGGGTCGCCCGACCTACGGGACGACTCAGCGGCCCGCTGCTGCGCCTTTCAACCTGTCAAGTTCATGAACGCCGTTTCGGCGGCTCAACGACCCTTCATCGAATAATCGAGTCCGATATCGACTGCCGGCGCCGACTGAGTGATGCGCCCGACCGAAATGAAGTTGACGCCCGTCTCGGCGATGGAACGGATTGTTTCCAAGGTAACCCCGCCTGAAGCCTCCAGCGGAACGCGGCCGGCGACGAGCGCCACCGCTTCGCGCAGCTTCGCCGGGTCCATATTGTCGAGCAGCAGCCGGTCCGCGCCCGCGGCCAGCGCCGGCTCGATTTGCTCGATGCGGTCAACTTCGACCTGGACCTGAAGGCCGGTATCGGCCCGCTTGGCGCTCCGAACCGCCTCGGCCACGCCGCCGCAGACGGCGACGTGGTTGTCCTTGATCAGCACGCCGTCATCGAGCCGCATGCGATGGTTGTGCGCCCCGCCCATCCGCACCGCATATTTCTCCAGCGCACGAAGGCCGGGGATGGTCTTGCGCGTGTCGATAACCACCGCGCCCGTCCCGTCGATCGCATCGACATAAGTCCGCGCCAGCGTCGCGATGCCCGACAAATGCTGCAGCGTGTTCAACGCCGATCGCTCGGCCGCGAGCATCGCTCGCGCGTTGCCATGAAGGCGCAGCAGCACGGTACGCGCCGGAACCCGCGTCCCGTCCTCGACCAGCCGTTCGATCGCAACGTCGGGATCGAGCTCATGGAAGAACGCCGACGCAATCTCGATTCCGGCGACGACAATCTCCTGCCGGGCATTCATCTGCGCGACGAAATGCGCGTTTTCAGGAATCGTCGCCCGCGAGGTGACATCGCCACCGATGCCGAGATCCTCGGCGAGCGTACCGCGAACGAAGTCGTTGAGGTCGAAATTGTCGGGAAGTGCCATCACGCACGGCTCTAGTGCGCGAGCTCCTCTGCTTTCAATATCTGCCAACGCCCTTCGCGATGTTTGTAGGGCTGCGCGTCCGTCGCCCGGAAGGCCGATCCGGTCCACGCGTGGATCGTCACGGTGACGTCTCCGTCATTGAGATCGATGACGTTGAAGCTCTGCTCCTGCTCGCGCACCCGGGTCGAGGTCGCGGTCCCGGCCTGAATAACGAGCACGCCGCCGGCGCGCGTTACGAAGTCGCTCGCATCCTGGCTCGACGCGTGATGCGCATGGCCAGCAAGCAATAGGTCGACGCCGGACTCCTCGATCGCATCGAGCGCCATTTCCTGCCGGCCGATCGCCCGCTCGACCTCATCGCCGACCTTCAGCGCGAATAGCGGATGATGGGTGACCAGCACCCGTACTGATTGCGCTGGCGTGCGCGCGAACGTCTCGCGGACGAAGGCGACCTGATCGCGGTTGATACGCCCGTCCTTGAACGTCAGCGACCGCGCGGTGTTGATGCCGAGCACCGCGAGCCCCGGTATTTCGAAGAATGGGCACAGACTCTCGTCGATGAAGCGGCGGTAGCGCGTCAGCGGTGACAGGAAGCGCCGCAGCACATCGTAGAGCGGTACGTCGTGATTGCCCGGCACGCCGAGCACCTCATGCCCGTGATCGCGCAATTGCCCGAGGAACTGGCAGGCCTCGCTGAACTGCTCGGTCCGGGCGCGCTGGGTGAAGTCGCCACTGATGACGACGAGGTCGGGCTTGAGCTGATCGACCTCGCGTTCGACCGCCTTCACGAGGCGGTCGTCGTGCGCGCCGAAATGCAGGTCGGAGAGATGGACAAGGCGGGCCATTTGAGGCCCAACGTTCAGAATCCGAGAAAGATCAACAGTTTGACGTCGATGCCAAAGCCTTCGGCGCGTTTTTGCTCGAGGAAATTGGGGATGTCGGCGCGGGCGACGAGGTGAACGTTGATGTCCTCATTCTCGTCGCCGCCGCCTTCGCCGATCTTCCGAACGCCGTGCACGCGAACCAGCGAGAAGCTTTCCGACAGCATACCCGGCGACGCAAAGAACTCGCCCAGCTTCTCCACCCGGTCGCCAGTGAAGCCGGTCTCCTCCTCCAGCTCCTTGATCGCCGTCGCTTCGACCGAGATATCGGGGTCTTCGTCACCGACGAGCCCCGCCGGAAGCTCGACGCAACGGCAGTCCGGCCCGACGCGCGGCTGGTCAACGAGGACGATCTTGCCCTCATATTCGGCAATTATGACAACGGCGCCGATGTCGCGCGTGCGGCTCGCATATTCCCATTTGCCGCGCTTCAGCAGGCGCACGAACTTGCCCTCGCACATCAGCTCGGGCGCGGGCATTTCATCCAGATTCATAGCTCGATCAGCTTGTCCGGGATCTCGTTCACGTCACCGTCCGAACGAGGGAAATGCTCGGCAAGCACCACGCCGACCTGCTCGATCGCGGCAACGATGCCGTCGCCCGGCCGACCCTCGCGGACATGCTCGAGCAATGCCGCCATGGCCTCGCCCCAGGTGCTGTCGTCCGTCACCTTCAGGATCGCTTCGTCGGCAACGATCTCGGCGCGGCGCTCCCCCATCGAGAGATAGATGAGGACGCCAGTACGCCCGACGGTCCGGCGCTCGGCAGCCGCGCGAAACACGGTCACGGCGCGGCGGCGAACACGCCGGTGCTTGGTTGTCGCCGGTGTCAGCGCGAGCCGCAACGGCAGCCATTTGAGGATCAGCAACGCGATCGTGAACTTCAGCGCCGCGAAGACCATCAGCAGCGTCAGCAATTGGCCGAGTGTCGGCTCCGGCTGCCATCCGCCCATGAGAAAATTGTACCACCATTCGAGCGCGGTCGGCCGCCATGCCGCCCACGCAAGCACCGCGAACAGCGGCACCAATGCCCAGTGCAGCGCAACGTCGTGATACGCATCGCTGAGCGGCGTCGCGACCGCGACGATCTCGCCGTTGGACTTGGCTTCAGCAGCGGCAATCGCCTCACTGACCTTGTCGTGGTCGGCTTCGGATAGCTTCATCACCATGAGCCCGACGCTCCCCCACCGCCGAACGATCCGCCGCCAAAGCCGCCGAAGCCGCCTCCGCCGCCGCCGCCGCCGCCCCAGGACGAACCACCGCCACCGCCCCAGGAGCTTCCGCCGCTCCAACTATTGCCACGCGACGCACGGCTAAGCTCGTTGAGGCCCCACAGCACGACCCACGGGTTCACCCCGCCACCGCGGCGCCGATAATAACGGCGGCCGCCCGCGCGGCGCATTGCCGACAGAATGACGAAGCCCGCGATCATCAGGACGAACGCTATCGGCACACCGCCGCCGCTCGACTGACGCCGTTCCTTCTGGACATGGCCGGCCGCAGCGGCATTCTTCTGCGCCTCTTCCGGCGGCAAGCTCATCTGCTTGACGATCGCGTCCGCGCCCGCCTCGATCCCTCCACCGTAATCCGGCGGGTTCTGCTTGAAGTGCGGGAGGATGTTCTCGCGAATGATGATGCCCGACATCGCGTCGGTCATATACCCGCCAGCACCGTAGCCGGTCGCAATCGAGACCTTCCGATCGTTCGGGGCAACCAGCAACAGCACGCCGTCGTTGCCCTTGGCGCTTCCAAGCTTCCAGTAGCGCCCGAGCCGATAGGCATAATCGTCGACCTCGTAGCCTTCGAGGCTCTTCACCGTCGCGACCGCAAACGCTCGGCCGCTCGACGCGTAAAGCGCCTCGGCCTTCGACCGCAGGTCGACGACCTGCGCAGGCGTCAGAATCCCCGCCTGGTCGACAACGGCCGAGCCGTTGTTATCCGGAAATTTCTGGGCCGCGGCGGGGGTCGCCAGAGCGAACAGCCCAAAGAACAGGACAGCGAGCAAGCGTGCCATCATGCAGCTTTCTTCAAATATTGCGGCCGGCGAACATCCGACCTCAGAATCGCGTCGATCTCCCGAACGCCAGTCTTGATTGCGCGAGGTGCGTCGCCATTGCGAAACAACGGCACCATGTCGCGTACGACGACGGCCGCACGCTGATTGGTCAGGAGTCCTTCAAGACCGTTGCCCACGGACACCCGCACCTGTCGCTCTTTAGGAGCGACGACGACCAGCACGCCATTGTCCTTGTCCGCCTGACCCAGCCCGAGCTTGTTGCCAAGCGCGGCGCTGTAAGTCGTGATGTCCGCCCCGTTGAGGGTCGGCACCGTCACAACAACAAGCTCATCCGTCGTCGCTTTCTCCAACGCTTCAGACTCCCTTGCCAACGCGATCTCATCGGTGGCCGGAATAATGTTCGCCCGGTCCTGAACGCGCATCAGGCCCACGTCGAACATCGAGTTCGTGTTCGAAGTGGGCTTGCCGCAGCAGGCGCAAGCTGCTGCGGCCACCAGAACGAGATAGGCCCTGGTCAGCTGTTGTTGCCGAAATCGACTGGCGGCGCCTGCTGCGCACTCGCCGAGGCCTCGAAAGGAACCTTCGGCTTGGCGCCGTAGAACACCTTGGCGCCGATCGCATCCGGGAAGGTGCGGATGCGCGTGTTATAAGCCTGCACCGACGTATTGTAGTCGCGGCGCGACGCGTTGATGCGGTTCTCCGTGCCTTCCAGCTGGTCCTGTAGCGCCAGGAAGTTCTGGTTGGACTTCAGGTCGGGATAGGCTTCCTGCAGCCGCTGCAACGGAATGATCGCCTGCGTCAGGCGCCCCTGCGCATCGTTGAACGCCTTCACCTTCGCCGGATCCGAAAGATCGCTCGCATTGAGCGTCACCTTTCCGGCGTCGGCGCGCGCCTGCGTAACCGCAATGAGGACGCTGCTTTCCTGCTTGGCATAGCCCTTCACCGTCGCAACCAGGTTCGGGATCAGGTCGGCGCGGCGCTGGTAATCGGCCTGGAGGTTGGCCCACTTGGCGTTGACGTCCTCCTCCGCGGTCGGAACGCTATTGAGGCCGCAGCCGGACAGGCTGATGGCGGCAAGCGGAGCAAGCAAACCAAAACGACGAAGTGCGGTCATTGGACCCTCCCGTGAAACGCGCCGCTAATTAGATACGCGCTCGTTCCGTTTCAATGCTGTCTTAACCGGGCAAAACAGCGGCGGCTTTCAATCTGGCGCACAGACGCTACGGTTCGGCTCGACGCGACGCGGCAAAAGGGGGCCTTTCATGCTCAGGGAATTTCGCGCATTCATCGCCAAAGGTAATGTGCTCGACCTCGCGGTCGCAGTCATTATCGGCGCGGCGTTCGGCAAGATCGCCACCAGCCTTACCGAAGACATCATCATGCCGGTCATCGGCTCGATCTTCGGCGGCCTCGATTTCTCGAGCTATTTCGTCCTCCTGGGGCCGGTGCCCGACGGCTATCACGGCAGCCTCAAGGATTATGCGGCGCTGAAAGCCGCGGGCGCTCCCGTTCTCGGCTGGGGTGCATTCGTCACGGTCGTGATCAACTTCATCATTCTCGCCTTCATCATCTTCCTGCTGGTTCGCTCGGCGGCCAAGATGATGCGCCGGGCCGAAGACGCACCTGGCCCGAGCGAAGTCGATCTGCTCACCGAAATCCGCGACGAGCTCCGGAAGCGCTAAGCCTTACTTCGGCTTGCCGAGGTATCCGGCTTCCTTGCGGAGCGCATCGCCGTCCATCAGCACGCCGTCGCTCATGACCTGATCGACGTGGCGCAGATCGCCGATGCGCGCTTCGGGATCGCCGTCGACGAGCAGCAAATCGGCTTCCTTGCCGACCGCGATCGATCCGGTGCGCTTGTCGATCTTAACGTTGCGGGCAGGAATGATCGTCGCCGTCGCAAGCGCCTCCGAAGTCGTCATGCCGCCATCGACGTAGAGCTCGAGCTCGCGGACCAGCTCCATGCCCTGCCCGTCCGTACCGGCGACTATTGGCACGCCGGCGCGGAACAGCTTGGTCACATACTCGCCCATGTGGTGGACGCTCGCGACCGCGTCGGCGCGGGTCATTCCGGGAAGGTACGGGATCGATCCTGACTTAAATCCGCGCTCGGTCGCCGCAGGCAGCGTCCCGACATAGGGCGCATAGGCCGGAGCGACCGTCCCCGCATTGGCAAGCAGCACGCCCTCGACCACCACCAAAGTCGGGTCGAGCGTGATCTTTTTCTCGGCCATCGTCCGGATCACGGTCTTGGTCGGCTCGGCATCGAGATCGACGTCCTTGAAATACTTGCCCGGGCCAAGCATCCGCATGGTCGTATTGGACTTGTCGACCACTTCCTGGGGCATTGCCTGCATCGTCGCGAAATAGATGTGGGTGATCTCATCGTAGCCCGCGTTGATCGCGTCGAGCGTGCGCATGCCCGCGGGAATGTGCCCATGAACATGCAACCCCAGCTGGTGGGCGAGGGCCGCACCCGGAGCGATCCACTCCGGCTTCATGGACGTGTAGAATTTCACGGCCGTCAGGTTGTTCGCCTTGATCTTGCGGACCGCCGCGAGCGTGTCGTCGAGGCTTCCGACGGCGAGACTGCCCTGCGCCACCAGCGGCCCCTTCTGATCGACGATGACGGAATCGAAGCATTCCGGCGCCAACAGCGTCCCCTTGTTGCGGCGCTCGCGCTGGGAAACTTCCAGCTCGATCGGACCGCCCGGGTTGCGACACGACGTCACGCCGAGCGCGAGCTCACTGACCGTCTGAAAGTCGTCGCCGACGTGCATGTGGCTGTCCCACAAGCCGGGGACGAGCGTCTTGCCGGCGCCATTGATGACCCGTGCACCAGCGGGCAGTTTCGGCAGCGCCTTGCCGACGCTGACGATCTTGCCGTTCGCGGCAAGGACATTCTGCCCGGCCACGAACCGTTGCTGGTCGGCGTCATAGATTTTGATGTTCTTGAACAGCACCGGCCGCCGCGCAGCAGCCGTCAGGAATTTCTTAGCCGTCGCCGGAGCCAGGGCCGCGATGGCCCTGTCCTGCGCCGCCTGGAGCTTGTCGAGATTGCCCTCATAGCCCGCCGGCAGGAGCGCCAGAGCACCGACCGCGCCAAAAAACCTGCCGCCCTCGACCCACAAGGGCTGCGGTGACTGGCCGATGCCGCGCAGGAAGATGAGGTCGACATGCTTGACGCCCTGGGGCCCGGACGCATCGGCCGACGCCACTTTTTCGAACGTCGCCTTGCCGCTTGGAAGCAATGTCAGTCCCGCTCGCCCAGCCGCCAGCAAAGCGTCGACTTGTGGCGCCGTCCCCACGAACGGCCCGCCCTGCGGCAGATAGAAAGCCGGGTTGCTATAGGCTTCACCGCCCTCGTCGACCGGGCTTTTCCAAGTCGCCTTGCCGCCGCTGATCGCGAAATTCTCGGCCGCATCGCCGCTCGGCGTGACGCCGCGGACGACGATCTCCGAGGGCATGCCATCGGAGCCATATCTGATCGTCTGGTCGGTCTCGAAGATCAGGCCGCGCAGCAGGATGGACTCGCGCATCGCGAGCCGGCCGTCGGCCTGCTTCCAGATATATTCGTCGCCATGCTTTCCGGCGGTCGAGACGACGACGTAGTGCGCGGCATCCGCCGGCGGGACGAGCAATTGCTCTTTGGGCGTCGGGTCGGCGAGAGCGGCGGACGCACAGGCGGTGAGCAAAGCGGCAAAAGCATAGCGGCGCATCGAATTCCCCCTTGGAATGTGCGCGCACCGTTACAACTGCTGTAACGATAGGCAATCGCCCGTTCGACGAGCCGACAGGCGTCTGCGGATTTTGATGAGTGGGGGAAGTGGGGAGCTTCTGTTGCCCGGTGCTCCCCAAACCGCTGGAATCCCCTTCTGTTGCCCGGTGGGGTCCGACCGCGCTTTAGCTTTGTAACTTCAATCCGTTAGGACGTCAGTTACGCGGCAAGAGCGAGCGCCTCGTTATCGTTGGCACTTGTGTGAATGAACCGTCACGGTGGCTCAATCCGATCGGCAATCAGGCCTTTATTGCACTCGTCGATCCTATTTCGCCCCCATCAGCAACCGCGTCTTCCCGCGGGTGATGGTGGAGGCGCCGGGGTACTGCCCCCCGGGTCCGAAATGCCTATTCCACCTAATAATCTACCGACATAGCCGGTCGCCCGGCATTCCTTAGATAGGGATTTCGGCTTAAAATCTCAAGAATCCCCTCTGGAAACCTGAGGGCCAGTGCTGATATGGGGCGTCAGCCGATGGCTATAGATGGGGAACGCAAACACATGAAAAAGCTGGCTTTTGTCGTGATCGGGACAGGCGCTCTGCTGACCGCCGCCTGCAACAAGGGCAATGAGGATCAGGTCAACAACGCCGAGATGAACCAGCCCGCGCCCGAGCTGAATGCGCTTGCCAACGACGCCGCCAATGTCGCGGACGAGGCGAATGCGCTCAACACGCAGGCGCAGAACCTCGCCAACGAGGCGAACACAATCGAAGACAATACCGTCAATCCGAAGGACGCCGACGAGCAGAACGTCAGCGGCATGTAAGCTTGGCCGACGAGGCCATCCCCGCAGCGACGCTGATCGTCGTTCGCGACCGCGCCGGCTCGGCTCCCGACCTGTTGATGGTCGAGCGCGCCGAAGGGATGGCCTTCGCAGCCGGCGCTTTGGTGTGGCCCGGCGGCCGGATCGATCAGGCCGACCGCAACCGCGCCAGCGAACTCGGCCTGGGTGAAGACGGCGCCGCGCGCGTCGCGGCCGTTCGCGAGACCATCGAGGAGACGGCGATCCCGGTCGCGCTTTCGCCTATCTCGGATCGGCAGGTCGCGCTCGCCCTCCAGGGTGAGTTGATTGCCGATCGGCCACTGGCCGACAGCCTGAACGAGCGCGGACTGGCGCTCGACCCCGACATCCTCACACCCTTCGCGCGCTGGGTGCCCAAGTTCCACGCCGTGCGCCGCTTCGACACGATGTTCTTCATCGCCAGGGCACCAGACGGCGACTGGGAACCGAACGTCATCGAAGGCGAATGTGCCGCCGCCCATTGGCTCTCTGCCGCTGAGGTCCTCGAACGCGAGCAGCGCGGCGAAGCGCGCCTCATCTTCCCCACCCGCCGGAACCTCGAGCGTCTCGCCCAATTCGGTTGCTACGAAGAAATCCGGGCCGATGCCCTCGCCCATCCGATCGAGCCGGTCACGCCATGGGTCGAGGAGCGTGACGGCGAGAAATTCATCACCATCCCGGGCCATCTTGGCTATCCGGTCACCGAGGAACGGCTCGACGGCCTCTGGAGGGGCTGACCACGAGAGCGAGTCGCCGTGCTTTGGGCACGAAAAAGGGGACCCGCCGAAGCGGATCCCCTTCTTTGCGAACTAGCGAAGCTCTTACTTCAGATGGTTCGAAAGGTGCTTGTTCATCTCGAACATGCTGACTCGGTCCTTGCCGCCGAAGATCGGCTTCAGCGTCGAATCGGCAACGATTTCTCGTTTGTTTTGAGGATTTTGCAGGTTGTTCTTCCGGATATGATCCCACACCTTCGACACCACCTGGCTACGCGGAAGCGGAGCGCTTCCCGTGATCTTTGCCAGATCCGCCGACGGGGTCACCGGACGAGCCAACCCCCCACCTGCACTACGACCAGTACCTTTTGCCATCAGGCCCTCCTGTTGTTCCTCTTCCGATAGAGCGCAAAGACGCATCCATTGCAATGCTATTGCAGAGGGAAAATCAGTTGTGTCGGGAAGAGAACGGAACGACGCGGTTGCGTGCATCGTGGCCGATGTCGGCACGGCCTCCGAACGGGATGTCCGACCGGCGGCACCAGTCCTCCACGATGGCTACCTCGTTCACTGCGAAATCGACGTCATTCTCAAGCACATCGGCCACCCGCCCCAGCCGCAGCCGGGCGACGCGACGAACGTTTGGCGATCCCGTCACATGGAACATCGTCCGGTCGATCCGGTAGAGGTGCTCGCCCACCTCCTCGATCAGCAGTTCGACCCCCGTCAGGTCCGGCTCCAGCGGCGTCCCAAGCAAGTTTGACAACACCGTCAGGTTGAACGCCATCGCCGGTCCGTCCAGCCCGGGCTCCAGTGCGGCTTCATCGCGCCGCACAAGCCAGTCGAGCGCGCGGTTCACTGCTGCCTCGCCCCCGGTGACACCATGGTCGCCGCGGAGCACGTCCTGCGGCATCGGCCCCCATGCGACCTTTAAACCCGTCTTGTGAAAGCCCGCATGGAGAAAACCTGCGTCGCTGTAGCCAAGATACGTCTTGCCCCGCGCGGCGTCCGGCAAGCCTGCCAGCGCTGCTTCGGCAATCCGGTTCGAACCGTAGCCGCCCCGCGCGTACCAAACGGCATCGACCGACGGATCCGCCATGACCTCGCGAAGTGCCGCCAGCCGCGCCTCGTCAGGCCCCGCGAAATGCCCTTCGCTCAGGAAACATTGCGGGTGGATCGCCAGTTCGCAGTCGCCCCGCGCCGCGACAATCGCCTCCATTCGCTCGGCCGCTTCGGGTTTCAACGGGCAGCTTGGAGCGACAATTGCGATCTTCATCTTGTGCCTCATTACCCTCCACGCGCCGGCTCCGGATATCACCAGTGCCGATTTGCGGCTACTTAGGCGAGGCGCAGTTGAGGGAGGGGCACAATGCAGCTTTATCTCGCAATGGGTATCGGGTTTGTCCTGGCGTCGCTGTCTGACTGGCTCTTCATGGGCATCCTCTTCCACCGTCACTACAAGACGTTTCCGGAGGTCTGGCGCGATACCACCGACGAACGCGGCAAGATCATCGTCGCGCAGGCATTCGCGGCGTTGACCGCCGTCGGGTTCGTCCTGCTTGCAAGCGCGCTTGGGCTGGTTCTGCCGCGACAGGCTTTGGCCCTCGCCTTCGCGATCTGGATCATCGGGCCGCTGCCGCTGCTTCTCGGCAATCACCTCTTCATCAAGCTCGATAAGATGGTGACCATCAGCCATTCGCTCGGCTGGCTCGTGAAGCTGCTGCTGGTTGCCGGCGTTACCGCCGCGCTTCTTTAGCTATTCGCGATCCTTGCGCCACGCCGCGAGCGCCTCGGAACGATTAACCAGCGACGAGATCTCGCGCGCATCGAGCTCGCTTTCGAAGTTTACCCCGAGGACGTTGGGGCCATGCCACCGCACGACCGCCGCACGCCCGAGGATTCCGCAATCGAGGACGACTTCAGTCCCTGTCGCGAGGCTGAGCGAACAGTCGAGCTTCGCGCCGCCGGCCGATACGTCGAGCAACTGCACCGAATGGCGCTCGCCATTGGCCTGGAGGAAAGCAGGCAAGGCCACGGGCACTCGCGGATAGACGCGGCGGTCTTCGAACGAGACCGGATCTTGGGAAGGTTGGACGCTCGCCATAGGTGCCTTAGCCGGTGGCGTAGCACCGAGGTGCTTCCCAAGGAGTTAATCTCTCCTCGTCCGCAATGGATGAAAGCGGGTGAGACCACCTGCCGCTACCCGTAGCCCCCTAGCTCCAGCAAGCGGTCTCGGGAGCCTGCCTAGGAGCGAACCGCCCGCCGGATAAGTGAACGAAAGTGAGGTACCCGCTGGCATCGGCGCCGCGATTGGTGCAGCTTCCGCTGCCTGGAGGGGTATCCATGAAGAAATCGACTGCGCTCGCGCTCGCTACCGCTGCCTTGTTCGTCACGTCCGCGGCGCCGCCCGCCGATTACGCGATCCTCATCCATGGCGGCACGATCTACGACGGCACCGGCCGAGATCCCTATGTCGGCGACGTCGCGCTGAAAGGCGACAAGATCGCCTACGTCGGCCCGCACGCTCCGGGTACCGCCGCGCGCACTGTCGATGCCACCGGCAAGGCGGTCTCGCCGGGCTTCGTCAACATGCTGAGCTGGGCGACCGAAAGCCTCATCGCCGACGGCCGCGGGGTCAGCGACACGGTCCAGGGCGTAACGCTCGAAGTCATGGGCGAAGGCGATTCCATGGGCCCATGGAACGACGAGATGAAGCGGCTCGACCTCAAGCGACAGGGCGACATCAAATATCCGATCCGCTGGACCACGCTCGGCCAATATCTCGAATATCTCCAGAAGAAGGGCATCACCCCCAACGTCGCCTCCTTCGTCGGAGCGACCACCGTCCGCGTCCATGAGCTCGGCGAGAAGGACGTCGACCCGACCCCCGCCCAGCTCGACCGCATGCGCGCGCTCGTCCGACAGGCGATGAAGGAAGGCGCGCTCGGCGTCGGGTCGTCGCTGATCTACGCGCCCGCGACCTATGCCGAGACTCCCGAGCTTACCGCCATCACGACCGAAGCGGGCAAGTGCGGCGGCATGTACATCAGCCATATGCGCTCGGAGGGAAACAAGCTTCTCGAGGCGATCGACGAGCTCGTCCAAATCAGCAAGGATTCTGGCGCTCCGGCCGAAATCTACCACTTCAAGCAAGGCGGTGAGCCCAATTGGGGCAAGCTCGACGCGGCGATCGCCAAGGTCGAGGCCGCGCGCGCCACCGGCCAGCGCATCACCGCAGACATGTATATGTACCCCGCCGGCGCCACCGGGCTCGACGCGGCCATGCCGACCTGGGTCCAGTCGGGCGGCCTCGAAGCCTGGACCAAGCGCCTCAAGGACCCCGCCACGCGCGCGCGGCTGGTCAAGGAAATGCGCACCCCGTCGAACGACTGGGAGAACCTCCTGCTGCTCTCCGGAAGCCCCGACCGGGTGCTGCTGATCGCGTTCAAGAATCCGAAGCTGAAGCCCTTGACCGGCAAGACCCTGGCCGAGGTCGCCAGGATGCGCGGCAAGAGCCCCGAGGAAACCGCAATGGACCTCGTCATCGAGGACGGTAGCCGTGTCGGCACGGTCTATTTCCTGATGAGCGAAGACAACATCAAAAAAGAGGCCGGCCTCAAATGGATGGGCCTTGGCTCCGACGAAGCGTCGGAAATCCCCGAAGGCGTGTTCCTCAAATCGAGCAGCCACCCCCGCGCCTACGGCAACACCGCGCGCTTCCTCGGCCACTACGTCCGCGATGAACGCGCGACAACGCTGCAGGACGCGATCCGCCGCTTGACCTCACAGCCCGCGACCAACCTCGGCATCCGCAATCGCGGCTACCTGGCGCAAGGCTATTACGGCGACGTCGTCATATTCGACCCCGCGCAGATCCAGGACCACGCAACCTTCGAGAAACCCAAGCAGCTCGCGACCGGCGTCGACGATGTGTTCATCAACGGCACGCAGGTCCTCAAGGACGGCAAGCACACCGACGCCAAGCCCGGCCGCTTCGTCCGCGGACCCGGCTGGACCGGCTGGCCCGGGGGAGGCGCGTGCAAGCCCTAGCGTTCTGATGGCGCGAATGGGTCGGAAGCGGACGCTAGCCCCGAGTGGGCATTCAGTACCAGTTGGGACCAAACATCCCGAGCAGGTCAAAGGTCGGGTAAAGCAGAAGATAGTAAATGAGGGCCGCGAGACTCCACCTCTTGCCCGGCGCGAAAGCGACCGCTGCTACCCCGAGCGTGAAGGCAAGATAGATTATCCACCACCTCAACGTCGTCGCTTGCGCGATCCCGAGCAATTGTAGGCACGACATGGACAACAGGTTGCAAGCATACATTCCGCCAATCAGCCAACGACGGTGTTTGAAATAATAATCGTCGAGGTCAGGCCATTGCTCGATATCTTCCGGGAACACGAGCTGAGCGATCAGATAATACAGGCCGAAGATGATGAGCCCCGCGGCCAGACTGATGAAGCTGATTGGGATGTCGTGTCGCGTCTGCCAGGCTATCAGCCAAAAGCTGACAATGTCGAAGCAGATCGCCACTGCGAGCAATGGGCTCAGCCAGCCGACCCTGATCTTGTGGCGAAGTTCCAACGCTTTGCCAAAGCCGCCCAGGGCCTCGGCAATCGCCAGGCCCATCAAGAAGCCGAAGAGCGAAAAGGCGAAGCTGAACTCGTCCATTGGGCGCTCCCACTGGAGACTTAATACCACGCCGATGACTAGCTGCTAACGGCAGCAATGGGTCGAAAGCGGACCTCACTCTAATCGCTCGTTAAGACCCGGCGTGACGTTACAATCTCATATTCAAATCAGGTATGAGAGCTCGTCCGGGGGGCGGACAGGCTTGGCCAACCTACAAGCCAGGTCGGCGAGGGGGGGAACTGCAAATGTCTGTCGACGAGCGCAAAGGACTGAATCGCTACAACGATTTGTATCTCTGGATGATCATCCCGATGGTCATCATGCAGATCGGGATATTTCACGATTATTGGGGCGACCTGACCGAGAACGCCTGGCCTGTTCACATCCATTATTGGACCGCGACCCTGTGGTATCTCTTCTTGATCCTCCAGCCATATTATGCCGCGCGCCGGCAATTCGACCGGCACCGGACGAACGGGATCATCGGTTTCTTCCTCGCCGGTGGGGTCGCTCTCACGGCGCTGAGCGCGCTCAACCGCGATATCGTCAACGCCGACCTATCCGCGAAAATGCGCGATCAGTTCGGTGCGTTCGAGCCGTGGTTCTTTTACGGCGTCGCGACGGTCGAGCTGGTCATGATGTCGGCCTTCATTGTCGCCGTTATCCAGGCAATCCGCTATCGGCGCTCGCTGTCCGATCACGCCTGGTGGCTAATCTCCACGGTGTTCATCATCATGATGCCGGCGCTCGGCCGTGGATTAGGGTTCCTCTGGGGCATCGTCTTCGGTCAGAACGACCCGGGACTGGCCTTATCGCCGCTCTACCTCACGACGGCGATCATCATTGCATTGCTGGTTTGGGCGGCACGAAAGTACGGGCGCCTTAATCACCCTGCCACCTGGCTGGCATTGGGGGTCAACCTCTTCAATCTGCTCATCGAACCGCTCGGAAAGTGGGAATGGCTGCAGGGCGTGTTGAAGGTGATGATCAAGAACTAGATTGCGGCAGATTTGGGTCGATTTCTGACGCTCGGATCGTATCGGCGGATTTGGGTGGAAAGCGGACGTTCGCGGCTACAGCTTATTCCACCAACCTAAGACACGCAGCCAAGCGCCGCTGAACGCGAGGATCACCATCACTGCCGGAACTGCGATCATGAGCAGCACGCCCCGAGCGTCGATGGGACCGACGGTACGAAAGACCAGAAGCCCAAAGAGGAAGGGCGCAAATGGTAGCAACAGAAGCTTGGTCGGCTTCATCCGTAAGATCCAACTACCGCGTTCACGCAGGAAGGACACTTCGGAATAGGGCAGGAACATGGAGTAGCGAACGAATGGCGAGAACGGGCTAATCCTGTAGGTTACTCCGCTCTCATCGTGCTCCACATCGTAGGCGAGTGGACCAAGCTTCCGCTCCACTTCGGTAGAGATGTGCGCCGCAGTCGTCATTGCCTCCGGCTTGGTCAGCACAAACATGCGCCAATTGTAGCCCGTCTAACCGAGTGGGCTAGTGTCTGCTTTCGACCCAAAGCAGACATCAGGTGCTCAGTCAGGACCGTCGTCATTCTCGAGACGGCTTGGTCCATTCCTCGATGATTTTTCGTTCTTCATCGGACAGCTGATTTCCCCGAAAACCAGGCCGCCTAAATTCTATCTCGCGAGTGTCCTTAGTAATCTCGAGACCTGGGCGTCGTTCCCGTTTCGTTAGGCCTTCAGGCGGGGTGGGCTCTCCGAATTCGATCCCGGCACGCTCACCCCGCGACCATGCCACCCAACCGTCCACCGCTTTGCCGTTGCAGCGGAGGGTTATTTGCGTGTCAGGTGCCGGCAGCTTGTCGCCGATCACCTGCGCTCCATGTTCAGATAGATCTCTAATTCGCACCGGAATCCGAGAATTTAAGTGCTCGATCATCCCCGTCAGGATCACGTTCGCGCGTGCTGACCGTCTGTCATCGCTATTCATGCGGGGCCTCCGCACTTCACTCAATAGCTATTTATCGGTTGAAATGCTGAACCGACAATCTCCACAATGGGTCGATTGCTGCCTCTCACTAGTAAGCTTTAGGCGGGGTTCTTTTGCCGAGACTCTAGTCTGGGATCCGGTCCGTAATCGTTGTCGCCTACGTCGCCTTCGGCCAGCAGCAGACCCAGCATCAAAAGGACTGGTATAAGCAAGATGAGATTCCAGGCGCCGAGATCTGGCCACAAAGGGTCGTAAGCGTGAAGCTGCACACGAAGTAGCTCGTAGACGTTGGACGCGAGGATTGGCGGCAGCATCAGCACCCACCAACCTGAACGCCCGTGATCGTGCGATCGCCTGACAAACAGCGCGAAGAATGGAATTGCGGTTATGAGAATCGGGACTTCTCTGGCGATCACCAGGGTTGGCCAATGCAGAGTTGCAGCGAAACCTTCTGTGAAAGCAGTCGTGATAATCCACGAAGCGATCACATAGTTTAGGACCTCAGTCCTTCGAGAACGCCCGCTTAGGACGAAAGAATGGCTGACGGTCCGAACGACCGAGGCCAATGCTTCGCGCAAGGTCTCTGCAAGCTGCGCCATTTCGCGCAGGGTAAGATAGGTTGGTAAGCGTCTGCAATGGGTCGAACGCTGACACTAAGGGCGGAAAGCTGACACTGCGGCAGGACTGACTAGGAAAATCCAGCGGCGCTACAACATCAGGTCGCTGGCGTGGATCGTGAACAGGCCGTCGATCCTCACCGCGAAGTCCGCAACTCCGTCACCATTGGTGTCGCCTGCGACGTAGGTGACCCCGCTCTGCTGGTAATAGCGCAGTTCCCCGGCATGGTGCCCGAACGCCGCATTGCCGATGAAGCTGAAGGCCTGGTCACCGCCGGTAAGCGTGTTGGCATCGACGTTCGAGAAATCGAGCTGGTCGCCCTCGGCCTGGCTGAAGTCGTGGATGCGGTCGGCGGTGCCGCTGGTCATCCCGGCAAAGTCACCGTCGCGGAACAGGAAGGTATCGGCTCCGGTGCCGCCGTAGAAGCGGTCCATTCCAGCCCCGCCCTCGAGCGTGTCATTGCCGCTTTCGCCATAGAGCAGGTCGGCGCCGCCGCCGCCCTTGATGATGTCGTTGCCGCCGCGGCCGTAGAGGAAGTCGTTATACGAATTGCCGATGATGACATTGTCCTGGTCCTGGCCGTAGCCGCGAACGACCGTGCTGCCCTCGGCAAGGTCGAGTTCCTCGACATTGGCCCTGAGCTGGTATGAGGCCAATGACGAGATGACCTTGTCATTGCCTTCGCCGAGATTCTCGTAGGCATAATCGGTGGTGTCGTTGACGTAATAAGTGTCGTCCCCGATGCCGCCATACATCCGGTCATAGCCCGCGCCGCCGGTCAGAATATCGTTGCCGTCGGCCCCGAACAGATAATCGTCGCCGCCCATGCCATTGAGCGTATCGTTGCCTTCATAGCCGTAGAGCTTGTTGGCGAAGTCGGTGCCGGTGACGAGATTGTCGATCGCATTGCCTTTGCCGATGTAGGCCGCGCCAGTGAGCGTCAGATCTTCGACATTGGCGCGCAGCGTCACGTCGACCGACGAGATGACCAAGTCGTGACCCTCGCCGGCATTCTCGTAGGCGAAGTCCGTCGCGTCGTTTACGTAATAGGTATCGTCGCCCGTACCGCCGTACATCCGGTCGTAGCCCGCGTCCCCGGACAACGAATCGTTGCCAGCGTTGCCGAACAGATAATCGTCGCCATCGTTGCCGGTCAGGCTATCCGCGCCGCCATTGCCGTAGAGCTTGTCATTGCCGCCGCCGCCGTCGAACTCGTCATTGCCGACGTTGCCATTCAACGTGTCATTGCCGTCGTTTCCACCGAAGAAAACGCCTTGGGTGCCAGCCCACATCACGTCGTCAAACCCCGATCCGGTGATGTGCTCGACGCTTACTATCGTGTCGACGCCAATATCGGCGGGGTCACCTGATCCAGACGATCGAATCTGCCCGGTCGCAAGGCGCAGATCGACTATGATTCCGGCGAGGACCTCGGTGTGATTGTAATATAACCAGTCGCTCCCACCGGCCCCGTCATAATAATCGTTTCCGGCACCACCTTCGAATAGATCCTGGTCAGGCCCGCCATAGGCAGTGTCGTTGCCGGCTCCATCGACGACCGTATCGCCGCCGAATTCTCCACCGCTCCCGGTGTGGAAGACATCGTCACCGTCGCCGCCGATCAGAATGTCAGGACCAGCTCCTCCATCGAGGATGTCGTTACCATCGCCGCCTTCGATCCAGTCGTTGGCGTCTTCTCCCTCGAGAAAATCATTTCCGGCGTCGCCGTAAAGGTGATCAGCTCCATCACCACCGTGCAAACGGTCGTCGCCGTCGCCGCCAAAGAGATAATCTTCGCCACCGGCGCCGATCAGACCGTCGGAGCCCGCCAGCCCATTCAAAATATTGCCAGCATCATTGCCGGTGATGACATTATCCAGCTCGTTGCCATTCCCGGTGACGGGCGCATTTCCGGTCAGCATCAGATCTTGCTCACCGGCAGCCAGTGTGTAGTCCACCGAGCTTTGAATGGGTCCGGGCGTGCCTGAGTAAACTACGAAATTCGCGGCGCTGATGGTGCCTCCGCCAGAAAAATGCACGTCGGCAAATTTCTGTGCCTGTAGTGGTCCATTTCCGTCGGGATCGTAAAAGAGCTGGATGGTCCCAACCTCATTGGAACCGGTCCACAAGATGCGTTGGCTAGCAGTCGTTGCAGGACCAAGGCCAAATGCGCCTGCGCTGAGCTGTCCCGGCGCGAGCCCTAGGAAGACGCTGGAGTCCAGATAAATCTTGTCGTCGGGCCCGGAAAAGTCGGTGATGCGATCGATGCTGGCCAAATCGTTGAAGTAAAAGCGATCGGCGTCCTCGTTTCCGGCCAGTGTGTCACTGCCGAGGCCGCCGATCAGAATGTCAGATCCCTTGCCGCCTGCCAAAAGGTCATTGCCGGCGCCGCCGCTCAGGAAGTCGTCCCCATCCCTGGTTTCAACGTAATCCGCTCCGGCGCCCGTGATGACCGTGTCTCCGTAGGGGCTGCCAATGATCTTGAACGTCTCGAAATTAGTAAGTTGGGTCCGGTTACAGTCGATGGTTCCATCGGCTGCGACCACAAATTTGGCAGCGCTGTTGAACCACCAGAAGTCGCCCTCGAACAAATCGTTTCCGGCACCTCCATCGAGGAAAAATGCATCGTGAGCGTAGGTTTGCGTGATGTAGAAATGGTCGTCGAAGTCGCCGCCGGGAAGATAGGCAAACTCGACCTGCTCCATGTAGATTCCGCCGGCTGTGCCCCAGAACTGGGTGCCATCACCCGACAATGACACTTGGAGAGGTCCTGATTGGGCCACTTGGTACGACAGGATGTCCCGGCCCGCTTCCCCGTAGATCGCATCGGACGTCGTGCTCAGGACGGTAATGTGGTCGTTGCCGGAGCCGGCATGGACAGTGGCTGACTCGAAGTTGGAAGCTGCGATTCCGCTTGAGGTCGTGATCGTGTTTGCGAAGGTGACCGTCAGGTCCTGAGTATAAGCGCTGAGATTGTCGAAGAAATAGTCTGTCCCGGACCCACCGTTGAAATTCCCGCCGGTCGACGCACCAAAGACCTGGTCGTTGCCGCTTCCTGTATTGACGTTATCGACGCCCGATCCAGAGTAAATCTGGTCATCGCCGCCGCCCGTTGTGATATTGTCATTGCCGGACCCGCTATGGATTTCGAACGTCTCGAAATTTGCGAAGCTTCCGAAGCTGCTCGTGATGCTTCCCCCGCTGACGAGGAAGCTGAGACCGGTCGTTAATAACGAGCCGTTGAATTTGAGCAGGTCTTGGCCCGCGCCCCCATCCATGCTCACGCTAAGCCCGGCGGTGTTCGAGCCAAGCTTCAGGTCAAACGTGTCATTGAAAGCGGTTCCGACATAGTCGACGCTTTCGGCGTTATAGATGATGATTCCGCCGGCAGCAGGGTTGGCGAAGGATCCCGCGTTCCCGTACAACACGCCTGTATTGTACAAATCCCACGCGTCGAAGGTCGCCCCTGCGCCCCAATCGACATGAATGACCAGATCGTCGTGACCGTCGAGTGCATCAATTACGATGCTCTCGTTGGGAGGCGTGTCAAAAATGAGCGTATCGTCACCGTCCGTGGCGACGAAGATTCCCTTGGGATTTACAAAGACTGCCACCAACGCCCCCAATCAGCTCGGACGCTAGCGACAACATGTTACGATGCAATAGAGAAGTGGCCAGCTGAGACTACAAGTCTGATCAACTGGTGTCCGCTTTCGACCCATTGGGGACATTAGTCTGGATTGGGACGATACTCCAAAAGATCACCTGGCTGGCAGTCGAGCGCCTTGCAGATCGCGTTGAGCGTATTGAACCGGAATCCCTTCACCTTCCCGGTCTTGAGCAGCGACAGATTGGTAAGCGACATGCCGATCTTCTCGGCGAGCATGCTCAAGCTCATCTTCCGCCTGGCGAGCATCACATCGACGTTGACGATGATGGCCATCAGAGGATCGATTCATTGTCTTCGCGCATCGCCGCGCCGAGCCGGAAGGCCTCCGCAAGCAGGAGCGCGAGCGCCCCGCCGACGAACAGTCCGAAGCCGAACTGCCCGTCGACGCGGGCGCTGCGCAGACCGCTGGCGCTTTCCGAGATTATAGGGAGAAGTCGGAATTCACCAGCGGTCGTGTGAAGCTGCGAAAGCAGGAGGGGCGGAAGCGCGATCGCCCGCAGCCAGTACCAGACGTTCAGTGCGATCAGCATCCATCCGATGAAGCGAAGGCGGCGGACGGCAACATCGTTGAAGGGCTGCCCGCTCGCGATCTGCTCGATGAGCCTCAGAAGCATCAGGAAGACGCTGATCCACAGGCCGCAGGCCAGCAGCATGTCGAGGGACTGCAGCGCCGCATAGGTGGGTCCGCCGCTGCGCACGTTGAGCGTGCCCCGGTCGAGCGAGAGAGTCCCGACAGAAGCGCCCGACACGCCCTGAACATTCGTCGACGGCGCAGGGTCGATGCGCAGCGGAAGGGTGGTTGTGGCCGCACCTCCGCTCGCGGCGGCGCCGATCACGGCAGCAAGGCCGATGAGGCCCGCAACGATCGCAACCACCATTGCGGCATATAGGCAGATCTTGAGTAAGCGGACGGTCATGCGGGGGCTCCTTTGAACCGCCGCCTACACTCATCTTTCATGAAATGCAATGAATTTTTTATGTTTTACGTAAAATACCGAAGGGAAGTGCTGAGCTTCCAAACGCCGCTGGTGGTCCGTGCCTTGCTGGTCCGGAAATCGGTCGCCATCCGATCGAGCGCCGCATAATCGCTGCGCTCCACCGCCTTGTGGACGGCATCGACGACGATCTTGCGCTCGACCAGCTCATTGCCATCGACGTGTGCCGAAGTGATTTCCTGTTCGACAGCGAGAAGGTTGTGACCCGATGGGGACACAAAATAAAAGGTGCCGAGAAAAGCCGCTGCCGCGCCAAGCGCGATCGATCGCAGCCCAAGGGCCCATAGAAACGCTCCTACATTGCCGGCGAGCGTATCTCGGATATGTTGCGGATTAGTTCCTGCCGGCGTGGACGTGGCCCAAGCGTCAACATTTTACTTCTTCACCAAGCTTACAAAACAGCCTGCAGCCAGCCAGCTGGTTGCCCGAGATCCATGCCATGAGCGCCTCCTAGGTTCGGACCTAGTGGCAGCATTCGACCCGAGGCTGCCGCTAGAAGCGATTCGAAAGGACGAGGCTACCAGATGACGTCAGTAGTCGGATCGAACGTGCCAACCACGTCGATCTCCATGTCATAACCGCCACCATCGACGTCCAAGAAAAGATGAGTGACTCCTCCAACGATAGTCACAGTCGCTTGCCCTGCCGCGTCGCCACTCGGAAACTGGACGAATGTAAAAGCCTGATTTCCATCGCTGGTGGAATCGGCATCAATTACCGAGAGGTCGATCTTGTCGATCCCGGTTTCGAAGTCTTCGATCTCATCTGCCGAATGCACGACTGATTCCGTCGCTGCGTTGAAGATGAATGTGTCAGAACCGGTCCCGCCATACATGTAGTCGCGGCCGTCACCTCCGGTGATCTTGTCGTCGCCGGCGTCGCCGGCAATGTAGTCGCTCAGGCTCCAGCCATAGAGCAGATCGTTGCCGTCGTTGCCGTACAGCGTGTTGCTGCCACCTTCGCCATAGAGGACGTCGTTGCCGCCCCAGCCGACTAAGGTGTCGTCGCCGTCGTCACCATGGATTTCATCATTCCCGGCGCCGCCTGCAAGATGGTTGTCCAACAGGTTGCCGTAAAGCTTTGCGCCCGTGCCGAGCGTGATCTCGCCCCACTCAATGTCGTCCTGAAGCGTGTAAGATGCGAAGGATTCGAAGATGGTATCGGTGCCTTCGCCATCAGCCTCGTCGACCACGTCGGTCAGGCTGTCGATGACGTAAATATCGTCACCAGCTCCGCCGTGCATGACATCGTCGCCGGCGCCGCCATCGAGATAATCGTTGCCCTTGCCGCCAGTTAACGTGTCCGTCCCCGCGTCGCCATAGAGGCCGGTGTCTGTGCTGCCGGCATAGAGCGCGTCGTTGCCATTGCCGCCATGCAGGCGGGTGACGTGGATGTCGCCACTCACATAGGTCCCCGCATACAACATGTCGTTGCCGTCCAACCCGAACAATTCGTTGTTCACACCCTTGTCGGTCAGGACGTTGTCGAGCGCATTGCCGGTCAGGGTTCCGGAATTGCCGTTGAACGTGCCATTCTCAACATACGTGGGGAGGACGTAATCGATGTAGCCCGCGACGTTGAGGATTACTGTGTCCGTGCCTTCGCCAGCATTCTCGATCAGGACGTCGCCGACATCGTCGACATAGAAGAGGTCGTTCCCGGTTCCGCCTTCCATGCTGTCCACGCCTGCGCCGCCATTCAGGCTGTCATTGCCCTCCTCGCCGTGCATTGTGTCGTTGCCGGTGCCACCGATCAGGGTGTCGTTCTCGGTCCCGCCCCACAGGATGTCATTGCCGCTTCCGCCGTTCAGCGTGTCGTTGCCGGCCAGGCCGCGCAGCACGCTATTTCCACTGTTGCCAATCAGAACATTGGCGAGGGCGTTGCCATCGAGCAGCAAGTCGGCCGTGCCGATCTGAATCGCATTCTCGACCTCGCCCGCGGTACCGAGCCCGTACAACGCGCTTGTCCGAACCGTATCAATTCCTTCGCCGGCATATTCGGTGATCTGATCACCTTGGTCATCGACATAATAGACGTCGTCGCCGGTTCCGCCGAACATATGATCGGCTCCGGCCCGGCCATTGATCGTGTCGTTCCCGGCATCGCCTTCGATCGTGTCGACGCCAACGCCACCGTCCAGATAGTCGTTGCCGTCACCACCCCATAGGGTGTCGTCGCCGCCCTTGCCGAACAGGCGGTCATTGCCGTCACCGCCCGAGATGAGTTCGACATTTGCATGTCCATTGATGACATTGCTTAGCGCGTTGCCGGACAAGCTGGCAGGACCCGCCGTGCTGCCGTGAAAACCTTGGACGGAGATGTTCTCGATATTGTCGGGCAAGCTGTAGCTCGCCCCGCGCGCAACTTGCACGCTATCCGTGCCCTCGCCGGCATTTTCGATGAAGCTTGCGGGATTGCTGGCGTCAGCACGGTAGATGTCGTTGCCATCACCTCCGTAAATTCCGGCACCGCCAATGAATTGCACGAAGTAATCGCTGCCAAGGCCACCGTAGATGGAGCCGAGGACTGAATGGTAATATCCAAAGAAGTCGTCGTTGCCGTCGCCACCGTCGAGGGTGAGGCCGACTGAATCGGCGTAAATGTTGAAGCGGTCATCGCCAATGCCACCCGCCGCGAAAATGTTGGGAGCGCCGCGAACGTTGATCGTGTCATTGTCCGCGCCGCCGTCGACACTGGCTCCCGCCGCCCACAAGTCGAACCTGTCCGCGCCCAGACCGCCCAGAACGTTCGCCAAGCCCGACTTGAGCTGAACGACGTCGTCGCCGTCACCCATGTCGGCTGTCGTTGAATCGCCGCCCTGGACGGTCAGCTTGTCGTCACCGCCAAGAAAGTCGAGATTGTAGGTTCCGGTGCCGCTAACGACGTACGTATCGTTGCCGCTCGTGAATGTGGGCATACGCCTTACCCCCCGTTACGCCGACTCGCGGCCGAGGCATCAATACTCAAAATTACCGCGTCGACCTAACGAGTTGCTGGCGCGCTTACGTCTGCTTTCGACCCATTCCTGCCACTGGCGGGCGGTAGCGCCTCGGGAAACGCAGGTAAGCCGGATTAATGTTCAAGCCACGCCAAGTTTATGTGCCTTAGGTATCGCAGCGGAATGATCCACGCTCAATTCAGCGGTCAGGGCGGCCTATTTGGATGAGCCTGTACCACTTCGTTCGTGAGACGCTTGAGAGCCAAGGTGGGAGATGTTCTCGTGAACAACTCTTGGCTGCGATACTTGCGGACGCAGCGGCGGCCGAGCAACTCGCCCGGAGCCAAGGTCTTGGGCGATTGCTAAACAACATGAAACATAGTGGCTTCGTCGAATTCGACGGCGCGATGGTAAGACGGACTGCCCGTCGAGTAGGTCATCGTCGAGTCTAGCGAGAAGTCGATCAGACTTCGAGGCGGTCGCCTTCGCGGGCGACGACAGCGTATAGGGCCGGCATCAGGAAGACGATGATCGCGAGGCAGGCAATCAGCCCGCCGACGATTACGATCGCGAATGGCCGCTGTGTATCGGTCCCGACGCCGGTCGCAAGAGCAGCGGGCAGAAGGCCAAGCGCTGCAACGAGTGCCGTCATCATGATCGGCCGGAGCCGCAGGATCGCCCCTTCGCGGATCGCCTCGGCAAGCGGCGTACCGGCGAGGCGAAGCTCATTGACGTAAGATATGTAGACGAGCGCCGTTTGTACCGACACGCCAAATAAAGCGAGGAAGCCAATGCCCGACGAGACCGAAAAGGCGGTCCCGGTCAGCCAGAGCGCCAAAATGCCACCGACGGGCGCCGACATCAGCACGCCGATCAGCGCGATCGCTGGGAATTTGAAGTTCCGGTAGAGCATGAAGAGCAGCAGGAAGATGAGTAGCAGGGTCAGCGGCACGATTGCCATCAACTGAGAGCGCGATGCGGTATATTCACTGTATTCCCCGCCCCAGTCGACGCGGTAGCCCTGCGGCAGCTGCACTTTGTGCGACACTTGGCCCATCGCGTCCTCAACCGCCCCGGCGAGGTCACGTCCTTCGACGGAGAACTGGACGCCGATGAAGCGGCTGTTGTCCTCGCGATAGATGAAGGACGCGCCGTTGGTCACCGAGATATCGGCAAGCTCCTTTAGCGGAATGTGCTGTCCGCCTGGAGTCGCGACCAAGATGTTGCCGATCGCTTCCGGGTCGTTGCGATACTTGCCGGCAAGGCGAACGACGAGATCGAACTCCTTTTCCTGCTGGACGACCTGGGTCGCGACGTCGCCGCCGATAGCTGTCTGGATCAACCCATTCACGTCATCGACGTTGATCCCGTAACGCGCGATCTTTGCGCGATTGATCGCGATCGACAGACTTGGTTGGCCCAGCTCATGGACGAGAGTCACGTCGCGGATTCCTTGGACATGAGCGAGCACCGCCTTGATCGCTTTTCCCTTATTCTCGAGCGTGGTCAGGTCGGGCCCGAAGATCTTCACCGCGAGTGCGCTCTTGAGCCCGGTCTCAGCCTCGTCGACCGCATCTTCGGCGGGCTGCGTATAATTGAAGGTGACGCCCGGGAAGGATTGCAGCTTGTCATTGATTGCGGCGATCAGCTGCGGCTTGGTGCGGATCGAGCCGCGCCATTCCGAATAAGGCTTCAGGCCGACGAAGAACTCGGCGTTGAAGAAGCCTGTGGGGTCGGTGCCGTCGTCGGGCCGGCCGTGTTCCGAGCCCACCACCGTGACTTCGGGGAAGGAGGAAATGATCGTTCGGATTTGCGGCACGATCTTAGCCGATTCGTCGAATGAGATGGTCGACGGCATGGTCGCGCGAACCCACAGCGCGCCCTCATCGAGATGGGGCATGAACTCGGCTCCAACGTCGGCGAAGATCAGCAGAGCGGCCAGCAATAAGGCGGTAGATGCAATAATCGTCTGGCGCGAGCGTGCGAGGCAAAAGTCGAGGCCGCGCGTGTAACTCGATTTGATCCGCTCGAAGATCGCGTTGCGGCGCTCGCGAGCGCCGCTGTGCATGAGCATGTAGCAAAGGACTGGAAGCACCGTCAGGGTGACGATCAAAGAGCCGATTAACGCGAAGATCATCGTATCGGCCATCGGTTTGAACAAAGTGCCCGAAGGTCCGGTCAGGACGTAGATTGGGAGGAAGCTGACGACGATGACGATGACGGAGTAGAAGAGCGGTCGATCAACCTCGTCGGATGCTTCGCGGATGATCTGCATTAGGCCGGCAGGCGAATCCTCGCGCTCGGCTAATCGCCGGTAGATGTTCTCGACCATGATGACGGCGGCATCGACGAGTATGCCGAAGTCTATGGCGCCAATCGACAGCAGGTTCGCCGATGCACCCTGCAAGTTGAGGCAAGTGAAAGCGAACAGCAGCGACAGGGGGATTGTCGCGGCAACGATCAGGCCGGAGCGGACGTCGTAAAGGAAGAAGATGAGGATCACGACGACCAGCAGCATGCCCCGAAGCAGGTTCCGCTCGACGGTCTGCACCGTTTCGTGGACGAGGTCGGTCCGGTCGTAAAAGGGCACCACCTTCACGTCCTTCGGGAGGACGCTGGTGTTGAGTTCCTGGGTCTTGGCCTCAACGCCTTTGAGCACATCCTGCGTCTTCTCGCCGGTGCGCAGCATGATGACGCCCTCAACGGCGTCATTCTGCTTATTGATACCAAACTGCCCGAGGCGCGGCGCGATGCCGATCGTCACCTGGCCAACATCCTTCACCAAGGTCGGGATACCGTTGTGAACGGCAACGACCACATTGCCGATGTCCTCGAGGCTGCCGATGCGGCCTAGGCCGCGAACGTAATAGAATTGGCCGCCCTGCGAATAGAAGCCGCCGCCGCCATTGCCGTTATTGGCCCCTAGCGTTGACTCAACCTGTTGTGGCGTGACGCCGGCGCCGGCGAGGCGAAACTGATCGAGCACGACCTGATATTGCATCGTGCCGCCGCCGAACCCGGAATCGTCGGCGACTCCCGAGACTGTCCGGTACTGCGGCTCCACCGTCCAGTCTTCGAACGTCTTGAGTTCGGTCGGCGATCGGTCGGGGCTTTGCAGAGTATAGCGGTAGATGAGCCCGGACGGTGAAGTCAGCGGTTCGACCTCGGCCGAAACTCCGGTTGGCAGGTCGAGGCCCGCGACACGATTCAGCACCTGCTGCCGCGCCGCGGTGCGGTCGGCGTCCTGGTCGAAGGTGATGTCGATCGATGACAGCGCGTAGAGCGAGACCGAGCGGAGGTTGTTCTCCTTTGGTATGCCGTTCATCTCGCGCTCGATGGGAACCGTGACCAGGCGCTCAATCTCTTCCGCGGAATGACCCGGCCACTGGGTCGTGATCGATACCATCGGTGGCGACAGATCGGGGTAGGCATCGACCGGAAGCCGCGTCCAGGCGCGAACGCCGGCCCCGATCAGGAGCACCATCAGCAGCAGGACGAGGATGCGCTGCTCGAGGCTTACCGCGACGATGCGGTTGATGAAGGACGAGCTGGTTGGTGGCGTTTCCGCCGGATCGCCGCTCATTGCGTCTGCATGAACTGAAGGAAGATGGCTCCGTCGGCGACGATCCGGTCGCCAGCCTGGAGGCCGCTAGTCACATCGTAATTCTGGCTGTCACGATAGCCTATGGTAACGTCCCGCCGAGCGAAGCTGCCGTCGGGCATTGCAATGTAGACGAACGGCAGGTTCTGGTCGTCGCGGAGAATGGCGGAGACCGGCACCAGCAGGCCGGTCGCGACGCGGCCGGATTCGATCGAGACATCGACGTACATCTGCTTCTTGAGGAGGTTG
>Ga0207648_10000948_pt1 | contig 32820 bp, 26 predicted proteins | sample KBSMisM32_FD_184310 | JGI IMG/M metagenome (GOLD analysis project Ga0207648, IMG submission 184310) | Miscanthus rhizosphere microbial communities from Kellogg Biological Station, Michigan, USA - KBS Miscanthus M3-2 (SPAdes) (version 2) | ecosystem: Host-associated > Plants > Roots >... | reverse complement strand
GGGCACGTCGTTGAGAATGTCGTTGAGCCAACGCCAGTCCAGACTCTGGATGTACGTCTGGTTCGAGTTGTCGTCGGGGATGCGCCGCGTGCCGTCGGTCAGCGGACGTAACGGGTGAGTCGGCGAGTAGAACAACTCGTCGGTGTCGTGTTCCTGAAAGCGCCACGCGAGGGCCTTGGCGACCGGTCGGCGTCGCCCGTCAGGCCCCGGCGCGAGCATCTCTGCTTCGAGCAACTCGATCTTCGTGCCAGGGCGTTCGACGCTTGCGCGAACCCACAGCTGATCGGTGACCGGTACGGGGCCGAGCAGGTCCACCGCCACGCGGCTCAATCGGGTGTCGTGACGCGGTGAGCAGCCCTCCAACGCCCGTACCAGCAGGGCTGACACCGGCGCAGCATTCTGCATCGTCGGGCCCCAGGTGCTGATCACGTGGTCGGACGCGCTCAACTTCTCGCCGACCGGATCGTCGGGGTCGACGAGTTCGTAGTAAGCGTCGGTCACTTCCGCAGGATATGGTCGCCGTTATCGAAAGAGCAACTGGAGATCTTTCAGGAACGGGGATCGATGAGGTTGCGGAGCCGCTCTGCCGGGTAGACCGATGCGCCTGCGGCCAGGACCTGTTCGGAGAGGGCACGATCCGAGGTCGCCACACGGATTGCTGCGGGGTCGGCATCGGCCAGGATCAGCCGGACGATCTCATCGTCGGCCGAATTCGCGGCCGCCTCCGGTGCGTGCGCGACGGTGATCACCGACGATTCGATCGGTGGCGACGGCGGCCGCTCGAAAACCACGGTGACGTCGTATCCTTCGGCGGCAGCCCACCGCTCGAGCCGTTCGACCAACGTGGCCATCGCCCGGTTGCGATCGCGCCACCACCCGTCGGGACGGGACCCGATCACGTTCATGCCGTCGACGATCCACCGCACCTGACCAGAATAGGAGTGTTACTCCGAGACATAGTCGTATACGTGCAGAGTGTCCTGATACTCCTTGTACAACAACACATTTCCATCGTGAATGTGCGCATCAGGACGTGGCAGAAGTTGTGACATCCCCTCCCGGTCTGGGGATCCGCGATACCGGTTGATGTCGCCTCGATTGCAACGCGCTGAGCCCAAGTGGTGGGCGATCTGGGGCGCGGGCTCACGTGAGCCGATCGCTACCAACCGGCCAGTTTGTTGTTGTGTTGCGGCATGGTCGCGACGGTCGAGGACGGGAGGCTCGTAGCACCCAGGTCGCCGCGAGCGCGCGTGTCTGCGCACGACACGCCGTGCTTTTCGATCATTTCGCGCACGCTCGCCAACCGCGACGGTGCGCAGACTGCACGCATTTCGCGGCGTGTCGCGGTGCAGACACGCACACTCGCGGGGAGGACCCCCAAGCTCGCGGAACTACGCGACGGCGCCGGAGTTCTTGAGTGCCTCGATCCGGTCCCAGTCCATGCCGAGTTCCATCAGCACGATCTCGGTGTGCTCGGACGCCTGCGGCGCCCGCGTTGTCACCAGTGGCTCGTGGTTGAACTGGATCGGCCCGCGAACGACTTTGAACGGCTTCCCGCCGTCGCCGGCCTCGACTTCGACGATCATGTCGTTGGCGATCGCCTGCTCGTCGGTGGTGAGGTCGAGGAAGCTCTGGAACGGCGCCCACTGACCCCTCATCGTCTTCAGATGCTGGCGCCAGTACTCGTAGGGCTTGCTGCGGATCGACTCCCTGATGAGTTCGGCTGCGGCTTCGGCGTTCTCGATGAGCGGGAGCACATCGGAGAAGCGCGGATCGTCGGCCAACTCCGGTAGCCCGAGATGCTCGAAGGCGTCGCGGATGTAACCGGTCGGGCTGACGATGCACAGGTTGATGGTGCCGCCGTCCGACGTCAGGTAGTTGGCCATGAACGGGTTCACGCTCGGACCCGTCGCATCCGGCATGGCCGAACGCATCGTCTCGCCGGTCTCCATGCCCTGGGTGACGCTCGCGCCGCCCGCCCACCAGGCCGTGCTCAGCAGGGACACGTCGATCTCCACCGCCTCGCCGGTGCGCTCGCGATGAAACAGCGCCGCAGAGATTCCGCCCGCGATGTTCATCCCGCCGATCGAGTCGCCGAACGCCGGGATGCCTTGCGACAGCGCGCCACCCAGCTCCTCGGGGGTCAACGCATGGCCCACGCCGCTGCGCGTCCAGAACGCAGTGCCGTCGAAGCCGCCGGTGTCCCGTCCGGGTCCCTTGTCGCCGTAGGCGCTGCCGCGCGCGTAGATGATGTTCGGGTTCACCGCGCGAATGTTCTCGACGTCGAACTTGTTCTTCTGACGTTGTGCGGGCATGTAGTTCGTCAGGAACACGTCGGCGGTCTTGGCGATCTCGTACAGCACTTCCTGTCCACCGGGAGTGGACACGTCGATGCCGACGCTGCGTTTACCGCGATTGGGATGCTCGATCAACGGGTGCCGGTCCGGGTCGAGCTGGAACCCGCCCATGTTGATGAAACCGCGCTGGGTGTCGCCACGCACCGGGTGCTCCACCTTGATGACGTCTGCGCCCCAATCGGCGAGGATCGCCCCCGCCGCCGGCACGAACGTGAACTGCGCGACTTCGAGGACCCGAACGCCCTCCATCACCTTGATCAAGTGAGCCCTATCTCTGGCCGTTGAAATATCCTACTGTAATATTTACAGTTGATCGTCCCGCAGTGTCCGATTGTACGAGGTGCAGGTGAGCGAGGTCGAAGAACGGACCGAGACCAGCGTCGAGCTGGGCAGGCGGGCGGCCGAGCGCGCCGAATCCCGGATGCTCATCGACGGCGAGCTCGTGCCCGCCGCCAGCGGCGAAGAGTTCGACAATCTCAGCCCCGCCACGGGTCTGGTGCTGGGCCGCACCGGCGCCGCAGGCGCGCAGGACATGGACCGCGCCATCGCGGCCGCGCGACGAGCCTTTGACGAGTCCGACTGGTCGACCAATCGCGCACTGCGCAAGCGATGCCTCGAACAGTTACAGGCAGCGATCGAAGCCGACAAAGAGAATCTGCGGGAGGAGCTGGTCGCCGAGGTCGGGTGTCCCACCATGACGACCCAATCCGCGCAACTGGATTGGCCGTTGGCGGACGCGTTGCGCTATCCCGCCCGGCTGATCGACGAGTTCGAATGGGAGCGCCCGCTCGCGGGCGGCGGCCTGTTCGGCGACCGCAACGTGCGCACCGTCGTCAAGGAGCCAGTCGGGGTCGTCGCGGCGATCACGCCGTCCAATTTCCCGATCGAGGTCATCCTCAACAAGCTCGGCCCGGCCCTCGCGGCCGGCAATACCGTGGTGCTCAAACCGGACCCGAACACCCCGTGGAACGCCACCCGGCTCGGCAGGCTGATCGCCGAACACACGGACATCCCCGCCGGCGTGGTGAATGTGGTGCCCACCCCGTCCAACGAGGTGGCCGCAATATTGGGCACAGATCCGCGGGTCGACATGGTGTCGTTCACCGGCTCCACGGCCGTCGGCAAGCTGCTGATGCGGCAGGGCGCCGACACCATGAAGCGGATGTTCCTCGAACTCGGCGGCAAATCGGTGGCGATCGTGCTCGACGACGCGAATCCCTCAGCGATCCTGGGTGCCGCGGTCGGAGTGTGCGTGCACGCGGGCCAGGCGTGCGCGGCGACCACCCGCATGCTCGTCCACCGGTCGCTGTTCGACGACGCGCTCGCCACCATCACCGCCGCATACGCCGCGGTTCCGGTCGGTGATCCCGTTGCGCCGGAAACCCTTGTCGGACCGGTGATCAGCGCCGCGCAGAAGGAGCGGGTACTGACCGCGGTCGAGCGGGCGCGCCGCGACGGCGCCGAGATACCCGTCGGCGGCGGCGAGGTCGCCAACCTGCCCGAGCACCTCAGCGGCGGCCACTATGTGGCGCCGACCGTGATCGTCGGTGTCGACAATGGTGCGGCGATCGCACAGGAAGAAGTCTTCGGCCCGGTGCTCATCGTGCTGCCGTTCGATGACGACGACGAGGCGGTGCGTATCGCCAACGACAGCGCCTACGGGCTCGCAGGCGCGGTCATGTCGCGGTCGCTCGAGCGCGGCATGAACATCGCCCGCCGAATCCGCACAGGCTCGTTCGGAATCAACGGCGGCATGTTCTACGGCGCCGATGCGCCGTTCGGCGGCTACAAGAACAGCGGCGTCGGCAGGCAGTGCGGCATCGAAGGATTCCAGCAGTACCTCGAGACCAAAACCCTTGGATACCGATTACCCAGGCACCGCTCACAACCGGTCCGTCACACCATGACCGGGTCCAACGTCTCCTCTGCCACACCGGCACCGGACCCTGGCGTCGGCAGCGACACGGCAACGTCTGATACGTTGATGAAGCCGAACTGCGTGAGGTTCAGAAACTGCGTGGCCGATCCGACGATCTGCAGCTCGAGATCGGCATCATTGGGCACGTCATCGTACGTGTAGACGATGTCCGCCATGTTGATGTCAGCCGTGTGCGTCCTGCCGTCCAACTTCACCGGGATCGGTGTCACGATGTTGCCGACGACCAAACCTGTGTTCGTGTCGACGATCTGGGCGTAGACGCTGCGACTGGTCCCGATACCCGAGTAGGTGAACGTCAGATCGGGCGCCCCCACGACGGTCTCGCCAACCGCTCCGTCGTCCAGCGGGACGTCGATCGCCTTCTTCGCCTGGGAGCCCAGTGCTAGCGAACCGGGCAGCGGCACAAGGGATTGCGGTCCCGAGCCGCCGAGCAGAGGAACGATCCCCAGCAGGCCGCCAGCGCCGTTGTCGGTGACGACGGGAGTGCTGCCGTTATAGAAGTCGGCATCGGTCGGGATGGCGGTCGCTGTGAACCATTGCCCGTTCTGGTCGACAAACTGGAACTTCGGGATGGTGTTTGGCTCGTCCATAAGCACGGAGTTGAGTTCCTTGATGGTGGTGCTGGTGAGCATTTGGTTCTGCTCGGCGATCTCGGTCGGTGTCATGGTGAGGCAAGCACCGTGGCCACCGCAGAACCAGATCATCTTGATCAGTTCATCCGGGGTCGCGATCGAACTCGCGTTGTTCAGCGACTGCTGCAGCGGGAACAGCCCATCGTCAATGCCCTGGATGAACAACGTCGGGACGTCGATGTTCGCCGTGAGGAAATACGGACCGCTGGAGGCCAGCAATGCCTGCTGGCCCGGCGTGAGGATGCCCACGAGCGTGCCGAGGAGGAACGCGGGGTAGAGCGCCGGGTTGATCCGCGAGCCCGTCGAAACCAACCCTAGTAGGAGCAGTGACGCGTACGACGTCTTGAACGTCTTGTTCGGGTATAGGGAATCTACGAGGCTGTTCCAGGCGATGCCCGGCACGATCACGTCGACGCGCGGATCGATGCCCGCGGTCACCAATTGAATGCCGCCGCCGTAGGATCCGCCGACCATGCCGATCGCCGGATCGTTTGCGACGGCAGCGGGGTTGTTGGCGTCGCCACTGTCGAACGCTTGGAACGTGTAGGCGAGGTGGTCTGGATCGGAGATCCAGTCGATGATGCCCTTGACGTCTTGGCCCTCGAATGCGGGTGAGTCAATATTCAGTATCCCCCCCGAGGCGAACTCGCCGCGCGGATCCCAAGTGACCACGTTGTACCCCGCATCGCGCAGCGGTTGTAGCCCCGGAACTATGCCGGGGGGCGGGTTTGGGACAATTGCCGTCGAGTTGGGGTCGGTATTGCCCGGGGTGGCAATGCCGGGGCCGTTGAGGATCGTCGGTGCCGAATCGGCGCCCTCAACCACGGTGGTAGCCGGGAAGTAGTTGGTGCTGATCAGCGCGCCGTCGACGGGCGACGGGATCTTGACGGTGAACGCCACCGGCGTGCCTGCCGGTGCGAGCGTTCCGACAGGAACCGTAACCACAACGACCTCGGACTGGCCGATGACAGGCGCCAGAACATCGCTGAGGATCGGCACCTGGTGCAACACCACCAGCACCCGCGGCCCGACTAGTGGAATCCCTTGCAGCGCCTCGCTGAACGGGGTCGTTTCAGCCACCAGCACGCTGAAGTCCTCGTCGGTTCCATTCTGTACCGACGAGAAATCGGGCAGGAAACTGAAGTTGCCGGTGGTCGGATCAAGGAGAAGCTTCCCGCCTCCGCTCGGGTCTTGCACCAATGTGTAGGTGAAGCCGGCCGGTGCGTCAGGGTCGTCCCACGTCATGACACCGTTGACCATCTCAACCACCGGCGCATACGTGATCGAATCCGCAGGAGCGAGAAGCGATTGGGATGTGATGGAGTCGACGCCGATCTGGCGACGTGCAGCCCCCAAGAGCATCCAGGACAGTGGCGTGTCCGGCGTAGGTGTGTTCGGTGAATTTCCGGCGAACGGGTTGAACACATCGCCGAGCACGGCGGCCAAAAGGTTCGGCGCACGGACCGTAGTCGATGTGGTGGTGGAGTCCTGCCCGGTGAGGAAGCGCGGCGGTGTCAACAGCGACGTCTGGGTGGAAATGGTCGACGCCGTAGCGCCGGCGCGTCCCGCCACGGCGCGCGGGGACGCCAGCCATTGCTTGATAGTCGGCGCTTTGTTGACGAACTCGTTCGCCACGACGTTGCCTGTATCGGAGGCGTTGTCGGTGTCTGCGGTACCAGGAGCCGATGTGCGCTTGGTGGCCCGCCCGGTCTGTGATGACGATCCACCCGACCGCTGGGTTCCCGGCGACGAGGCCTTGACGCCGTTGGTTGCATCGCCTGCGTCGTGAATCGCGTCCGCCACCCGCTTCGCAGTCGCGTCGGCAGCGTCTGACAGTCGTCGAACAATCGTTGTCGCCCGGACGGAACCGGACGTCGTCGCGGTGGCTCGATGGCGTCCGTCGGCTTCGGAGGTCCCGGAATTCTTGTCCTCGGCGTTGCCGGTGTCGTTGGTTGCCGTGCCGGTGTTGGTCTTGGTTTGGCCGCCAGTCTCTGAGCCGCTGCTTTGTGAGCCGCCGTCCTGTGAGCCGGCGTCGGGGGTCGCGTATGCGACACCCTGTCCGGTGATGATGGCGGTGCCCACGCCGAGGGCCACTGCGAGCCCGCCAATCCGACCGATATAGCTCGCAGCACCCATTGCTTCCTCCTCTATCGGCGACTCGCAACGCGGCAGACGTTACGCCCGTCGCCGCAGCGAGAAGGGGCAAACTCGGCAATTAATTTCTTACGCCGTCAATTTAGAGGCGAGGGATCGAACTCCTCCGAACGCTCCCATCGCTTTTCGTCTCGGGTCACCGAACCGACGCACAAGCGGTTTCGTCAAGCTGTGGAAAGGCTGATCAGATGCTGCGCGCGATCGAGGATGCTGTCGAGGATGTAGTCGAAGTCGATATCGTCGGCGAATCCGATGTACCGGTTGCCGTTGCTGCGCTGAGCGGAAAACCCCTCGGTCTTCTGCTGCAGGCGCTGCAGCACGACCGACCCCCGTGAGTGCACGGAGATCGCGCCGTAGGTTTCGGCGGCCTGCTCGGGCGTCAGTCCCGCTTCGACCAGAGCCGCGACTGGCCGCTCGATCTCATGCAGGGCACCGTGCAGCGCGCGCATACCGTAATGCCCGCGAATGAGGACGAGGTCACACAGAACAGGGTCGTCAAACTCCTTGCGCATGGTCTGCGCGTGGTTGCGCAGCGACTCACGCCAATTCGATGCATCGATATCGGGCACGGTGAACTCGTATTGCGCGAGCGCCCGGTCGGTCATCGCGTCGAGGAGTTCGTCCTTCCTGCGGAAGTACCAGTAGATACTGGTCACTCCGACATCCAGGTGTCGTGCCAGCACCGGCATGCTCAGGTTGTCGATCGAGACTTGAGCCGCCACTTCGAAGGCGCCAGCGAGGATCTCCTCGACCGAGATCGATCCGCGTTCCCTTCGTTGGCGCTGTGATGCCATCGGTCACGCCGCGGCGTCGAACGCCACTGGAATCGCAGTCGGCGAGCGGAACGGCTGGCCGCAGATGTGGGGATCGTCATCGGTGACGAGTTGGATGTCGGTCAGTCGAGTGAGTAGGCATTCCAACGCGACACGAGTCTCCATCCGGGCCAGGTGCAACCCCATGCAGGTGTGCTCGCCGGCTGCAAAAGATATGTGTGGCAGGCGCTTCCGGAAGATGTCGAACTCCTCCGAACGCTCCCATCGCCTTTCGTCTCGGTTGGCAGAGCCGATACACACATCTATTACCGCTCCCGCAGGAAGCTCCACGCCTTCCACCTCCGTGGCCTCCGTCGCGTACCGCTGCACAGTGGTCAGTGGCGTTTCGAAACGCAGACCTTCCTCGATCGCGGGCGCGATGAGCTCGTGGTCCTCTTGCACCGCCAGGAATTGATCGGGGTGGGTCAGCAACAGATAGAGGAGGTTCCCCGAGGACCGATAGGTGGTTTCCAGCCCGGCAGGAAGCAAGAGCCGCAGGAACGAGTAGATCGCTTCGTCGCTGAGTTTCTCGCCGTCGATCTCGGCGGTGACCAGATCGCCGATGATGTCTTCGGTCGGTTTGGATCTGCGCAGCTCGATTTGTTGCAGGAAGTAGTCTTTCAGCGCCGCGGACGCCTCGAATGCGCGCTTGTACTTGACGGTGTAGCTGATCAGTTCCACCGCACGCCTGCGGAACCAAGGCAGGTCTTCCTCGGGCAGGCCCAGCAGCTTGGAGATGACGCGGGTCGGGAACTCCAACGTGAAATCCTTGACCAGATCGGCTTCGCCCGCGTCGAGGAACTCGTCGATCAGTCCGTTGACGACGGGCCGAACGATCTCCGGCTCCCATCGCAACAGTGACTTCGACTTGAACGCGGCGGAGACGAGATTGCGGTGTTCCCAATGCTTCTTGCCCTCCATCGCGAGGATGGTCGGACCGATGAACAGGCCGATGGTGCTGTCGTAGATGTGCGAATTGAACACCTTGCCGTCGCGGAAGATGCGGTTGACGGCGTCGAAGGACACGGCGGCATAGAGATGCTCGGGCATCATCGATTCGGGCGTCTTGGACCAGTCCATGACACTGCCGTTGAAGACGCCGGATTCCCGCCGTTTCTGCGCGAACAGCGGATACGGGTCACGAAGGAGGTCGAACGTCTCGTCGGCCGTGACGTTCTGCACTGGGCTTTCCACCGCTGATCTCCAGCATCGTCGAACGGACAGGCGTCCTGCTATAGGTACTGTAAAGCTTACAGTATAGCGGATCTACAGTTGAACGGGTGCCCCGGTTGTCATCGCGCTGATGAAGCCGCCGTCGACCTGGATGTCCTGGCCGGTGATCCAGCGGGCCGCTGGCGACCCGAGGAACGAAATCACGGGCACGATGTCATCGACGCTCGCGTGCCGACCGACGGTGGCGCGGCACATGTCGAGGACATCCTTGCCCATGGTCTGCTCGAAATCGGCGAGGATCGGCGTCTCGACGGGTCCGGGGCTGACGGTGTTGATCCGGACCCCGTACTTGGTCCAGGCGGGGCCGGCAAGCCGCTTGCTGTACAGGATCACCGCTTGCTTGGAGGTGCTGTACACCGGATAGTTCGGGTCCTGGCCCGCCTGCCACTTCTCGACCGCCTGGGCGTCGGTGAGTTCCAGCAGCCCCGCCAATGTGTCCACGCGTTGGTCCCAGCCGAGCGCGGCCGTCGACGCAACGGCGACCACCGATCCGCCCTCACGCAGCGACGGCAACATGCCTTCGGTCATCAGTCGCATGCCGAGGTAGTTCACCTTCAACACGTCGGCTGCCGGTGCCGTTCCGGGGATGCCGGCGACGTGGGCGAGCATGTCCCAACCCGAACCGATCTGGCCCAGCAGTGCGGTGATGGCAGCAGCGTAGGTCGCACTGCAGGCATTCCGACGCCGGTGTTTGGTGCTCGCGCACGTCCACCGCCAGCACGTGGTCGCCACGGTCGTGGAGGTGCGCCGCTACCGCCGCTCCGATGCCCGATCCCGCGCCGACCACCACGATCTTGCGTCGCTCGCCGTTCATTCGCCCAACCCTTTCCGCCACGCTGCACTGTCGCGCTATCATCGAATGGCCGACAGTAAGCACGACAGTAAACAATTCTGGTCCGCCAGACAATTGAGTATTGGGACGGGCGAATGAGCACAACGCAGGAGCGGATCGACGACGCTGTCGGGGGCGAAGTGGACCACTTGCGCGCGATCCTCGAGCGTCAGCGTGCTGCCTACACGGCCGAAGGCCCGCCCGACGTTGCGGTGCGGCGCAACCGCATCGATCGGCTACTCGCGCTGGTGCTCGACAACGCCGACGAGTTCATCGACGCGATGGAGACCGATTTCGGCAGCAGGCCCAAGACGGGTTCGTTGTTCACCGAGGTGCTCGGCATGATCTCGGTGATCGAGCACACCAGATCCCATGTGCCCCAGTGGATGCGCGCGACCAAACTGATGCTCGGAGCGCGACTGGTCGGGTTGAAGGCCGAGGTACAGCCCTCGCCGCTGGGTGTCGTCGGAATCATCGGCCCGTGGAACTATCCGCTCCAACTGGTCGTGTTGCCCGCATCGGCGGCGTTCGCCGCGGGCAATCGGGTGATGATCAAGATGTCCCGAGATCACGCCCAGCACTGCGGAGCTGATGAAGTCCACGGCGCCCAAGTACTTCGACCCGAACGAACTCGACATCGTCACGGGCGGTCCCGAAGTCTCCGTGGCTTTCTCGCGGCTGCCGTTCGACCACCTGTTCTTCACCGGTTCGCCTGCGGTCGGCTCACTGGTGCAGCAGGCCGCCGCGCAGAACCTCGTCCCTGTCACGCTGGAGTTGGGCGGCAAGAATCCGGTGGTGGTGTCGCCGGATGCCGACATCAACCGATCGGCTGCGCGCATCGCCCAGGCGCGAATGATCAACGGGGGACAGGTGTGTGTCTGCCCCGACTATGTCTTCGTGCCCCATGACCGCGTCGACAACTTCGTCGACACCGCGCGCGAGACACTGCGCGGCATGTTCCCGTCGATCGTCGCCAACGACGACTACTGTTCCTCGGTCAACGAGGCCAACTTCGACCGCGTCGTCGGGCTCATCGACGACGCCAGGGCCAACGGTGCGACGGTCGAAACCGTCGCTCCCGCAAGGGAATCGCTGCCCGACCGTGCCACTCGAAAGGTCGCGCCCACGATCGTGCGTGACGTCGACGAGAACATGAGAATCGCTAACGAAGAAGTCTTCGGACCTGTTCTGGTGGTCAGGCCGTATTCGGCGCTGACGGATGTCATCGACCACATCAACCAGCGGCCCGCACCGCTGGTGGCGTACTGGTACGGACCCGACGACGACGACTTCCGGCGCTTCGTCCGTCACACCCGCAGCGGCGGCGTCGCGCGCAATGACTTTGGGGCTCAGATGATTCCGTCTGCCGCCCCGTTCGGCGGGGTCGGCCGCAGCGGCATGGGCGCCTACCACGGCAAGGCCGGCTTCGACGCGTTCAGTCACTACCGGACCGTGGTGGGCACCGACCTGCCGTTCTCCATCACCGGACGGGCTGCGCCGCCGTTCAGCGGGTCAACCCGCGTCGGCGCGAGGGCGGCGTTACGCATGGCGCGAAGCCGCACGCGCCGTCGACTCAAGCGTCGCCGCTGACCGCCTGCTCGCGGGCCCACCGGTAGTCGGCCTTGCCTGCCGGGCTGCGTTCGATGACCGGCCGGAATACCACCGCCTTGGGCAGCTTGTAACGGGCGATCGAGCCTGCGGCGTGGTCGATGAGTTCTTGGGCGTCGACGCTCGCTCCGTCGACGAGTGCGACGATCGCGACGACCTCCTGCCCCCAGCGCTCGCTCGGCCGGCCCGAGACGACCACATCGGCCACGGCCGGGTGCGATGCGACCGCCGTCTCGACCTCCTCGACGAAGATCTTTTCGCCACCGGAGTTGACGCATACCGAGTCCCGCCCGAGCAACTCGATGGCGCCGTCGGCGAGATGGCGTGCCCGATCGCCCGGCACCGAGTACCGCACACCATCGATGACCGGGAACGTCGCCGCCGTCTTGGCCGCATCTCCCTTGTAGCCCAACGGCACGTAGCCCCGCTGCGCGAGCCAGCCGATGCCGTCGTGACCCGCATCGAGGATCGTGCTGAGGTCCTCGGCCGCCACGGAGGTGTCCGGGCCAGCGTTGAACTTGCCTGTCGCGACGGCGCCCGGCGCCGACATGTGTGTCATCTGCGCCCCGGTCTCCGAGGATCCGACGCCGTCGGCGACCATCAGACCCGGCTTGGCGTCGATGAGTCGCTGCTTGGCGGTCGGGGTCAACAGCGCCCCGCCGTTGGCCACGACCGCCAGCGACGAGATGTCGGCCGTGCCGCGTTCGATGGCGGCGGCAAGCGGGCGCGCCATTGCGTCGCCGACGACCGTCACCGACAACACCTTCTCCCGTTCGATGGTCCGCACGACCTCGTCGGCGTCGAATGTGCTGGTGGCAGTGGAGAACACCACCGACTGGCCGGTGGTCATGGCCGTCATCGCAGCCCACTGGGCCGCGCCGTGCATCAGCGGCGGCAGGATCATGAGCTTGGTGCCCGCGGGCATCTCCAGACAGCGCTTGACGATCTCGTCGTAGGTATTCGCGGTCTCACCGGTGTATAGGCTGCGGCCGCCGAACGACGTCATGAAGATGTCGTGCTGACGCCACAGCACGCCCTTCGGCATCGCGGTCGTCCCACCGGTGTAGAGCACGTAGAGGTCGTCGGGGGACGGCTCGACCGGTGGCAGCTGCACCGGTCCCGACGCCACGATCGACTCGTAGTCGATAGCGCCGTGGACCAGGTCGTTGCCGGAATCGTCGGCGATCTGAATGAGGACACGTAGGCGCGGGAGGTCGGGGAGTACGTCGGCGACTCGCGGGGCGAACGCGGCGTGGTAGATCAATGCGGTCGCGCCGGAGTCGGCGAGCAGGTAGTGCAGCTCGTTCTTGACATAGCGGTAGTTGACGTTGAACGGCGCCACCCTGGCACGCCAGGAGCCGAGCATCGACTCCACGTATTCGGGCCCGTTATAGGCATAGATGCCGAGTAGGTCCTGGCCTACTTCGTGGCCCTGAAGCTCGGAGCGCTCGGTGTGACATCCGAGGCCACGGGTGTGCAGATACGCCCCCAGCCGCTTGGATCGCTCAACGATCTGGGCATAGGTGTAGCGGCGGTCGCCCTGAATGATGAATTCGCGGTCACCGATCGCGGCCGCGATGGCGTCGGCGGCAGCTGGGACGGTGAATTGTGTCGTGGAACCAGACATCGTGCCTCTCAGGGCTGGTGTGGGAGCAGTTTGATCATCAAACCGTTGGCCTCGGATAGTACGTTGCCGTCGGAGTCGGTCATCGTCGCCCTCACAAACAGCTTTCGTCCGTCGACGGCGTCGATCCATGCCCGAGCCAGCAACGGCTCGTCGGTTGGTGTGATCCTTCGGTAGTCCACGTGCAGGTACGCGGTTCGGCTGTCGGGGCGGCCCGCCGCTGAGACCACCATGCCGAAATGCCAGTCGTAGAACAGCGGTATCACGCCGCCATGTACCGCGTCGTTGCCGCCGACATGGAAGCGGGTGAAATGCCCGCGCATCGTCACCTCGTTCGGTCCCGACTCCGCGACCCGCCACAGCGGCATCAGGGGATGGCCGTTTCCGGGTATGTCCCGCGCGCGTCCGGCAGGTGCAACGCCCGCTGGCGCCTTGTGCTTCTCCAGTCGTGCGCCGACGCCTTCGATGAGTTCGGCCGCGTCGTTCCACAGTCGCTCGTCGGGGTTCGTGGATACCGCGATGTCCTGAAGCCGTCGCATCGCCGTCATGAATCGGGCCATCCCTGGCGCCGCCTCAACCGGTGTGACCCTTGCGAATTCGCGGATATCGTCCTCGGTGTCCGTCACGTGCGCTGCTTCCAAGTCCCGATGAGCTCGTCGGTGGTGGTGATCGTGGCGAGCAGCGACAGCGTGTTGTCGATGATCGAGGTGGCGTAGTCGGCGGGAATGCCTGCGACCGCATCCCGAGGGACGACGACGCGGTAGGCCAGATTCACCGCGTCCATGACGAAGTTGGTGATCGCGACGTTCACGGACACGCCGACAGCGACAATGGTCGAAACTCCGAGGTTTCGCAGTGTCGCGTCGAGGTCGGTTCCGCCCATGGGGCCGATGCCGTGCGACCGCCGCAGCACCACATCGGTTGGCGCAGGGCCGAGTTCGGGCAGCAGCGACGCACCGGGGCTGCCCGGAGCGATGTCGACACCGCTGCCGATGGCGAATATCTTCGCGTTCTGGTTGCCGCCGAGTCCGTCGGGCCGCCGCTGTACGAGGCAGTGGACGACCTTCACGCCGGCCTTGCGAGCCGCAGGCAGTAGGCGTTCGATGTTGGGCACCGCCTCCCGTCGCGCCTCCTCGGCGAGGACTGCCAGCCCGGCGTTGGGACCGACAACGGCGCCCTGGCATTCCTGCGTGACGATCGCGGTGTGCGCGGGCGCCGCGATTTCGGCGAGGTCTACGGTCATACCGAGGCCGGTACTTGACCGGGCGGGGTGGCGGGTACTTCGTAGAACTGCGTCGCCCACTTACGCATGGCCATATAGGGTTTCGCGTCCACCTTGGCCAACGCGGGGTACTCGATGTACTCCTGATAGCGCCAGATGTCCAGGTCCTCCCAGACCGTTCCGAGGAACTGCCGCTCGACCTGCTCGCGCACCGTATCCGGTGGCACGTCTGAGGTGTCGCCGGGTAGTCGGGGCCACCAGATCGAATAGAACATGTCCGAATATCCGTCTTCGACGGGCGTGCAGGCGAAGATCAACCGATGGTTGGACGACCCCTCGAACGCGCTGATCGCGAAGCCGAGGCCGGAGAAGTGGCTGTGTATGTACAGCGCCATCTTGTTCGGGTCGCCGCTGCGCACGTCCGGCCAGCCGGTGAGGAACCGCCATTCCTCCTCGACGGCTTCCCAATTCAGGCATACCGGTGTCACGGTGGCGCCGTGCACGTAGTGGAAGTGCGCGCTGTCGGGCCCGTTCTCGGCGACGATCTGCGGATGCACCGGCTCACGTTCGGCGCGACTCGAAAACTCCGGGTAAGGCCGGTAATACGCGTTCGGGTCGGTGTCGAACTGTGGGAACTTTCCGAACAGGTCCGGTAGCTCCCATTGCGGTTCCTTGCCGTCGGGCTGGTGCCACGCAAAGACACAGCCGTACTGCTCCCGAACCGGGAAGACCCGCAGTCGCAGCGCGCGGTTCGGTCGGTCGGGCTGGTAGGGGATGTAGCGGTTGGTGCCATCAGGGCCCCAGCGCCACCCGTGAAAGGGGCACTCCACGCAGTCGCCGACGACCTTGCCGCCGTGACCGATGTGTGCGCCGAGGTGCCGGCAGTGACCCGACAGCAAATGCAACACGCCGGACTCGTCGCGGTAGGCCACCAGATCCTCGCCGAAGTACCGCAGCGGTCGGACCTCGCCCTGCGGAAATTCGGCCGACCAGCCGATCATGAACCAGCCCGTGACCCTCCAGGTGAATGGGACCTTCACGCAGCCGCCTCTTGAGTCGATGGATACTAAATTGATTACAGTATAGAGTTCCGCAAAGGGCAAGATCGGCAGGCTGCGACGCCGGCGATTAGCTTGCTGGCCGCCTTCGCCACATGTAACGTCATGGCGCGATTTCGGCCGAACTGCCGCCTTAGCGTTGCATCCGACGCGAAACAGGCTGTCAGTCAGTCAATTTGAACTCACGGACGGGTCGCGACGTGCGACCCCCTGGCCGTCGATGACACTTGATTTTCCGTGACCCTACGGTAGCGTAGGTTACGCAGCCGTAGGTAAGGGATGGAGAGTCTCGATGACGACAACCCAAGAGGCATTGCTCACTGAGCTGGAACCAGTGGTAGAGGCCAACCTGAATCGACACCTTGAGAATGCGAAGCCCTGGAATCCGCACGATTACGTTCCGTGGAGCCGGGGGCGCGACTTCGCCCTGTTGGGTGGCCAGGACTGGACTCCTGCGGATTCCCGGCTCGACGAGGTTTCCAAAGCCGCCATGATGGTGAACCTTCTCACCGAGGACAACCTGCCGTCCTACCACCGCGAAATCGCCGTGCGCTTCGGAAGTGATGGCGCCTGGGGACAGTGGGTCGGCCAGTGGACAGCCGAAGAGGGTCGCCACGCCATCGCGATCCGCGACTATCTCGTCGTCACCCGCGGCGTCGACCCCGTAGCCCTTGAGCGTGGTCGCATGGTGCACATGGCGGCCGGCTATGACTCGGGCGATAAATCACCAATAGAGGCCCTGGCCTACGTGTCCTTCCAGGAACTGGCGACGCGGATCAGCCACCGCAACACCGGCCGAGCATCTGGATGTCCTATCGCCGAACAACTCCTCACCCGGATAGCGACAGACGAGAACCTGCACATGGTCTTCTATCGGAACCTGGTGAACGCTGCGCTCGATATCGCACCAAACGCGACAATGAAGGCGATCGCTCGCGAAGTGATCAACTTCCAGATGCCGGGAAGCACCATGCCAGGCTTCGCGGAAAATGCTCTAGCGATCGCCAAGGCAGGCATCTACGACCTGCGTTCGCATTTGGACGATGTCGTGCGTCCGGTGCTGCGGTTCTGGGGGGTATTCGAGCGCGAGAATTTCGACGGCGAAGGAGCTCGCGCGCGAGACGAACTGGCGGCATTTCTCGATCTGGTGGAAGAAAAGGCCTCTTACTACGACCAGCGTCGCGAAGAACGACTGGTCACCTCGGCACGGTAGATCACGGTAGATTTCGCGACCGCTCCCGGCTTGGCTCTGATACTGTAATCATTACAGTATCAGTGTGTAGCCGTGAACGTGAGGTGCCGACTCGTGACCGTGCCTGCCCGCTTCGACGCGATCGTGATCGGTGCCGGATTCTCCGGCCTCTACGCGCTACACCGGCTGCGTGAACTCGGCGTCCGCACGCGCGTGCTCGAGATGGCCGAAAACGTCGGCGGGACATGGCTGTTCAACCGATACCCGGGCGCCCGATGTGACATCGAGAGCATCGAGTACTCCTACAGCTTCTCCGACGAGATTCAGCGGGAGTGGGTGTGGACCGAGACAATGCCTGCCCAGCCCGAGATCGAGGCTTACCTCAACTTCGTCGCAGACCGGCTCGACCTGCGCCGCGACATCTCCTTCAACACCGAAGTCGTCGCGATGACGTTCGACGAGGACGCCGGCGAATGGTTGGTCGAGACCTGGGCGGGGGAGACCTTCGTCGCCCCGTTCGTGGTCGCGGCGTCAGGAATCCTGTCGGTACCCCTCGAACCCCAGATACCGGGCATGGATGCGTTCGCGGGGCCGTCCCTGTACACCGGCTGCTGGCCGAAGGAGGGCGTCGACCTGACCGGCAAGCGCGTCGGGGTCATCGGCACCGGTTCGACCGGCGTGCAACTGATTCCGGTCGTGGCGCGGCAGGCCGGTCACCTTTCGGTGTTCCAGCGCTCACCGGCGTACACGCTGCCGTGGCAGGTAAGGCCGCTCGAACCGGGCGAGCTCGATGAGATGAAGTCCCGGTACGGCGAGATCCGCGCGGCGCAACACGAGCACCCCGTCGGGGCCGCGCGACTGAGCGCGTTCTCCGTGATGCTCGAGATGATTCAGCGGCCGCCCTTGAAGTCGGCCTCCCGCGAGGAGCAGTTACGGGCCATCGAGGAGAACGGCGTCATCGGTGCGCTCAGCTGGGGCGACGTGTTCTTCGACATCCAGGCCAACCAGATGGCGGCCAGGCTCTACGGCGAGGCAGTCGCCCGGATCGTGAACGACGCCGACACTGCGGCGGCGCTGACACCGAGTCATCCCTTCGGATGTAAGCGCCCGATCATCGATCAGGGCTACTACGAGACGTTCAACCGCGACAACGTCACGCTGGTCGACCTGCGCAGGGGGCCGATCCGCGAGGTCACCGCCACCGGCATCGACACCGAACAAGGGTTCCATGAGCTCGACGTGATCATCTACGCCACCGGTTTCGATGCGATGACGGGTGCGCTGACGCGCATGGACATCCGCGGACGCGACGGCATGTCCCTGCGCGAGTTCTGGGCGAGCGAGGGCCCGCTGTCCTACCTCGGGCTGGCGGTCGCCGGGTTTCCCAACCTGTTCATCGTTCAGGCCCCCGGGAGCCCCTCGGCAGCAACGAATTTCGTTGCTGCCCTCGAACAGCACGTGGAATGGATCGGCGATTGCATCGCGTATCTGCGTACCAACGACTACCGAACCATCGATGCGCTGCCCGACGCCCAGCGCGAGTGGATCGAGCACACGACCTCCCTCGTGGCGCCGACCGTCCTCGTCCACCCAACGTGCAATTCCTGGTACAACGGGGGCAATGTTCCCGGCAAGAAACGGATGTACATGGGATACACGGCGGGGATACCGAAATACCGTCGCCGCTGCGACCAGATCGCAGCCGCCGGCTACACGGGCTTCAAGCTCGCCTAGTCGATGAAAACGTCGGAACGGGTGTGGCGGATCGGCCGCGATGTCGCGGGTGTGCTACCGCGGGCACACGCGGCGCTGCGGAGGGAAGGGCGGAATCCGCTGTCGCCAGGCGGTCTTCGGCTCCTCGGTGAGGTGGCGATGGACGAGGCCGCGCTGACGGGGATGACGCTGACGGCGTCGCCGCCGACGCTGGAGCGCTCGGAAGAAGCATGCGCGGCCGCGGCCGATGAGTTGTCAGCGCTCGGTGCCTGCGCTCACGCTCGACCGGAACCATTGCACGTGAAGACGATTGGTCGGCGTCGGTTCGGACGTTTGGTCTATGAGCGGCTGACGTTCGAGCACGACCCTCTGCTGCCGCCGTCGTTGGCGGGGTCGGGCCTCGGCGGCCCGACGACTGCAGCGGTACATCTGTGCCGGCAGGGTGATGACCGGCGACCGTGGCTGGTGTGGGTGCACGGCGCAGGGCAGGGGCAACCGCTGGACCTCTTGTTCTCGCGGGCCCGGCGCATCCAGAGCGAGCTCGGGTTCAACATCGCGCTACCGGTGCAGCCGGGCCACGGCGTCCGTCGCGAAGCATGGCCGGCCTATCCGAACATGGATCCGCTGGCCAACGTCGCGGGGATGATGCGGGCGGTGTCAGAGGTCCGAGCGGTCGTGCGCTGGCTGCAGCCGCGGTCCACCGCCATCGCGGTTTCCGGTGTGTCGATGGGCAGTCCGGTCGCGGCACTGGTGTCGCACCTCGAGACGGTGGATGCGGTCGCGGTCTATACCCCGATCTTCGGGCTCAACGCGATGATCGCTCAGCACCTCGGCCGGTGGGGCCCGTCGGTCCGCGACGTCGGCGATGTACTGCGATCGGCGACTGTCGCGCGGTTGGCGTCACCGGTCGATCTGCTGGCTGCCGAGCCGACGCCGCCGCCTGAGCGTCGCCTCATCGTCGGCGCTTGGCACGACCGGATGGCGTTGCGCGAGCCCGCTCTCGAGTTGCACGAGCGGTGGGGTGGGGAACTGTACTGGCACGACGGCAGCCATGCCGGGCACCTCTTCTCCCGACGTGTGCAGGCGGTGTCGGAGCGGTTCCTTGGCACGCTCAGCGCGGAAGGCGGCCGCCGATTGTGCGGGTGACCTGCTCGGCGTAGCCGACCAGCAGGTCGATCCATACCTCGCACTGTGATTCGGGCATGCGCACCGTCGGTCCGCTGATCGTGATCGCGCCCAGGATGTCGCCAGCGGAGTCGAATACCGGTGCGGAAAGCCCGGACGCCGAGTCCTCGCGTTCGCCCGCGGTGATCGCATAACCGTCGGCCTTCGCCGAAGCGATGAGCCTGTGCAACTCATCCGGACGGGTGACCGTTCCGTCGGTCATCGGTTCGAGCGGCCCGGCGAGAACCTTCTCCGCCAAGTCCGGGTTCCAGGCCAGCAGGACTCGTGATGCCGATCCCACGTGCAGCGGGATGACCTTGCCCACGTACATGTCTCGACGCAGCGCGTGGTGGGTCTCGGCGACCGCGACGCAGACCCTGAAGTTCTGTTCGACCTTGAAGAAGCAGGCGGTCTCGCCCGTCTTGTCGCGGATCTCCTTGAGCACCGGGTTGACGACCGCCAACACGTCGAGGTCCTTCAGTGCGGTCGCGGCCCAGTACGACATCCGCACCCCGATCCGGATGCCATCGCCCGTCCTGTCCAGCAATCCCTGAGCCACCATGTTGCTCACGAGCCGCTGCACGGTGGAGGTGGGTAGCCCCGTCGCCTGCTGGATCTCGCCGAGCGACATGTCGGGGTGGGCGAGCGAAAAGGCGTCGAGGATCTCCGTGATCTTGGCGAGCACCAGCAGTGGCTGCTGCTTGGACGAGGCCGCGGCGTCTTCGGTTGCCATGACCCGAATCTACCTGCGGTCACACACCTGATCATTGCCGATGACCCAGTCGAACGCCTTGGCCTTCGACCGTGCGCCCTGAGCGGTCTTCGACCGATTCGGTTCGCCGAGTTCGGCGAGGAGCTTGTCGGTGATGTCCACCATCGAGGCCAGGGTGGAGGGCGTGAACCACTCCGGGCGGGTCGCGAACAACAGGTCCTCGCTGGACGTGTTGCCGCTGGCGCCTGGCGCGAACGGGCAGCCACCGAGGCCGCCCAGCGAGCCGTCGACCATAGCCGCTCCCGCGTCGATCGCGGCCAGCGTGTTCGCCACGCCAAGGCCCCATGTGTCGTGTCCGTGAAAGACGATGCGCCGCTGGGGGCTTCGCGCTTTCAGGTCGACGATGAGGTCGGTCACCTGTGTCGGGATGGCCTGACCGATGGTGTCGCACACGACGATGTCTTCGGCTCCTGAAGTGCGTGGGTCGGCGGCGATCCCGATCACCCGCTCGGGGTCTGTCAGGCCCTCGAACGGACACGTGAACGCCGTGGCGATGCACAGTTGGATGGCACCCCCGGCCTCTTGCGCGATCCGGACGGCGTCGGGCATCGCCGCGACGCTGTCTTCGGTGCTGCGCCCGATGTTGGCCTTGTTGTGCGAGTCCGACGCCGAGAAGCAGTATTGGAAGTTGCGCGCACCCGCGGCCGCCGCTTTCTCGATATGCCGCGGCGTCGCGACCCAGATCCAACAGCGATCCAGCTCATCGGCGTCCAACGCCGCGACGACGTCGAGCGTGTCGGCAAGTGGCGGAACGAGATCCGGGCGCGCCATCGAACCGATCTCGAGCGCCGGTACGCCAAGAGCGAGCAGCTCGCGGATGATCTGTACCTTGCGGTCGGTGGGCAGCATCTTCGCCGTGAGCTGCAGCCCGTCGCGCAATGTCACATCGCGGAGCTCGGCGTGCGGCGTGCACGGACGAGGTGTCATGTCAGTGCTCCTATCTCCTCGTCGCTGAGACCCAACACCGACGACAACACCTCGTGGGTGTGCTCGCCGAGGTCGGGCCCGACGTTGCGAATCGGCAGCGATGCGCCGCCGATCACCGGCACGATGCCGGGGAAGCCCACGGTTTTGCGGTGCGCTTCACCGGTGTCGACTTCGAAGTGCTGGATCATGTTTCGCGCCTCGTACTGGTCGTCGGCGCAGATGTCGGCGGCGGTGTAGATCGGGCCGGACGGCACGCCGGCCTCCTCGAGCAGCTTGAGCGCCTCGTCCCGGCTGCGTTCGATGGTCCACTGCCCGATTGCCGCATCGAGTTCCTCGCGCCGTCGCCAGCGGCCCGCGTTGGTCTGCAGTTCCGGATCGTCGGCGAGGTCCGGCCGACCGACCGTCTGCATGTAGCGCCGGAAGATCGCGTCGCCGTTGCCCGCGACGATGATGTTGGTGCCGTCGGCGCAGGGGTAGGCGTTGCTCGGCGCAATGCCCTCCATCCGTCCACCGACCCGTTCGCGCGTGACGCCGTAGGCCAGATAGTCCGGCACCAGTGACTCCATCACCGAGAAAACGGATTCATTCAGCGCCACGTCGATAACACGCTGTGGCAGTGGCACTTTGACGTATTCACGCTGGAACAACGCCATCACGGTGCCGAATGCGGCGTAGATCCCGGCAATCGAGTCGCCGATCGAGACACCGGTACGCACCGGCGGCCGGTCGGGGTCGCCGACCAGCTCTCGCAGGCCGCCGTACGCCTCGGCAACGGCGGCGAATCCGGGTCGCTCCGACAGCGGCCCGGTCTGGCCGAACGCCGAGATGCGGGTGATCACCAGGCCGGGGTTGACCCTGTCGAGTTCCTCGGGACCCAGCCCCCATTTTTCGAGCGTGCCCGGACGGAAGTTCTCCAGCAGCACGTCACAGTGCCGGATCAGGTCGAGCACGAGCTGCCTGCCGCGCTCGGTCTTGAGGTCGAGCACGATGGACTTCTTGTTGCGATTGATGGTCCGGTAGAGCATCGACGTGTCCCCGGAGTACAGCCGCCAGTTGCGCAGCTCGTCCCCGGTGACCGGGCGCTCGACCTTGATGACCTCCGCGCCGAAGTCGGCCAGCATCCGGCCCGCGGTCGGCGCGGCGATGTAGTTGCCGAGCTCCAGCACCCGCACTCCGGCGAGTGGACGAATGTCTTTGGTGTTCAATGTCGTTCCTTGCTGTGTATCAGAACAGGGCGCTCATCGGCAGGATGAGCAGGATCGCCACGACCGAGGCGACGGATACGCCGACCGTGACAGTCTTGAGTGCACCGCGCGTGGACTGTCCCAACAGCGACTGCAACAGCCAGAACGTATTGCTGGTGACATGGACACAGAAGAGCGAGCCCGCACCGGCGGCCAGGGCGATCAGGACCGGGTCGAGTCCGATGATCGGCGCCACGGGCGCGAGGATGCCCGCCGACGTGATCGCGGAGATGGTCACGGAACCGACCGCGACGTGCAGAGCCGCGGCGATGAGCCACACCACGAGCAGCGGGGCGGCCGTGCTGGCGGTGAAGTACTCGCCAAGGATGTCGCCGAGACCGGCCGCCTTGATGGTGGCGGCCAGCGAGCCGCCCACGCCGGTGAGGATCAGGATCTGACCGCTCTCCTTGAACCCGGTGGCTATCGCGTGCTGAATCGCCTCGGTACCCAGCGTGTAGCGGCCGACGAAGCTCGTGCCTATCAGGCCGATCAGCAGGGCGATGACGGGCGCGGAGACGAACTTGACGATCGGGTTGTGGACGTCTGCGGCATCGAGGATCGCGCCAGTTGCGATGAGGAGGAGCGAGACCAGCATCGGCGCGAAGAGCACGATCAGCGGGGTCTGGGTGCGCGTCACGATTGCCGTCTTGGTGGCGACGCCGCCGCCCGTCGGACCGTCATCGTCGGGTGTCGTTGTGGCGCTCGACGGTTCGTCATCACCGTCGTCAAGAGGGGCAGGATCCTCGCCGAGGAACTCCTGCTCGTCGCGCTCCGGGTTCCACCAGCCGTGATTGAACAGAAAGGACATGATCGCCACCGCGATCGCGACGGTGGGAATCACAAGGAGCACGCCGAACAGCAGCATCTTGCCGAGCGGCACACCGAGCAGGCCGGCCAGTGCAAGCGCGCCCACCCCGGGGACGGTCAGCACGATGCCGCACTCGAGGCCGATGGCCATGGCCGTGGCCATTCGCGCGGTTCCGTTCTTGCCGATCTTCTTGGCCATGCTGCGCCCCAGCGGTGCCGAGATGACAAGCAGCACATCGAGATAGATGGACTGGAGCAGCGTGGCAATCGTCAGCGACATGGCGTAGGGCATGCGCTTTGGCCCGAACAGCTTTAGCAGCGTCTGCACCAGTCGCTGAATGGCCCCCGTCTGCTGGAGTATCGCGCCCATCAAAACTCCGAACGCGATCAGCAGGCCGACCTCGGCCATGATGTCGCCGAATCCCTTCATGATCGCGTCGATCGTCTTCTCGACGCCGAGTCCGGCCGCCAGGCCGAGGTATGCGGAGCCGATGACCAGCGACACGACCGGGTTGAACTTGAATCGCACGATCATCACGACCACGGCGACGATCGCGACCGCGGTGTTGATGACGATTGCGGTGTGTGACATGGGTGCAGCCCCTTCGAACGTCTGCGCTTCGGGTGAAGGTCACCACAGGCCACTTGAGGTGTGACCCACGACGCATTCATATTATGAGCACATACTCACAATATAAGCAAGTATGTAGCCGATGTCGAGCTCGACCTGGAGTTTTGCGGATTCAGGGCGAACGGCTCAGCGCGGTGAGGGGGCTCCATAGTCACGAATGAGCCGGGCGCGGACGTACGCCATCTCCTGTGCCATGTCGATCGGATACGCCTGCATGATCCATTGGTATGCGGTGCCGAGGACGGCCGAGCCGAAGTCGTTGACCGCCCGGTCGATCTCGATGTCGGGCCGCACCGACCCATCGGCGAAGCCCCTTCGCAGTCCCGCCTCGACCATGTCCGCCGCCCGCTCGAGCCACATCCGGATGCGCGGGCCCACCGGCGACGTCGCCTTGATCGCCTCGAAGGTCAGCACGAATATCGCTCGCAACAAGTCGCGATCCTCGTCGTGGAGCTGCGCGATGCGATCGACGTGTGCGAGTGCTTGGTGCAAACCACTGGACTCTGGGTCGAGTGCAGGGCTGAGCTTGTTCACGTATTCGGTGGCGAACAAGGTCTCGAGGATGGCGTCCTTGCTGCCGTAGCGGGCATGCACCATCGCTCGGCTGTACCCGGCACGCCGACCGATCTCGGCAGCCGTCGTTGCTTCCCATCCTTTTTCGGCGATCAGTTCCACCGCGGCCTCGAGCAATCGGCGGCCCGATATCTCGAGGCGCTGGGGCTGGGTCAGCCCCCGGGAGGGGGACGGCACCCTTGCATATTAGACGCCCGACAACTAACTTAATTGTTCCGCGTCAAATTTCTTTTGGGGGTCGATGATGACTTCTGGTGGGACGGTCGGCGCTGCGGCGGCGGGTGTTCCGTCCGGCATTGAGGGTGTGACGCCACAGTGGCTGACGGCCGCACTGGACGGTGCGACGGTTACCGATGTTCGCGTCGAACAAATCGCACTGGACAGTGGCTTCTCATCGCAGCTGTACCGAGCGCACCTGTCGGGTGAGGGCGTGCCGAACAGTGTGATCGTCAAGCTGCCTGCCGTGTCCGAGGCCGGGGACGCGATGAAGATGCTGGGTGGTTACGCGCGAGAAGTCGCGTTCTACCGACACGTTGCCGGCCGCGCACCTCTGGGCACACCTGTCGTACATGCGATTCGAATGGACGAGAACACCGCCGACTTCGTCCTGGTGTTGGAGGACTTGCAGGACTGGGACAACGCCGACCATCTCGCCGGCCTGTCGCTGGACCGCGCGCGCTGCTGTATAGCCGAACTGGCAGGCCTGCACGCGTGGTCGACCAAGCCGCTGAATACCGATGTCCTGGAGGCGTTTCCGAGCATCGACACCCCGATGACACGCGACCTGCTACCTGCTGCGTTCAGCGCGGGTTGGCAGATCTACCGCGACCATGCCACCGCGCCGGTTCCCGCCGCTGTCGCGAAGTATGCCGAGCGGTTCGCTGCTCTTGCCCCTGCGGCGATAGATGCGCTGAGTCAGCGCTCGATGTTGATCCACGGCGATATCCGCGCGGACAACATGTTCTTCTGCGGTGATCGGTTGAAGGTGGTCGACTTCCAACTTGCCGGAAGGGGTGCAGGCGCCACAGATGTCGGGTACCTGGTCAGCCAGGGACTTCCGACGGAAGTGCGCTCAGGGCGTGACGAAACGCTGCTGCGCGAGTACCTCGATCAGCTGTCGAGTCATGGTGTCAGCGACTACTCCTTCGACGAAGCGTGGCGGCATTACCGATACGCCGTTGCCTACTTCGTGGTGCTGCCTGCGATGCCGTTGCTGAGCTGGGACTCACTGCCGGAGCGCTCGCGGCAGTTGTGTATGCGCTTGGTGGAGCGCGCGGTGGCCACCATCGACGAGACCGACGCCGTGGAGGTGTTCAAATGACTCGAACCGCAAGAGAAGTCGTCGAGCTGTACAACCTCGTGGTGTGGAACGAGCGGAACTTCGACCTCGCCGACGAGCTGATGGGGGATACCGTCATCCGGCATGAGGTGGGTGAGGCGCAGACGCTCAGCCACGAGCAGGCCGTCCAACGCGTCGTCGACAACTGGGCCATGTTCGACAAGCTGCGGTTCGATCTCAACCTCGTCGTCGCCGGCGACGACGGCGAACATGTGGCGATCGTGTACCAGTCACCGATGGAGCTCAAGGACGGCACGAAGACAAGTGTGGGAAGTATGGAGATCTTCCGTGTCGTCGAAGGCAGGATCACCGAAGTCTGGAACTGCGGCTACAAGCAAGGGGTTTGGCAATGACGCGTGTACTCGATGAGCTTGGCTACTACCTGCTGGCAGGCGCCGGCGGGGAAGGGCCCGCGACGTTGATGGATGAGGCCCGCCGCGGTGAGGAACTAGGCTTCGGCACCGCATTCATCTCTGAACGCTGGAACGTGAAAGAGGCGTCGTCGCTCGTCGGCGCGGCCTGCGCCGTTACCAGCCGCATGCAGATCGCCACGGCGGCAACCAATCACAACACCCGCCACCCGCTGATCACCGGATCGTGGGCGACGACCATGCACCGCCTCTCCGGCGGCCGGTTCACGCTCGGCATCGGACGCGGGGTGGCGGCGATGTACGCGGCCTTCGGCATTCCCGCCGTCACGACGGCGCAGATGGAGGACTTCGCGCAGGTGATGCGGCGGCTCTGGCATGGCGAGGTGATCTTCAATCACGACGGTCCGATCGGCAAATACCAGGTGCTGTTCCTGGACCCCGACTTCAACGAGGACATCCGGCTGGCCCTGGTCGTGTTCGGGCCCAACACCTTGAAACTCGGGGGCCGGGCCTTTGACGACGTCATCCTGCACACCTATTTCCCGCCGGAGACCCTGCAGCGGTGCGTGAACACGGTTAAGGACGCCGCGGAGAAGGCCGGTCGGGATCCCGACAGCGTGCGGGTGTGGTCCTGTTTCGCCACGGTCGGCGACCATCTTCCCGAGGAACTGCGGCTGAAGAAGACTGTCGCCCGGCTGGCGACCTACCTACAGGGCTACGGCGATCTCATGGTCACGACCAACGGCTGGGATCCCGCGGTGTTGCAACGCTTCCGGGAGGATTCCGTGGTCACCTCTATTCCAGGCGGCATCGATCACAAGGCCACGCCCGAGCAGATCGAGCACATCGCCACGCTCATTCCGGACGAGTGGCTGGAGCCGGCGGCCACCGGATCGGCGCAGCAGTGCGTCGACCGCGTCCGCAAGGAATTCGACTACGGGGCCGATGCGGTGATCATGCACGGCGCCACCCCTGACGAACTGGAGCCGATCGTCGACGCCTACCGCGCGAGCCGGTAGTGTCCCGATTCCGCGTCGGCCTGATGGACTCGATCCTGGCCGGGCGACCATCGGTTGACAGCTACAGCCGTGCGAGTTACCTTGCCGCCGTTGCCAATCGCGTCGATTCGTACTGGGTGCCGGACCACATCAACGGCCAGACTCCCCGCCCGCTGTGGGATCCGAAGTACACAGCGTCGGCACGCTTGTTGCGCTCGCCCGACGCAGCGATGGAAGCGTGGACGCTGTTGGGTAGCTTGGCGGCGCGCAGGCGCTTCAACCGGGTGCGCCTCGGTGTCGGCGTCACCGACACCGGTAAACGCCACCCCGCCGTCACCGCGCAAGCGGCCGCGACCCTGAATCTGATGACCCGTGGGCGGGCGATCCTCGGTATCGGCCCGGGCGAACGCGTCGGTAACGAGCCCTACGGCGTGGACTGGTCGAAGCCGGTCGCCCGGTTCGAGGAGGCGCTCGCCACCATCCGCGCACTCTGGAACTCCAAAGGCCAACTGGTCAAGCGCGATTCACCGTTCTTTCCGCTCCGTGACGCGATCTTCGACCTGCCGCCGTACAAGGGAAAGTGGCCTGAGATCTGGATCGCGGCGCATGGCCCCCGCATGCTGCGGGCGACCGGGCGGTATGGCGACGCGTGGTTCCCCGGGTTCGCACATCGGCCGCAGGATTACGCCAAGCGGCTGCAGATCATTCGGACCGCCGCCTCCGACGCCGGTCGTGATCCGATGTCCATCACGCCGGCGTTCTGGATGCCGGTCCTGGCCGGGCCGAGCCGTGATGCTGTCGACGCCGCCCTCGACTCCACCATGGTCAAGACGTGGGCGCTCAACGGTCCCGCCGAGTTCTACGCCCACCACGGCGCCCAGCATCCGATGGGAGCCGGCTTCACCGGCATGCAGGACCACGTCTCGTTCACCATGGATGAGCAGACGCTTCGTGAAAAGTCCGGCCAGGTCCCGCTTTCGGTGGTCAAGGGCATGGTGCTCAATGGCACGGTCGACGATGTGCTCGACCAGGCCGCAGAGTGGCGCGACCACGGCGTGCGCTACATAGTGGTGGTGAACTTCGGGCCGATGGCGCCGAGCCTGCGCACCCGACTTGCCTCGCTGATGCCGTTCAACAAGGTGGTCCGCGGCCTCAAGCGGCTGTGATTACGGCGCGCTTACGCCCGCTCAGCGTCCGTTAGCGCGCCGAAATCGCACTCTCATGGCGTGATGACTGTGCGGGACACCGGCTCCGCGGCCGCCTGCCTGCTGTAGATGCCGCGCTGCAGCGCCGACAGCAACGCGTTGCGAGTTTCCTCGGGATGGATGAGGTCGTCGAAGCCGAGATGGCTCGCGGACCGGAAGGACGCCTCCACCTCCATCTTGCGCAGCTTGGTTTCGACGTCCTCCGCGGCGTGCGACGCGCGGCTGAGAGCGGCTGCGCTCATCGCTCCCATCGTGGCGCCAGGGAAGGCGAACGTCGCGCCCTGATTGTCGAATCCCAACAGGGACATGACCATTGAGCCGAAGCCGTAGGCCTTTCGTAGTGTGACATGCAGCTTGACTGTCGTGGCGGCCGTCTGCGCGGCGAACATTCGCGCTCCGCTGCGCAGCACGCCGCTCTTCTCGGACCGGCTGCCCGGCAGCATGCCCGGGTTGTCCGCGAGGAACACGATCGGCAGGTGGAAGGAGTCGGCCACCATGATGAAATGCGCTGCCTTGTCTGCGGCGTCGGCATCGATGGAGCCCGCGAGCACTTTCGGCTGGTTCGCCACGACAGCGACCGGATGGCCACCGAGATGGGCAAGTGCGCAGATGATCGCGGGCCCGAACTTCGTCTGTACCTCGAACCAGTCCGGCCTGTCGAAGACCACGTCGAGCACCGCGCGCATGTCGTACACCTGGCGGTTGCCGCGGGGCACGATGTCGAGCAGTTCGGCCGTCGAGCGCGGCTCCGCCGCCTCGTCGTCGGGCAGGGATGGCGGATACGACCACGCACTCGACGGAAAGTAGGACAGGTACCGGCGGATGTCATCGAGCACCGCCTCGTCGTCCTCGGCGAAGTTGTGGATCACCCCGCTGGCCAGTGCGACGCTCGGACCGCCGAGGTCTTCCTTCGAAATGTCCTCGCCCGTCGACTCTTTGACGACCGGCGGTCCCGCGGTGAAGATCGCGCCCTGACGGCTCATGATGGTGAAGTCGCATACCGGCGCCACGAGGGCGCCATGGCCTGCCGACGGCCCGAGCAAGCCTGCCACTGTCGGCACTCTGCCGGAGCACTGCGCCTGCGCGAGAAGGTCGGTGGGGGTGCGGCCGTAGTGCTCGCCGCTGGGCCTGAACCCGGCGCCCTCGAGGAGCATCACGAGCGGGATCCTGTCGCGCAACGCGAGTTCGGCCAGCCGGTAACGTTTCGCATTTCCACCTGGTCCGATGCTGCCCGCCAGGGTGGTGAAGTCCTCGGCGCCGACCATCACTGGCGCACCGTTGATGAGTCCGGAGCCGGCGACGATCCCGTCGGCCGCGATGTCACCGCCGACGAGCGTGCCGAACTCGCGGAATGAGCCCTTGTCGAGAAGATGCTCGACGCGCGCGCGGGCATCGAGCTTGCCCTTGCCGTGGTGCTTGGCGAGCCGCTCGGCTCCGCCCATCGCATGAGCGTGTCGGCGTCGGCGGGACAGCTCGTCGAGGGTGTCCCCCCAGTCCTCGGCCTTTGTCATGCGCCACTCCTGTCGTCAGAAGGCGATCGTCGCACCGGCATGTTCACGTTGACCATACTGAATTGCTTACTGTAGCGTCTGCGGGCATGGGTAGCGACGGCAGCCTCAAGGTGGACGCGGCCGTGGCCAGCGGGCTTACCGGCGTCGCACAGGCGGCGAGCAAGCTCGAGCGGCGAGGCTATGACTGCTGCTGGACAGCCGAAATCAACCACGATCCTTTCCTACCGCTGGTGCTGGCCGCCGAGCACACCACGCGGATCGAACTGGGTACCAGCATCGCCGTGGCATTCGCCCGCAACCCCATGACGGTGGCCAACGTCGGGTGGGATCTGCAGTCGTACTCGGACGGCCGCTTCATCCTCGGGCTCGGCTCCCAGGTGCAGGCCCACATCGAGAAGCGGTTCAGCATGCCGTGGAGTCAACCGGTTCGTCGCATGCGTGAGTTCGTGCTGGCGTTACACGAGATCTGGGCGTGCTGGCGCGACGGCACGAAGCTGCGGTTCGAGGGCGACTTCTATACCCACAAGCTCATGACGCCGATGTTCACGCCAGAGCCCCAATCGCACTCGGCCCCAAAGGTGTTCGTCGCCGCGGTGGGTGAGGCGATGACCGAGATGTGTGGTGAGGTCGCCGATGGCCTGCTCGCTCACGCCTTCACCACCAAGCGGTATTTCGAAGAGGTGACCATCCCGGCGCTGTTGCGGGGCATGGAGCGCTCCGGTCGGCAGCGCACCGATTTCCAGCTGTCGTGTCCGATCTTCGTGGTGACGGGGGAGAGCGAAGAACAGTTGATCGCGGGCGCAGTCGGCACTCGCAAGCAGATCGCCTTTTACGGCTCCACCCCCGCGTACCGCAAGGTTCTCGCGCTGCACGGCTGGGGTGACCTGCACACCGCATTGCACCAGCTGAGCCTTCAGGGTGAATGGGATCAGATGGGCTCGTTGATCGACGACGAGATCCTCGAGGCGTTCGCGGTCGTCGCACCGATCGACACCGTCGCGAGCAAGATCCGTGATCGGTGCGACGGTGTGATCGACCGCGTCCTTGTCGGTTTTCCCTCCGCTACTCCGGAGGACACCGTCATCGCCGTGCTGGCGGAGCTGCGCGGCCAACCCATGAGGAGTCGCCCGTGACCGCGCCGACGATGGACGAAGCAGCCAAGGTGCTCGCCGACCCACTGGCGTACGCCGACGAGCCGAAACTCCATGCGCGCCCTGGCACATCTGCGGGCGAACGCTCCGGTGTCATGGGTCGAGGTGCCGTCCTACCGTCCGTTCTGGGCAATCACCAAGCACGCCGACATCATGGCGATCGAGCGCGACAACACGTTGTTCACCAACTCGCCACGGCCGGTACTCATGACGCGTGAAGCCGACGAGCAGCAGGCCGCGGTGGGAATCAACACCCTGATCCACATGGACGACCCCCAGCATCGCGTGGTGCGGGCCATCGGCGCCGACTGGTTCCGCCCGAAGGCGATGCGGGCGTTGAAGGTTCGCGTCGACGAACTGGCGAAGAGATTTGTCGACAACATGATGGAGTCCGGCGACGGATGCGACTTCGTCCAAGAGGTCGCGGTGAACTACCCGCTCTACGTGATCATGTCGATGCTCGGCCTGCCCGAACAAGATTTCCCGCGGATGCTCAAGTACACGCAAGAGATGTTCGGCAACGACGATGCCGAGTTGCAGCGCGGTACGACCAAAGAGGAGCAGATGGCGGCTCTGCTCGATATGTTCGCCTACTTCACGGCGGTGACGGCGTCCCGCCGTGAGAACCCGACCGAAGACCTGGCGTCGGCCATCGCCAACGCCACGATCGATGGCGAGCCGCTGTCTGACATCGAGACGGTGTCCTACTACGCGATCGTCGCCGCCGCCGGCCACGACACCACGAGCGCGGTGATCTCGGGCGGTGTGCATGCCCTGATCGAACACCCCGATCAGCTTGCACGAATTAGGGATAACCCTGAGCTGATGCCACTGGCCGCCGAAGAGATGATCCGCTGGGTCACGCCGGTCAAGGAGTTCATGCGCACGGCGCAGGAGGACACCACGGTTCGCGGTGTCCCGATCGCCGCCGGCGAATCGGTGCTGTTGTCCTACGCTTCGGCAAATCGTGACGAAGAGGTCTTTGACGACCCATTCAGGTTTGACGTCGGTCGTGATCCCAACAGGCACAACGCTTTCGGCTACGGCGTGCACTTCTGCCTCGGTGCGGCGCTGGCCCGGATGGAAGTCAACAGCTTCTTCTCCGAGCTTGTTCCGCGACTGGAGTCGGTCGAGGTCGCCGGCGACCCGCAACACATCGCGACGATTTTCGTCGGCGGGCTCAAGCACCTCCCGATCCGATACTCGCTGAAGTGAATTGATCGGGGCGGACGACCGCCCCGCGCACGCGAGGCGGCCGTCCTGTCTCAGGTCAGCTCGGGAGAGGAATCCAGATCCCGAAGAACCAGAAGCCCCATTGCTTGTGGCGCGGGTCCCACACCGGCTGCTCATCGAAGCCGCAGTAGTCGATTTGCGGGGGAGGCGGTCCCCACGCCGGGGGCAACGGTCCGTCCCACGGCGGCCTCGGTGGCGGGCCCCGGCCCCATGGCGGCAGACCTTTACCCCATGGGGCGCCTTGAAATCGACCACGCCAGTCGTTATCGCTTGGGTTCCACGGAGGTCGCCAGTCGTGACCGTCGGGTTCGCCTGACATGCCTGGCCCGTGGTTGTCAGGTCCGCCGGGTCCGCCAGGTGCGGCTGGTGCGGCGGGCCCGCCCGGGCCGCTTGGTGCGTCGGGTCCGGCTGGGCCGGTCGGTCCGCTTGGTGCGCCGGGTCCGGCTGGTGCGGCTGGTCCGCTGGGTCCACCGGGTGCGGCGGATCCGCCTGGGCCGCCGAATCCGCCTCCACCGCCC
>Ga0207648_10000947_pt1 | contig 32821 bp, 28 predicted proteins | sample KBSMisM32_FD_184310 | JGI IMG/M metagenome (GOLD analysis project Ga0207648, IMG submission 184310) | Miscanthus rhizosphere microbial communities from Kellogg Biological Station, Michigan, USA - KBS Miscanthus M3-2 (SPAdes) (version 2) | ecosystem: Host-associated > Plants > Roots >... | reverse complement strand
CAACGTGAATGCGGGTTCGGCGACGGCGAGTGCGTCGTTCGCTGCAACCGCCAACTACCTGGCCAGCAGCGATTCGAAGAACTTCACGATCGGGAAGGCGGGTCAGTCGATCACGTTCGGAGCGCTCGGAGACAAAACCTTCGGTGACGCCGACTTCATGGTCAGCGCCACGAGCGACTCGGGGCTCACCGTCTTTTTCAGCGCCATGGGTAATTGCAGCGTCAGTCCTGGCGGAATGGTTCACCTGCAAGGTGCAGGCAGCTGCACAATTACGGCTTCGCAGGACGGCAACGCGAACTACGACGCCGCCTCGAGCGTGCCACGGGCATTCACGATCGCCAAAGCGACGAGTGTGACCACAGTCACCTGCGGAGCCGGCCCGTTTACCTACACCGGCTCGGCTCAGACACCTTGTTCGGCGTCTGTGACTGGTCCTGGAGGGCTCTCTCTCCTTCTGTCGGTCGGTTACAGCAACAACGTCAATGCTGGCACTGCGACGGCCAGCGCGTCGTACGCGGAGTCGGACAACTATCTCGGCAGCAGCGATTCGAAGAACTTCACCATCGGGAAGGCGGCGAGCTCGACGGTCGTTACGTGTCCGCCGAGTGTGACGTATGACGGTTCGGCGCAAACGCCGTGCTCGGTTCATGTCAGCGGCGCGGGTGGCTTGAGCCTGGATCCGGCGCCGGTTTACAACAACAACACCAATGCGGGCACGGCCTCGGCGAGTTACACCTACGCGGGCGACGCCAACCATGATGGCAGCAGCGATTCGAAGAACTTCACGATCGACAAGGCAGCGTCGGCGACCCTGGTGACCTGCCCGGCCAGCGTTACCTATGACGGTTCGGCACAGACGCCTTGCATGGTCTCGGTGACCGGCGGTGGGTTGAATCTGACCCCCGAGGCGGTCTACAGCAACAACACGAATGCCGGCACGGCGACCGCCAGTTACACGTTTGCGGGTGACTCCAACCACTTGGGGAGCAACGACTCGGAGACCTTCACGATCGCGAAGGCGACCTCGACGACACTGGTCACCTGCGACGCCGGCGTGACGTATAACGGGTCAGCGCAGACGCCTTGCTCGGTTGCGGTGACTGGCGCGGGCGGACTGAACTTGAGCCCCGATCCCGTCTACAGCAACAACACCGATGCGGGTACGGCGACCGCGAGTTACACCTTTGCAGGTGACGGCAACCACCTGGGTAGCAGCGACTCACAGACCTTCACGATCGGCAAGGCTGCTTCCACGACTGCCGTGAGCTGCCCCGCGAGCGTGACGTATACAGGGTCGGCGCAGACGCCTTGCTCGGCTCATGTTTCTGGTGCGGGTGGGTTGAGTGCGGATCCGGAGCCGGCCCATAGCAACAACACCAACGCCGGTACGGCGTCAGCGAGTTACAGCTATGCCGGCGACGCGAACCACGAGGGCAGCAGCGACTCACAGACCTTCACGATCGCGAAGGCCTCGTCGACGACCGTCGTGAGCTGCCCGGCGAGCGTGACATATGATGGTTCTGCGCAGACGCCCTGCTCGGTTGACGTCAGCGGTGCTGGTGGTCTGAGCTTGACTCCGGCCCCGTCGTACACCGACAACACCGATGCTGGTACGGCGTCGGCGAGTTACACGTACTCCGGCGACGCGAACCACGAGGGCAGCAGCGACTCACAGACCTTCACGATCGAGAAGGCTTCATCGGAGACGGTGGTGGCGTGTGCTGACGGACCGTTCACCTTTGACGGTACGTCGCAGACGCCTTGCTCGGTTCATGTGACCGGTGCTGGTGGTCTGGATCTGCACCCAGCTCCGTCGTACAGCAACAACGTCGGTGCGGGCACGGCGACCGCGAGCTACACGTTTGCGGGCGATGCGAACCACAACGGAAGTGACGATTCGAAGAGCTTCACGATCGACAAGGCTTCCTCGATGACGACGGTCACCTGCGCTGCGGGTTCCTTCACATACACCGGTGCCGCCCATACGCCGTGTTCGGTCACTGTGACGGGTGCGGGCAACCTGAGCCTGGTTCCCGATCCGGTCTATAGCAACAACACCAATGCCGGTACCGCGACGGCGAGCTACACCTATGGCGGCGACGCGAACCACACCGGCAGTAGCGATTCGAAGCACTTCACGATCGACAAAGCGTCGTCTACGACGACCGTGAGCTGCGGTGCCGGTCCGTTCACATATACCGGGTCGGCGCAGACCCCCTGCTCGGCTCATGTTGCTGGCGCAGGTGGGTTGAGTGCGGATCCGGATCCGGTCTATAGCAACAACACCGATGCGGGTACGGCAACGGCAAGCTACACGTATGGCGGCGATGCGAACCACGCGGGCAGTAGCGATTCGAAGCACTTCACGATCGACAAGGCATCGTCGACGACGACGGTGACCTGCGGTGCCGGCCCGTTCACGTATACCGGGTCGGCGCAGACGCCTTGCACGGCTCATGTTTCTGGTGCGGGTGGGTTGAGTGCGGATCCGGATCCGGTCTATAGCAACAACACCAATGCGGGTACGGCGACCGCGAGTTACACCTATGCGGGTGATGACGATCACACCGGCAGCACGGATTCGAAGAACTTCACGATCGAGAAGGCGGCTTCGGCGACTGCTGTAAGTTGCCCGGCGAGCGTCACCTATGACGGTTCTGCGCAGACTCCTTGCTCGGTTCACGTCACCGGTGCAGGTGGTCTCGACCTGACACCGACGCCCTCCTACAGCAACAACACCAATGCGGGTTCGGCGTCGGCGAGTTACACGTATGGCGGCGACGCGAACCATGAGGGCAGCAGCGACTCGAAGGACTTCACGATCGAGAAGGCATCGTCGACGACGACGGTGTCGTGTGCTGCTGGGCCGTTCACGTTTGACGGGACGTCGCAGACGCCTTGCACCGTCCATGTGAGCGGTGCGGGTGGTCTCGACCTGACGCCGGCCGCGTCGTACAGCAACAACGTGGCTGCGGGCATGGCGACCGCGAGTTACACGTTTGCGGGCGATGCCAACCACACGGGTAGTAGCGATTCGAAGCACTTCACGATCGACAAGGCATCGTCGACGACCGTCGTAACTTGCCCTGCGAACGTCACGTACAACGGATCCGCGCAGACACCTTGCTCGGTCGCCGTAACGGGTGCGGGCAGCCTTAGTCTGGCTCCGGATGCGGCCTATACCAACAACACCAATGCGGGTACCGCGACGGCGAGCTACACCTACGGCGGCGACGCGAACCACACGGGCAGCAGCGACTCGAAGAACTTCACCATCGACAAGGCTGCGAGTCATACGGTCGTGACGTGTCCGGTTAGCTTGATCTACGACGGGTCGGCCCGGACGCCGTGCTCGGTTGCCGTGACCGGTGCCGGTGGTCTGAGCTTGACTCCGGCCCCGTCCTACAGCGACAACACCAATGCGGGTACGGCGTCGGCGAGCTACACGTATGCCGGCGACGCGAACCACGACGGCAGCACCGATACGAAGAACTTCACGATCCAGAAGGCTGCGAGCCACACGGTTGTGACGTGTCCGGCTAGCTTGATCTATGACGGGTCGGCGCGCACGCCGTGCACGGTTGCTGTGACTGGTGCCGGTGGTCTGAGCTTGACTCCGGCGGCGTCTTACAGCCACAACACGGATGCCGGTACGGCGACGGCGAGCTACACGTATGCCGGTGACGCGAACCACGACGGCAGCAACGATTCGAGGGACTTCACGATCAACAAGCGGAATGTGACCGCCTCGATCTCCGCCGCAGACAAGACGTATGACTCGACCAACGCGGCCAGCATCACCAGTTGCTCGCTCGAGACGCAGAGCAGTGACCACGGGGTTGTTTCGCCGGACGCGGTGGGCTGCACGGGCTCAAACGCACACTTCGGTAACCAGAATGCCGCTAACGGCAAGCTGGTGACCGCGGACGTCTCGCTCACAGGGGCAGCGCAGGGCAACTACCAGCTCACCAGCCCGACGGCCTCGACCACTGCGAACATCTCGATGCGCGATGTCACGGCGTCCATCACCGCGTCCGCGAAGGTGTACGACGGCACGGATGCGGCGGCCATCGCCACCTGCTCGCTGGACGCACAGAGCGGCAACCACGGCGCAATTGCCGGCGACGCTGTGGGTTGCTCAGGTTCGAACGGTCACTTCAACAACAAGAACGCGGCCAACGGGAAGCCGGTCGCAGGCGATGTGGCCCTGACCGGGCTGGCAGCGGGCAACTACCACCTCACCAGCGGAACCGCGCCGACGACTGCCAACATCACGAAGGCATCGCTCAACGTGAAGGCGGCGGACAAGACCATGCTGATCAACGGCGCGGTCCCTGCGCTCACCTACACGTTCAGCGGGTTCGTCGGCGGGGAGACGCTGGCTACCAGCGATGTAGCTGGTAGCGCAGCTTGCTCTACCGCTAACGGAATTGTTGCCGGCACGTTCCCCATTACATGCGCGGCAGGCTCGCTGAGCTCAGGCAACTACAACTTCTCGTTCACGCCGGGAACGCTTACGGTGAACTACGCGGGGAGCTGCCAGGGCGCGCCGATCGGGAACCCGATCCTGCAGCCGGTCAACAACGACGGGTCGAGCACGTTCAAGCAGGGCAGCACGATTCCTCTGAAGTTCCGGGCTTGCGATGCGAGCGGAGCTTCCGTCGGTCCTACGACAGCGGTGCCGAACATCGTCGCCTCGTTCGTCCTCGACCACACGACGTCCGGAGCACCTGGTGTGAACGAGACCGTCGACTCGACGACGCCTGACACTGCCTTCCGATGGTCGTCCACCGACCAGCAGTGGATCTTCAATCTCAGCACGAAGAACCTGACGAACAACAAGATGTACTTCTACAAGGTGACCCTTGTCGGCGGGGCCAGCTTCATGATCACGTTCGGACTGAAGTAAGTCGGCGGAAGAACGCGGTAGGGAGGAGACTCGACGTCAAGTTCGCGGACGGCGTGACGAAGTCGGCGCTGTTCCAGTTCAAGAAGTAGGCAACAGCTCATCTGAGGGGAGCGCCGGCGGCAGCCCAACCCTCAGCAGCGCAGAGGAAAGGGGAGAAATGAAACGGGCGATCGCAACACTCATGATCTTCGCGACGGCGGTCGCTCTCCCGCTCGTCGCCCAGGCCTCTAGGTCCCAGTCCATCTCACTCACCTTCACGATGCACCTCACGAGCGCGACGACCGCCACCGGGAACTGGACGTCGAGCTCCGACCTCGCCGTCCTGAGAGGTAAGTCCGGAACCGTCGTGCAGACGACGAGGATTACCGGCAAGGGCAAGGGTAAGGGCGCGAAGACGGGCCAGGTCATCCACGGTCTAAAGCACGTCACCGCCTCCGACGGCACCTTCGTGCTTCAGTTCAGTGGCGGGATCAAGCCGACGAGCGCCACGACCTCAGAGATAAACGGACGGTTCGTGTTGAAGAAGGGGACCGGTGCGTACTCGAGGCTCCACGGCACGGGCAGGATCCACGCGACGCTCGACTCCGCGTCGGGCTCCATCACCGCCGTCGACACGGGAAAGGCGCACGTCAACGGCGGTAGCTAGACGAGGGGGAGCCGCCGCCGCTCCCCTTCAACGGGACACGATGGATCCCAAGGGCGCACAACACCTTCGCAGACGGCTGGACAGCCACGCGCAGTGGCAGCGGGCGGCCGCCGTCCAGAATGGCGAGCAGCCGCGCGCAGACCCCGACGCGCCCGACCTCATCGAGTTCGACTAGCGAGGGGGTGCGACGCTACCGCGATGGGCTCTGCAAGCGGCTCGTCGACGGCTGCTGGATCGCCGCACTCGAGGACGACACAGCCGTCTGATGCGGTGGGGGCAGCCTCGCGTGTAGCAAGGTAACCCGCCAGACCCGTCGTCCACGGCAAGCGTGGCCTGTCCGGCGCTTATCGATCTCAACGTTCGGTTAGGCCGTTCGGCCTAGTGTCGCCCCCCCGCGTCAGCAAGACGATCGGAGTACGCATGGACGAGGTCGATCTGCACGCCGCCTGTGGCAAGCAGGGAGCTATTTGACCGCCGATCAACGGTCGACCCTCTGCCTCACCTGCGGCGCTGTGAGCGCCGCGGAGAGCTGCCCGACGCCCGCCCAGAACGATCCGGCGATGATTCCGCCGCTCTTAACCGTTTCCAGGACGGACCGCAGCTTCTACACACACTCGCACGAGGTCGCGCAACGGGCCCGTGGGCGGTTGGCCCCGCGGTCCAACGCGGCCAAGCAGTCGGCGACGGATCCGGACGCGCACGACCTGGAGAGCTTCGGGACGGTCTGCGCCTTCACGGCACGCGCGAGCAGCCGCGCCGGAGCGTCGAGGGGCGCAATGTGTGCTCATCAACAGCTGAGAGTCGGCTGACCAACGACAGCTAGGCACTTCGGCTACGAGACCGAGCACATCGGCTCTGCCTGAACGGGTCGTGCGGCAGCGCCCCAGAGTTGCGCACTAACTCGCCTCTGAGCCCGCTGCGACGTTGCTCAGTACGCGAGCTGCAGGCCCGGCTCGTCCCCCGCAGCGAGCGGCTGCCAGCGAGGCACGGTGACCGATACGGTCGTCGGGCCGCCGACCCGGCTGCGCACGTCAAACGTTCCGCCCAGGAGGCGCACGCGCTCGCTGCCTCCGACGAGGCCGAGTCGGCCGCGCTGCGCCGCATCTTGCAGGGTCCGAGCGACCTCGAAACCGTCACCGTCGTCGGTGATCTGGAGATCCACGCAACTCCGGCTCGCCGTGAGGGCGATTTCCACGTTTGCCGCGCCGCTGTGTTCCCGGACATTGGCGCAAGCCTCCTGGACTACACGGATGACCGCGATCTTCTGCGACGCAGTCATCGCGCTGAAGTCACCGAGCACCCGCGTCGTGACGTGTATTCCGGTGCGTTCGCGGAGGCTTGCCGCCTCGGCCTCGACGACGTCCGCGAGCGGGCGGCGCAACAAGCTCGCCGGCTCGAGGGAATGGGCGAGCTCCCGGAGGACTCGCTCGAGCTCGGAAACCCCCTCGGCCAAGGAATCGACGGTCGGCTCGAGATGGGCCGGCAGCTCCGCCCGGACCCGGTGGACATCAGCATCGAGCGCCGCGAGATGCTGCAGGGCGCCGTCGTGCAGATCGAACCCGAGCCGCGAGAGCCTCCGCTCGCTTGCGCTCACGAGTAACCGCTCTCGCTCCGCGCTTCGTTCGAGCAGGAAGTCGCGCTCGGCAACGGGGCTGATCGCGCTCGCGGCCTCTTCGACGAGCGCCTCGACGTCTCGGCTGCGCAGGCGGATGACAAGTGCCGCCCACGGCCTCTGCCACCGGCGTACGGCGGCACCGATGATCAGGCCTCGCTCAGGTTGTCGCCCTTCCAGAATCTCTCGCGCGATGATGCGGAATCGCCGGGTCGTGGCGGTCTCGCCCTGGGAGAGCAGGCAGGTCGGTGCCTTGCCAGGCTGACCGAGCCAGAGGGAAGCCTCGATGGCAGGAGACAGTGCGACGAGCACGGAGAGCTGGATCTCGAGCGCCGTCAGCGGGGGGAGCTCGAAGAGCTGCGGTGTCCGCAGGCAACCGCTGAGGAGCTGCACCGACACCTGCTCCGGCGTGAGGCCCAACCCGTCGCCGATGTTCTCGAGGAGCTGGCGGATATCACGCGAGCGCCAGGGCCTTTCCACCGCGAGCGAGACGAAGACGTCGCTCGCGAACGTCATGCCGATCGACTCGGTCATCCCCCCAGCGGCGGCTCCGAGGCGATCAGCGCGTGTCTGGGCGGCTTCGACCCCCGACCGCGCCCGCTGGTCGAAGAAATGGCGCCCGAAGGCTCGTTCGACCGAGCCCAGGTCGCGATGCACCGGGCGTCCCGATCGAGCGCCCGGTGCATCCAGCCGAACCTCTGCCATGAGGTCGGCGCTCAACTGTGCATCCCCCCAGCCGCCTGCTCGACCCCGAGAGCCGTGTGCAGTCGACGCGAGAAGCGAGTCCGCAGTCATTCCTCGCGCTCCTCCCTGTATCCCCAAAGGAAGTGTCGTCGCGACGTCCCTTCACTGCAATGGGCCGACGGGACTATCTTGTGTTCACGGGACTGAACGCTCAGACGAGCAGGAGGACTACTGTCCCCGCGGCGAGGAACGGCCCGTAGGCAAAGGTCTTCTTCCTCGCGGCAGAGCCGTCACGGATCAGGAGCAGACCCGCAAACGCGCCGGCCAGGAGCGTGCCGAGCAGCAGCGCAGTGAAGACGCGATAGCCCAGGGTCGCCCCGATGAGGCCCGCGAGCTTCACGTCGCCCATTCCGAGGCCGGCGGGATACACCAATGCAGGGAGCAGGAAGAGTCCCGCGGCGGCGGCGCTCGCAGCAATCCATTCGACCCAATCGTCCGGCCGTAGCAACAGCTGGAGGACGAGGACGAGCGCCCAGGCGGGGAGCACGATGCGGTTCGGGATGATGCGAAGCCTGAGGTCGTACCACGAGAGCACCGCGAGGATGGCGATCACGAACGCAGGCAGGAGAGTGTTCGCGCTCACGGTCCCGGGATCTCTCGGGCGATCTTCCGGCCCCTGCCCAGAGAAGCCGCCTCGATCTCGCGTGCGAGCTCATCCACCGGCGTCCATTTCGTCACCGCTGCTACCCCGAGCAGGCTGCCGTGGAGCTCTTGCTCGACGATCGTGATCACTCCAGGCGCCCTCGGAAGAGCGGCGAGTCCGGCGAGAATCCGCGCCGACGACCCCCTCGAGGCGCCTACCTCGAAGATGACGACGTCTGGCTGCACGCGGGCGGCAGCCTCGACGACTCTCGCGCTCCGGTCCTGGACGACGTCGTACCCGCGCTGCTCGAGCAGGAAGCGGGTGACCCTCATGAACTTCCGGTCGCGCAGTGCCAGGAGGACGCGAAGCGGCCGCAGCCGGCGGACCTTCGCTGGTGGATCGGTTCCAGCCGTACTCGAGTCGGCAGCTCGTGCCATCGTGCCGTCCATCAAAGCCTTCCGGCGCGAGCCTGTCTTTGCTCGCAGGGCTAGCCCCAGCCCGACCTACCGCTAGTCCTCGGGAAGCGTCGCCGCGCCGGTCGTCAGAGCGGATGGCCAGTCGTCGCGCGGTGAATCAGTCGCGTCAGCCAGAAGCCGGTGAGGAACGCATAAGTCAAGAGAGGCAGCGCGATCCCGAATGGAGCCAGGAAGCGCGCCACGTCGGGGGAGAACGCGACCGCGGCATTCGTCAGCCCGGAGATGGCGCGGACCGCTGCGAATCCGCACAGGAGATGGAGGACGCCGAACGAGAAGCTCGTCGGACCGAGGCCGGGGAAGCGGGCACCCAGCCAGAAGGCGAGAACTGCGCTCGCTCCCACGAGTACGAGGACGAAGCTGTGAGGACTCATGCTCTCTCTTCCGTAACGAAGGCCAAGCCTACTCGAATACTCGGCCGGAGGCCGGTTGTACTTGAGTCGAGCCCACAACTGATGGTCTAGCTCGGTCTGGTCGTTCGGCGGTTCAGACGCGTCAGGCGCCGACGGCAAGGCGACGGCCCCGGCGGCCTAGTACCCAAGTAGCCTTCTCGTTCGTTGGGGCAGAAGGAGTGGATCGCCGTCAATACGAGACAACGCGGGGTATGAAGGTCTAGCCGGCTCTGCCCATTCGTCCGTTCATGCCGCGCGGTTACGCCGCTAGATCTCCTTTTAGAGACGCTCGCTGGCCAATCTAACGGCGGAAGGTGGCATGTTCAGGTATCGACGGTCTCATCAGAGGGCGACCAATGAGCTCGGCCAAACGTTTGTCGAGTACGCCGTGCTCCTTGCGGTCGTCGTCGGCGTCTTCATGGCGACGACGTGGGCAGGACTGGCCGACGTGATGCAGACCGCGATGGACGCCGTCGCCGGCGCGGTCTGACCGCGCGCTTTCGCCCCGAGTCCAGTTGTGCAGCAGTGTCTGATGGTCTAGCTCGGTCCGGCCGTTCGTTCGTTCAGCCATCGAGCCGCGGCGACTACACCTCACACAGAGGGGGCGAGAGAGCCCCGAAGCGAGTACGGGGAGGTACCGATGATCCTGATTTCTGAACTCCTGGCGCATCTGCGCAAGGAGCAGGGTCAGACGTTCGTGGAGTACGCGCTCATCCTGGCTGTGGTGGTCGTGGGCGTGCTGCTCGCAGTGCTGTGGGGTGGCCTCGGCGACGCGATCCAGGCCGCGATCGACGCAGTCACGAATGCGATCAACGCCGCGTAAAGACGCTGTCAGAGCCTCCGCCTCAGTGGCGGAGGCTCTGACGCACTTGCGCGAAATTGCGACAAGACGAGGGGAGGCTTCGATGTTTCACAGACTTCGAGACGAACACGGACAGTCGTTCGTCGAGTTCGTGCTCATCCTGCCTTTCCTCGTCTTCCTCGTGCTCGCGATCGTCCAGTTCGGCAAAGGTTTCCACGACTACATCACCATTACGGACGCGGCGCGCGTCGGCGCGCGCGAGGCTGCTGTGCACCGGACGACCGCGTGCAGTTCCGCGACGGCCAAGATCAACAGCCTGGGTGTCATACCGTCCGGGAGCACGATCGCGTGCGTTGCCGGTGCAAATGTCGGCGATTCAGTCCAGGTCACGATCACGTCGTCCTTCAGTGTGGGCTTGCCGGGGTACTTCGGAGTACCGGCCCTGAACGAGTCGTTCACGATCCAGGGCAAGGCGAAGGAGCGACTCGAATGAGACCGGTGCAGGCACGTCTGCTCACGCAGGACGGACAGGTGATCGTCTTCGTCGTCGCAATCCTCGTGGTGCTGATCGGGATGGGCGCACTCGTCATCGACGGCGGGCGCTGGTTCCAAACGCAGCGCCACCTTCAGACGGCCGCCGATGCGGCTGCGCTCGCCGGTGTGCAGAACCTGCCGTCGGATCCGACGACCGCGCAGTCGATCGCCAACACCTACGCACAGGACAACTACAACGGGGCCGCCGCGGCGGTCACGTTCCCGACCAGCCCCTCGCCCTGTGGTGTCAACTCGTGCATCCGAGTCATCGCGAGCAAGACCGCACCGGGCACCCTTGCCAAGATCTACGGCGCCGTTTTCAACACCGTCAACGTGAGCGCGAAGGCGATGGCGGCTGTGACGGTGCCGGCGCAGATGAAGAACGTCGCACCGATCGCGATCAAGAAGACGGTTGCGTGCCAGGTCCCGAGTTGTTACGGCTTGAGCAAGACGGTTTCGTTCGACGAGAGTAGTGTCGCGTCGAGCACGATCGGTCTGATCGACCTGACCTGCCACTCGACGTCGTCGACGGCGTGTCCGTCGAATAACAACGTCGGCGCACAGGAGCTCAAGGGTTGGATCGTCAGCGGGTACCCCGACGCCCTGCCGGCGGGTCAGTGGTACGGCGTCAAGACCGGCCAGAACATCGGGCCGATCAAGCAGGGGCTCGACGCGCGTCTCGGGGTACCGCTCTTCTTTCCCGTCTTCGACACGACCGCTAATGCAGGACCTGTCTGGTACTTCCACATCATCGGCTGGTCGGCGTTCGTGATCGACCAGGTCGTCTCCTGGTCGCCGTCCGACAAGCGGCTTCGGGGTCACTTCGTCACGTTCACGACTTCGGACCTTCCGGCTGGCCTGCCCCCGGATCCGAACAACGACTTCGGTGTTCACATCCTCAGTCTCGTCGAATAGCAACACAAAGGAGCTCCTGTGACCAAATCACGACTTCGCAATCTCGCTCTGCCACTCGCCCTCGCGGCCCTGGCAACGATCTTGATCGGCATCTATGTAGTCAGCTACAGGAACAGCGTCACGCATGGCGCCGGCCTCGTGAACGTGCTCGTGGCGTCGCGCGACATTCCCGCGGGAACCGACGGCTCGACGATTGCCGGTGGCGGATATCTGAGGTCGCAGACGGTCCCACGCCGTGCGGTCGTGCCCGGCTCGATCACGAGTGCCGCGCCGCTGACGTCCAAGATCACTGCGTCGACGATCTACCGGGGTCAGCAGGTGTCGCTGCGGCAGTTCGTGCCCGAGTCGCAGGGCGGCATCTTCGCCAAGTTCTCAGGCAACGAGCGGCTCTTCGTCGTTCCGGGCGATCCGAATCAGGTTCTGGCCGGGACGCTCTCCGACGGCGATCGAGTCGATGTCGTGGCGACGGTCAAGTACCACATCAGCCCGAACCGCGCGTCATCGCGCGTGATCCTGCGCAATCTCCTGGTGCTCGAGGCGCCCGACGACGCGCCAAAGAGTGCGTCGGTAGGTGGAGCACCGACGTCAACTGCGAAAATGATCATGACCGACCGTCAGGCGCAGACGATGGCTTGGGTCATGAAGAATACGACGTGGTTCTTCGCGCTCCGCCCGACGAAGAAGCCGCTCAACAGCAGCCCAACGCTGGAGACGCTCTACTCGGTGTTCGGTCGCGGCCTGCCCGCCGCGCCGCTGCAGATCGCAGGAACTTTCCCGGAGAGCCTCGATGCACCGTAACGGCAATCCGCAACTTCACGTGCTGCTGAGTGGAGCAGCCTCCCGCGATCTGACCGAAGCGCTTGCCTTGGAGCCAACTGTGTCGGTCCTGCGCGGTGCGCCTGCGAGCGATCAAGCTCCGGCGGCCGACGTGGCCCTTCACGTCATCTCCGAGGGAGGCGATCTGGCCGCTGAGATCGCAAAACTGAGGTCGTACTCACGCGCGCCGCTGATCCTCGCCGCGTACGGTGAGCCGAACGGGATCGTCGACGCTGGTTTGAAGTTCGGAGCGGCGGACGTCGTCGTGTTGCCGCAGCCCGCCGAGACGCTGCTGTTCGCGCTGCGAAAGGCGGCGATCACGCCGGCGGTCGCTGCGGCCGATCTGCCGAAGGCGACGGTCGTGACGGTCTTCTCGCCGAAAGGCGGGACAGGCAAGACAGTCGTCGCCACGAATGTCGCGGTCGCAGCGCAGCTTTCCGGAATCTCGACAATCCTCCTGGATCTGGATCTCCAGTCCGGGGACGCCGCCCTTGCCCTCGCCGTGCCCCCGCGCGCGACGATCGTCGATCTGGCCGGTTCGAGCGGCGCGATCGACAGCGAGAAGCTCAACGCGTTCGTTTGCACCGATGCGCGCTCGGCGCTGACACTACTCGCGGCACCGAAACGTCCCGAGGATGCACAGCTGATCGGTCAGTCCGAGCTGGGAGCTGCTCTCGACGCGGCGCGATCCGCTTACAGAGCCGTGGTGGTCGATACGGGTCCGCAATTCGACGCAGCGATGCTGGCCGCACTCGACCGCAGCGATTGGCTCCTTCTCGTGTGCACTCCTGAGGTCACGTCGTTGAAAAACGTGCGGATCGGGCTCGAGACGATCGACCGTCTTGGGTACCCGCGCGAACGCGTCGCGCTCGTCGCGAACCGCCTCGGTGCAGCGGGCGGGGTCACACGGGCCGATATGGAGGAAGCCCTCGGATGCGAGATCGCGTTCGATCTTCCCGATGACGCGGCCGTGCCGGAGACGATCAACCGGGCGACACCAGCAGTGCTGGCGGAGCCGGGCAGCAAGTTCTCACGGGCGGCAACCAGCATGGCGGGAGCGCTATTCGCGGCCGTGCCGGCAACGTCGTCGAAGAAGTCGTCGCCTGCGCGCAAGTCGCTGATTCGAGGCCGGCGATGAGTGAGGCACGCGGGAACGGCTTTGCCGATGTGACCCAGGGTGGCCTGCTCGCCGAGCGACTCCAGGTTGACTCGGGGACGCTCAAGACACGCGCGCGTGATCCCCACGCCGACCTCAAGACGAAGATCCATCGTGCGTGCATCGCACGACTCGGTGCGGCGTTCCTGAATTTCGAGGGCTCCGAGGATCTAACGGCACGCGTCCGCGAGATCGTGAACGAGCAGCTCAGCGCCGAAGAGACTCCGTTCAGCCCGAGCGAGCGGGTACTACTGGAGCGGCAGATCGCCGACGACATCCTTGGCTATGGGCCGCTGGAGCCGTTCCTTCACGATCCGACTGTGACAGAGGTCATGGTCAACGCTTACGACCAGCTGTACATCGAGCGCGCGGGCAAGATCGAAGAGACGGAGGCGGCGTTCCTTGACGATGCTCACGTTCTACGCATCATCGACCGCATCGTTTCGCAGGTCGGACGTCGAATCGACGAAGCATCGCCGATGGTCGACGCGCGACTGCCCGATGGGAGCCGCGTCAACGCAATAATTCCGCCGCTGTCCCTCCGCGGGCCGTCCCTGACGATCCGGAAGTTCGCTGGCAACGCCTTGTCGCTTCCGGACCTGGTTGGGCTGGGCACGCTGAGCCAGGAGGCGTCGGACTTCCTGGGGCAGTGCGTGCGCGGGAAGCTCAACATCCTCATCTCCGGCGGTACCGGCACAGGTAAGACGACGCTCCTCAACGCCGTCACGGCGTACGTGCCGGCAAACGAACGGATCGTGACGGTCGAGGACGCAGCTGAGCTCAGGCTCTTGCAGCGGCACGTCGTGTCACTGGAGTCGAGGCCGCCGAACATCGAAGGCGAGGGCGAGGTTCGGATCCGCGACCTCGTGCGCAACGCCCTCCGGATGAGACCTGATCGGATCATCGTCGGCGAGGTGCGCGGGGCGGAGACGCTCGACATGTTGCAGGCGATGAACACGGGTCACGACGGTTCGCTGACCACCGTTCACGCGAACTCGGCCCGCGATGCGCTGCATCGTCTCGAGATGCTGGTCCTGATGGGCGGCATCGAGCTTCCGGTGAAGGCGATCAGGGAGCAGATCGCAGGCGGATTCGACCTCCTCGTACACATCTCTCGGCTGGTGGACGGCTCGCGCCGCGTCGTTCAGATCACGGAGATCGCAGGCATGGAAGGCGATGTCATCACGCTCCAGGACCTCTTCGTCGCTCGCGCTCCCGAGTCGCAGGGCGCCTGGGGAGCGACGCTGCTCGAGCCGCTCGAGTCGATGCATCTGCGGCCCGGCTTCCTGCAGAAGTTGAAGGCGAACGGCGTGGAGTTGCCCGCGACGGCGTGGATCGGATCACTTTGATGCGAGGAGCCGTCCTGCTTTCAGTCGCCGTGTTCTTCGCGCTGCCGGCGTTCGCAACAGCGGCGCCCGCGGCGAAGATCCGCCATGCCGACTTCGAGCTCTTCCCGCAGGTACGCGTCACCGTGCTCCTGCCCGAAGGGGCAAAGCCAAGCCTGTTCGAGAATGGCCACGCAGCCGCCTATGCCAGCGTGCGGCCGCTCGGCGCAGCGGATGCGTTGATGCTGGCCGTGGACAACTCCGCCTCCATGCGTGGCTCCCCACTCCGCGAGGCGAAGCGGGCAGCGCAGGAGTTCCTAGGGCGTGAACGCCGTGCGAGCTCGACGGGGCTAGTCGTGTTCGGGCACGAGGCGCTTGCCCTGACACGTCCCCAAGAGTCAAGTGAAGCGGTGAGTCGCACACTCATGCAAGTCCAGACGGATCCGCAAACGGGGACTGCGCTTTACGACGCCGTCGTTTCGTCGGCGAGGCGGTTCGAGAGTATGTCGGCTGGCACGAAAGTTCTCGTTCTGCTGACTGACGGGCACGACCTAGGCTCGCGCGCGTCGCTCGAAGGAGCGATCCGAAGCGCGCGGCGCGGGAGCGTCATCGTCTATGCCATCGCGGTTGGTCACCGTGCTGACCATTCGACCCTGGCTCGTCTCGCCGTTGAGACCGGCGGCCGTCTCTTCGAAGCCGGAGACGTGTCCCAGTTGGGAGCCACCTACGAGGCGCTCAGTCGCGAGCTCGACCGGACCTGGCAGATCTCGTATCTGAGTGGCGCGCGTCCCGGCGATCGGTTGACGCTGTCGCTCGTCGCCGGATCGCTAAGGGCGACGTCCGACGAGCGCGTGCCCGCCGCCGGCCCCACCGGGTCGGGCCCGCTCCCGGCGCGTTTGGCCCACTCCGGGACCACGGCGGCGGTGTTTGTACTGCTCTGCGCCATCCTGCTCGCAGCCGCCGGCGCCACGCTCATTCGGCGACGCCAAAAGCCCACTCTCGTAAGGCTCTTGCAGCCCCACGTCGACGCGCGGCAAGAGAGGAACGCAAGAGCAGATCTCTCTGGCCGGCTCGAGGCGCTGACTGTTTGGACAGAGGCTGCGCTGGCCGATCTCCCAGGATCGAATCGGCTTGTTCGCTCGGTCGAGCGCTCGGGTTGGAAGCTCCGGATCGGACACGTCCCCTACCTCGCACTGGGCTCGGCCTTTGCGCTCGAGATCCTCGGCACGCTGGCGGGTGTCGGGCCGCTCGCGGCGGTCATCTTGCTCGTGATCGGCTTGGCACTGCCGTTCATTGCTTTTCAGATCGCTGCGACGCGGCGACGCAAAGCCTTTGACCGCCAGCTCCCGGACGTGCTTGCGACGGTCGCGTCGAGTCTTCGAGCGGGACACGGCCTTCGCATCGCGATGCGCGCCGTCGCCGACGACGGTAGCCCACCGGCCTCCGAGGAGTTCGGCCGAGTTCTGCAGGAAGAGCGTTTCGGGCGTCCGCTCTACGAGGCGGTCAGTGCAATGTGCGAGCGCATCGGATCGACCGACCTGGACTACGTTGCGACCGCGATCAATGTGCAGTCGCAGGCCGGCGGATCGCTTGCGAGCCTCTTCGACACGTTGTCGGAGACCGTGCGGGAGCGCCAGCGACATACGCGGAAGGTTCGTGCGCTGACGTCGATGGGTCGGGCCTCGGCCTTCATCCTCATTGGCCTGCCATTCGTCCTCGCGGCCCTGATGACGCTCGTCAGCCCGTCATACATGAAGCCGTTCTTCACGACCTCGACGGGCCATTCGCTCATCGTCTTCTGCCTTGTGTCCATGACGATCGGTGCCTTCCTCCTGAAGCGCATCGTCACAGTGAGGTACTGACATGCTTCTGTTGCTTGTCGCCGGTATCGGTTGTCTCGCGCTTTGCGGCTTCCAGGTCGTGCGGATGAGAACAGTCGTCGAGCGAGAGCGTTCCAACGCGCTGAAGACTGTCCGTTCCCTGGCGGCGGCTCCCGCGGACGGAACCCCACAGACGCGGCGATCGTTGTACGTCGCGCACCTCGCACCGCGCCTTGCAGCGATCCATCGGCGGCTCTGGCGGAAACAGACGGACGACAGGATTGCCACCGAGCTCGCGCGAGCCGGCGCGTCACGCCGCTTCAACGCTGAGTTGTTTATGGCGCTACGCGTAGCTGTGACGATCCTTGGGTTCGTTTTGGGCTTCTTCGTGGCTCATGGAATCGGACGACTTCTGCTTGGGCTCTGCTTCGCCGCCGCCGGGATTCTGCTCCCGGGCTTCTTGCTCAGCAAGGCTGCGTCGCGTCGCGCCGAGAAGATCGACATGGAGCTTCCGCACTTCGTCGACCAGCTCGCTCTCACCATCGAAGCCGGCATGAGCTTTGACGCGGCAGTGACGTATCTCTCCGATGTAAGCGAGGGGCCGCTTGGGGACGAAATGCGGCGAGTGCTCACGGAGCTGCGCGTCGGCGAGAGCCGTAGGAGCGCTATTCGGAACTTTGCAACCCGCGTCGGAACCGATGACACGATCGCGTTTGCGAATGCGGTGCTTGCTTCGGATCAGCTCGGATCGCCGCTAGGCGGAATCCTGCGCGCGCAGGCGAGCGACCTGCGGCACCGGCGACAGATTCATGCAGAAGAACGGGCGCAGAAGGCTCCAGTGAAGATGCTGCTGCCAATGGCGATCTTCATCCTCCCGGTGATGTTCGTCCTGATTCTCGGACCGGCGTTCCTGGGGTCGCATGGCCTCCTTTGATACGACGGCGTCGGTAGGCGCGTTCCTGCCGCGCAACCTGCGCCTCGCCGGTCGTATCGCGGCGCGTCGCTTCGGGCGGGTCATGTCGAGTGCTGCGCTGGTCTGCCTGTTCCTGTCCTTTGCTGCGGCGAACTTCTCGCACTGGCGGTCGACCGGCGCACCTTCGGGGCTGGGGATCACGGTGTTGGAGGCGTGGGTCGCCGCACTGTTCATCGTCCGCCGTCAGACCCTCGAGCTGAGCCGCCGTCGTCTCGCCTGGATTGCCGCGCCGATCGGCAGCTTTGCGATGCTGCTGGCGCGGCCAGGAGGCGACGGCCTCCCGCAGGTTCTCTGCGAAGTCGTGCAGTTGAGTGGAGTGCTCGTAGCCTTCCTCAGCCTCGCGACACTCGGGCGGTCTTTCGGGATCGTTGCGGCCAACCGCGGCGTGAAGACGCGAGGCCCATATCGGTTCGTGCGTCATCCGGCGTACATGGGGTATCTGATCTGCTATCTCGGTTACGCTGCCGAGAATCCGAGACCGCTGAACTTCGTTTTGCTGTTCGTGAGCACTTCGTTCCAGTTGATCCGCATCAGCGAGGAGGAGCGGGTGCTCGAGAGCTCCAGGGAATACCGCTCGTACCGGGAGGCTGTCAGGTACCGCCTCGTTCCGTCCGTCTACTAGAGAAGGCTGACTACGCGAGTGTCCGCGAGCGTGGCCTGGGACGCGGGCGGGCGGCGTAGCGTCTGAACTCACGCTCGAACTCCGGCCACCACGGCGGCGAATCGTCGTCGGCGTCGTCGCGCTGGTCCTCTTCGTCATCGACGCTGAGGACGAGGGCGGCTCCGATCGCGAACGCAGCCACTGCCAAAAGAAAAATGACCTGGTCGGCCGTCGGGGGCAGGCGCCCGGCAGCGTGCAGAGCGACGGCGAGCGGCAAGGGCCCTGCGACGAGCACCCAGCCGAGCGCACGAAGGTGCCGCGAGCGCTTCTGTGGCGCCCTCCGCGCCGAGAACGTGATGGTCGCGAGCAAGCCGATGCCCGCGGCCGCGTCGAGCAGCAGGAGACTCATCTCAGGTGACCTTACCCTGCGGTGATCTCGGAGAGGAGTCGGCGGTCGTCAAAGTACGCCATGGCTGGAGCCCGTCGGCCTCGAGGATTAGTGCGGTCAAGCCGGAGTCCGTCTCCGTCTCGTGCTCCTCACCGGCTAGCCAGAACACCGCTTCGCCGGGGCCGATCGGCTGAAACTCGCCGTCCGATCCGCTCACTCGGCCGGAACCTTCGAGAACCGCGAGGATCTGCGGCAGCGTTGCCGGGTGACGCCGGAGCCGTCCGTTGGGCGCTAGCCGAAAGATCGCCGCTTTCACCGGGCAATCGCTTCCCGGTCGGGCCGTCAGCGGGGCGACGGTGACACCGTCTAGAAGATCCTCGCGAGGGATGAAAGCCGCGTCCGGAGCAAAGCGCAGTCGTTCCATTGAAGGGCCAGATCATTCCTAAAGCGGTAAGCGCCCGCAGGCGCCGGGGAGTGGACGGAAGGAAAGCGCGGGTCGCTCCGTCATGTCGCTATGGAGCGCTGGCTTGAGTTCCCGCCCTTTTACCCTGGGTTTTCGCGGCTGCGGGGCGGATAATGGGCGTCCCCCTCGAGATGGCGGCATCCACACGCATCGGCACCGAAGTCGCGGGATTTCGGATCGAATCCGTCCTCGGCCGCGGCGGCATGAGCGTCGTCTACGTCGCCGAGCAGCTTCGCCTTGGGCGAAGGGTGGCGCTCAAGGTCCTCACCACCGAACTGGCCTGGGATGAGCAGTTCCGGGAGAGGTTCGTGCGTGAGTCCCACATTGCCGCGGCGATCGACCACCCCAACATCATTCCGATCTACGACGCCGGCGAGGAGGACGGGCTGCTCTACATCGCAATGCGTTACGTGGAGGGGCCAGACCTCAAGGAGGTCCTCAAGCGCGGCAGTCTTGGCGTCGGGCGCACGATCTTCCTGATCGAACAGCTGGCCAGCGCACTCGACGCGGCTCACACACACGCTCTCGTCCACCGAGACGTGAAGCCCGGGAACATCCTCCTCGAGGAGAGCACCGATCACGCCTACCTGACCGACTTCGGCGTTGCGAAGCAGACGACCGCCCGAGGTCTCACATCGACGGGACACTTCCTCGGCACCGTCGAGTACGCGGCGCCCGAGCAGATCGAGGGTGGACAGGTCGACGCGCGGACCGATGTGTATGCGCTGGGTTGTGTGCTGTACGAGTGCTTGACAGGGACGCCGCCGTTCTCGCAGAGCACCGAGCATGCCGTGCTGCACGCGCACCTCGTTGATCCGCCCCCCTCAGTCGGCCGGCTCAGGCCCGATCTACCTCAGGCATTCGACGGGCTGATTGCAACCGCCATGGCCAAGGTCCCCGATGACCGCTTCGCCTCGTGCGGAGAGCTCGCCAACGCTGCACGAAATGCCGCCACCGGCAAGGCACGACGCGTCGAGGGCACCGGGCCGGCGCGAGCCGACACTGTCGCCTCGGTGGATAGCGCCCCGCCGGCGAGCCCGCCGCCGCCGGGCTCGGACGGTGCGTTCGACGCCGTCGGTGCGCCCGAGCCGGCGGCAGCTGCCACTCCGGAACGGAGCCCTGCGCCACCTTCCCGGCTGACGCCGCTGAAGCAGTTGCTGCTGACTTTGCTCCTCGTCGTCATTGCCGCCGCAGCGTCGGGCGTTGTCGTCTACTTCCTCGTACGCGGCGACGACAAGACCGCGCCGGCGACCGTCGTCCAGGGGCCTGTCATCCACACTCTTGCCGACCTCGTTCCCGCGCCGGTCTGGCAAAACTGCACCAAGGCGAAGACACCGCGCGCGGGCGCCGTCGAGACCGCGACGTGCTTGCCGCCGCAGGGTGCGACGACCTTCAATCCCGATCGGCTCGAGCTCTCGACTTTCGCGAGCGGGGCGGCGGTGCAGCGGGCGTACGAGGCCGAGCGCCGCCGGCACCGCGTGCCGCGCAATCAAGGAACGTGCACCGGCTTGAGCTGGGGTGGCGAGGGGATCTGGCTGCATAATCCCGCGGCGCCGGGCACGAAACCCAAGCCCGGCGGTTCACGCTTCTGCTATTTCGCCGGCAACGACGTCGTGATCGTCTGGACCCACCGCAAGTTCGGCCAGGCGACTCACACCGATTTGCTTGGCATCGCGCGTGAGGGTGGCAGCGATCATCCCGGCCTGTACGGCTGGTGGCGCTTCTGGCACCACCGCATCGGCAAGATCCTGGCGTGATGCAGGAGCCTGCGCTCCTCGCGGTTCTGGACGGCGCGGAGAACGGGCGGCGTATCCGCGTTGCGGGGCAGCTAACCGTCGGGCGTGACGACGACGCCGACTTGCTGCTGGACGACCCGGAGATCTCGCGTGCTCATGCGACCCTCGTGCCCGCCGATGGCGGACTGGAGATTCGCGATCTCGGGTCGCTCAACGGGACGTGGGTGAACGGCGAGCGCATCAGCAGTCCCACGGTCCTCGCGCCCGGAGACGTTGTGAAGGTCGGCACGACGCGCATCGAGGTGCTCGCGGTGGGCGGCCGGGGACTTGCCTCGGTGCCGCGTTCGTCGCCGACGCCCGTCGAAGCAGAGGACGAGCTGAGGCCCGTCAGCGTCCTGTTCGCGGATGTCGTCGGCTCGACGCCCCTTGCAGAACGGCTGGACCCAGAGGAGTACGCGGCCTTGATCGGCGGCTGTGTGGATCGGATGTGTCGTGCGGTCGAGCAATTCGGTGGTGTCATCGACGCGTATATGGGGGATGGCATTGCGGCGTTCTTCGGCTTCCCTGCCGCGACGGAGGACGATGCCGAGCGCGCCGCAACCGCGGCGCTCGCTGTCGTGAAAGCGATCGACGCCTACGCGGACGAGGTGCGGGAGACCTGGACGCTGCCGGATCTCAACGTCCGGGTGGGCGTCAACAGCGGACAGGTCGCGATCGGCGTGGTCGGTTCGGCTGAGCGGCATCCGGTCGCTCTTGGCGACACGATGAACGTCGCCGCGCGTCTCCAGGGGACCGCCGAGCCGGGCACGATCGTGATCGGCGGAGCGACGGCGCGAAAGATCCGCGGACGCTTTCTCGTCGCCCCGCTCGGACATGTCGCTGTGCGCGGAAGGGAACGGCCCGTCGAGGCCTGGCGACTGTTGAGCCCGCGCGCTGACCGACGGCGGAGCGAGGCGTCGGGCTTCGTCGGTAGGTCTGACGAGACCGCGCTACTTGCCTCGGCCGCCGACGCTCTGCGTGCCGGTCGAGGCGGCCTCCTGCTGGTCGACGGAGAACCCGGTATCGGTAAGACGCGGCTGCTCGAGTGGCTCCGCGCGCAAGTTGGTGAAGACGTGACGTGGCTCGAAGGGCATTGCGTCTCATACGGCGGCCAGCCGCTCTACCACGCGCCTGCGGAGGCCCTGCGCGGCTGGGTCGCAGGGGACGACGTGGCGCAGCGGACGTCCACGCTGGAGCGACTGGGTCTCGAGCCGGGCGCGCTTCCGTACCTCGCCGTGCTGTTGTCGGCCGACGCGGGCGACGAGCCCACTCCGGGTGCGAACGGCTCCGCAGACGAGTTCGGCGCTGCGCTCCGTGACGCCTACGCTGCGTGGATACGCGGTCTCTGCCGCGATCGCCCGGTGGTGTTTGCCCTGCACGACCTCCACTGGGCCGACCACTGGACACTAGAGCTGGTCGACCGGCTCGTCGAATTGCTCGACGACCTGCCGTTGCTGATCGCTGTCACGAGCCGGGCTGCCCCCGAAGCGAACGACCGGGGACTTCGAGAGCACGCCCGCGTTGCGCAACGCGACCGTCTCATGGAGCTGAGTCTCGGACCTCTCACTGGCGACGAGGCGGAACTACTCCTCACGCGACTGTCGCCGGGGTCGCTCGACCCTGAGGCGCGCGCAGAGGTGATTGCCCGCGCGGAAGGGAATCCTCTCTACCTCGAACAGCTGCTGCGGTCTCTGCTCGAAAGCGGCGGCCTGGCCGCGCGTCGCACGTGGGCGCTCACCGTTCCGGCTGCCCAGTTGCCGACCGGGCTCGAGAGCTTGCTGGTGGCTCGCATCGCCGCTCTTCCGCGAGACGCGCGGCGGGTGGCGCAGGCCGGCGCCGTACTCGGCCGCGCCTTCTCTCCAGCCGTGCTCAGTCTTATCGGGGGGATGGAGGAGCTAGAGCGGAACCTCATGCGTCTTCTGCGTGCGAACATCATCCGTGAGACCCGCGCGCTTCCGGACCGCGAGTACGCGTTCACGCACGGCCTGCTCCAAGAGGCGGCGCTCTCAACGCTGACCCGAGCACGCCGACGTGAGCTTTACCGCCTCGTGGCCACCGCCTACCAGCAGGCCTTCGCCGACTCGCTGGACGACAAGCTCGAACTGCTCGCCTTTTACTTCGCGCGCGGTGGGGACCTCGAGCGGGCGCTCGAGTGCCTGGAGCAGGCCGCGAACAGTGCGACGTCGCTTCGTGCGCACACGCAGGCGGCACACTTCTGGTCGCGTGCGGCCGCCGTCGCCGAGAAGGTCAACGATCCCGACGCGCGGGATCGCATCGAGCGCCGATTAGTGGAACTGGGCGCCTAGAGCGCGGCGCAATGCGGTAATGATCTCCCTTCGTCCGATCGACGAAGCGAACCGCGAGGCGGTCGAGGCGTTGGACGTATCACCTGAGCAACAGCGATTCGTAAGTAACGCCGCGGACTCGATCCGCGAGGCTGCCCGCGAACCCGATGGACGGGCGATCTACTGGGCCGTCTACGCCGAGGAGACTCCAGTCGGCTTCGTGATGATCAGCGACGACGTGGGAGGCCCCGGCTACTTTCCGCAGTACCTCTGGAAGCTGTTCGTGGACGAGCGCCACCAAGGACGCGGCTACGGTAGGGCAACGGTCGATCTCATCGCCGACTACTTCCGACGGCGACCTGAGGTCAAGATCATGAGAACGAGTTGTGGACAGGGCAAAGGGAGTCCTCTCGGGTTCTACGAGCACTACGGCTTTCAGCAGACCGGCGAGATCGTCTTCGACAACGAGATCCTGCTGCAGTACGAGCTGCGGTAAGTCCTCTGCGCCGGCCGCCTGATCGCGCGCCTGCCCAAGGCAGTGCGGCTGCGACGCCGAGCGGGTTCTCGCCCCGGCTCACGCGATAGTTAGCAGGTCTAGTCTGTGAGGGTGAGCGGCAACCTTCTGGCGTTGCAACCGAGGGCCTGCAAGCCTGACGAAGAGGCGACTTCGAGACCTTGGAGCGAATCCTCGATCCTGACGTTGAGTGGCACTGGTTCGAGCCGGGTGAGTGGGATTGCCGAAACCGCGAGGACGTGATGCGAACGTTGCGCGAGCGGTACGAGCAGGGGTTCGCGAAGGGAAGACTGGAGTTCAAGGACGGCGGCGAGAACGCCATCATCGTCGTCTCTCATCCAAGCGAGATCGGCGGGCCGGAATGGCCGGACGAGACAGCCACACTGATGCAGTTTCGCCAGGCGCGAGTCGTCTCGATGCAGGACTACCGCACTGAGGCGGAAGCACTCGACGCGGTTCCAACCGCGTGAGCCGACCAGGCGCGGATATCCCAAGTTGTCGCCCCGAACGCAGAAACGTGTTCAGTCGCATGCTCGCGGTCTTGCGCTTCCGACGGACGCTACAACGCTGTGGCGATTTCCTGCTCGAAGATCCGCCGCCCGACGCCTGCGTGCGCGAGCCGCGTCGCCCGCGTCCGATCCGACCCGGTGGCAGTGTCGCCCTCGAACTGCCCGATCTCGACTCTCTGATCTAACAGCCCGCACACCGGTCGAAGGTTGGAGCCACTCCCTGAGCGCAGCGCGGTCCTGTCCGAAACGGACAGTACGGTCCGCAGGCCATGCGTCTGCTCGTCGCTCGCTGCGAAGTGCTCTACACCGGCCGCCTGACCGCGCACCTGCCCGAGGCAGTGCGGCTGCTGATGTTCAAGGCCGACGGGTCCTTCCTGGTCCACGACGACGCCGGCGGGTATCGCCCGCTGAATTGGATGACGCCGCCCACCATGGTCGAGGAGGAGGAGGAACTCATCGTCGTGCGCAAGCGGGCGGGCAAGTCGGAGGATCGACTCGAGATTCGAATTGCCGAGGTGCTGAGTGATGTGACCCACGACATGGGTGAGTCAGCGGCGCTCCAAAAGGACGGCGTCGAACGGCACCTGCAGGAAGAGCTTGCGGCGCGGCCTGAGGTTCTCGGCGCGAAGCTTCGGCTTGTCCAGCGCGAATGGCCCACCGACATCGGCCCGGTCGATCTCATGTGCCGCGACGAGAGCGGTGACTGGGTCGCCGTCGAGATCAAGCGCGTCGCCACGATCGACGCGGTCGAGCAACTCTCCCGGTATCTAGAACGTATCGACGGCGACTGTCGAGGCATCCTCGCCGCGCAGGCGATCAAGCCGCAGGCACGGACGCTGGCCGAGTCGCGCGGCATCGACTGCGTCGAGGTCGACCTCGCCGTGTTGCGCGGCGAGCGCGAGCCCGACCTGACCCTCTTCTCCGCCTAGAGAGGCCTGATGTGAAATTCGGCCGGGCCGGATGACGCACCAGACACGGCACCGGATCAGCACGTTCGCGCGCGGCACGTAGCGCCGCTACGCACCGCGAACGACCGCACTGTCCGGCTTGGTCTGGAGCGCCCCCGACGTCGGCCCAATTTCACATCAGCCCTCTAGTCGCGGAAGAACTCGACGAGGCGCTCGCCCTCTCCGTCGATCTCGGCACGTTCCGCCTTCGTCAGGCGCCGCAGCGGCTCGATCTCGAGCCCGCGCTTGCGGTCGATGTTCCACGTCGCGGCGACGAAGCCGTCGACCAGGACTGTCGGCAAGACATCGCCGTTCTTCCTGATCACCGTGCTGCGGAACTTCTCCGGCAGGATCCGCGTTCGCTCGGGCGGCGCGTACGCGAGGATCGAGGAATCCCATTTCGGCAGGAAGCGGATCGGCGCAGGCGTCTCGCCGTCGGGCAACGGAGCTCGCGGGAGATCGAGGAGCTTGCGTCCACGCTCGTCGCGAAACGCACGCAGCTGCAGTTGCTCGAGACCGGGACGAAGATCTCCCATGCGGACGCCGGCGAAGCGGAGAAGATCCTGCTGCGTCGCCGGCCCAAACGCCGCGAGATGGCGTTCGACGATTCGCTTCGCTCCCTCTTCGCGGTCCGGCAGGTCGACGCCGAGCCAGGTTTGCATGCCGAGAAGAGTGGGCGTGCCCCAGAACCGCCAAGTTCCGCTCGGCGGTAGATGCACGAGCGGCGCGAGTATGCGCGTTCGCCAGCGGCCGCCCATCTCGTCCGCGGCGAGCGCTTCGAGCTGTTCGTGCGTCAGGGGCTTCTTCGCGGCCGCATGCACCTTGCGCGACAGCTCGGCGGTCTGCTCGCGAGTGACGCGCGCCGTCTTCTCCTGCGCGGCCGGAAGGAACCCCGCCGCGAAGTAGGGGTAGTCGCGAGCGCTCGTGATGTGCAGGGTGATGCGGAAGAGCGTCGACTTGACGACCTCGCGCTCTTCGAGCGCCCGCGTGAGCTGTTCTCTCTGAAAACCCGTCAGCCGTGACCAGAGCGCGATGTACGGCGACAGTGAATATTGGGCCTGCAGCGCGCAAAGGCGCTCGACGGCTTCCGGGACGCCCAGCCTCTTGCGCTTCAGCAGCATCTGCCGCTCGAGCAGCGCCCGGTTCAGCTCACGCAGCGTGAGGACGCGTTCCTCTTTAGCGTTGACGGCCGTGCTCCGGGCCATCTACGAGATCGACCCACCCGAGGCGGCGGAGACGCTCGCCCTGATCGAGTCCGTCGGCCGCGCGGATGGGCCGGACAACGCGCGGGCGCGTGTCGTCGGCCAGGAGGACGGTCGCGCTGTTCTCGAGTTTCCCGTCACCAACTTTGGCGGGGATGTCACGTTGCTCGTCTCCTCTCTGCTCGCCGGCGAGTGGGCGGACGCCGCCAAGTTCAGGCGTTGCCGCCTGATCGGAATGGAATGGCCCGACGGTCTTTTACCTGGGCCGGGGTTCGACGCGCCGGACAAGGTGCTGGTCGGCGCGATCGTGAAGCCTTCGCTCGGCTTGTTGCCGGCAGAGGTAGCCGCGACGGCCGGGCAGCTGGCCTCGGGGGGCGCGGATCTGATCAAGGACGACGAGCTCCTCGGCGACCCGCCGTGGTGCCCGCTGACCGAGCGCGTCTCCGCAGTGCGTGCCGTGCTGCCGGACGGCGTTCGCTACGCGCCGAACGTGACCGGACCGGTCGACTCGTTGCTCGAGCGGGCCGCCCAGGTTGTCGCTCTTGGTGCGGGAGCGGTGATGGTGAACGCCTTCGCGCAGGGCCTCGATTCACTCCGCGCGCTGCGCGAGGCGGAGCTCGGGGTGCCGATCTTCGCCCACCGGGTCGGCGCAGCGCTGTGGGCCAGGAACCGCACCATCGGCGTTGCGCCCGACGTGATCGCGGAGCTCACCCGACTCTGCGGCGCAGACTTCGTCCAGGTCGGCTCGTTCACCGGAACCGTCTACGACACCCCGGAGGAAGTGCGCGCACAGATCGTCGCGTGTCACCGTGTGAACGGGACGGCGAGGCGTTGCGTCGCGGTACTCGGCGGAGGCGTCGGGCCCGACAACGCAGTGGAGCAAGTAGCGGCTGCTGGAACCCGGTCCGGGGTGATGGTGTTGCTCGGTTCTGCCGCTTACAGCGCCGGGTCTCCCGAAGCGGCTGTGGCCTCGGCGGTCGCGGGGGTCCGCGAGAACAGTGCGGCCGCGAGTGCATAGAAGATTGCGATCAGGCCGAACAGGATCAGGCTCGCCGTCGCACTGACGAATGCGACCAGCGTCGTGAGCCCGTAGATCGGCACCCCCGGCAAATAGCTTCTCGTGATGCCCCTGACGACACGTGGATCCGCGTCAGGATGCAGGAGCCGGCGCGATCCGTAGAACCACAGGAGGTTGAAGAAGATCGCCGTGATCGTCATCGTCAGCCCGTAGAGCAGCGCGGCGTCTCGACGATCGGCGCCCGAGCGCGCGAACTCCGCGACGACGCGTGTCGGAAACGGCACGAAGGCGATCAACATCAGGAGCAGCACGTTCAGGATCAGCATCGGCCCGTCGACCCGCGCGAACTGCCGGAAGATCAGGTGATGGTTGATCCACATGATTCCGATCGCCAAGAAGCTGGCGGCGTACGCGAGGTACGCGGGCCAGAGGCCGGTCAGATAGCTGCCGAGGTCCCCATGGGGCGCGCCGTCGATCCCGACGGTGAGGATCAGCAGCGTGATCGCGATGGCGAAGACGCCGTCGCTGAAGGCCTCGACGCGGTTCGTCTCCACGAAACGGAAGCTACACTTCGCCGACCGCGGGGCTATAGCTCAGTTGGGAGAGCGCCTGGATCGCACCCAGGAGGTCGCCGGTTCGAGCCCGGCTAGCTCCACTCACGAAAGTCCTGCTAAGCGCAAAATCTGTTTGTGCGAAGTGCTTAGCGATGCGAGGGCTGTCTACTTACGCGCTACCAAACTTGGGAGAAGTCATGCGTCGTGCCCGTCAGGCCCTTCGCCTGTCTTCGAGGGTGCAGAAGAGCGAATTGCTGCGCCCGATCCCGTCGGCCCCTCTTGGGACTCCGACCTGTCAGACGGAGACCTCGCGGAGTAGGACGGAGAGGGCCGGGCTCGCGCCCGACCCTCTCCAACCGCCTACTTCTGCGCGTAGTAGATGAACTGCGAGAACAGGCCGGGCGTGTCCGACGGGTCGCGCATGTCCGTCCAGGTGAGGTTCGCCTTTCCGTCCGAGCCGTACGCGACGCTGATGTAGTCGCCGTGGAAGGTCGCGCAATGCTCGCACCCCGCGACCTGGGCCTGGAAGAAACGCGACTCGGTCGGGTGCGACGGCGCCGTGCTGACGATCGTCTTCGACCCGGGAAACTCCTTCAGTGCCGTGTCGTAGAGCGCCGGGCTGGCGACCTCGCGGTCGTGGTAGAGGACGCCGAGCGTCCCGTTGGTCGGGTTCACATCTACCCACGGGAACCACTGGTCGGTCGGACTCGAGTCGACCTGGGTCAGCCCGGACCACGTTGTGCCGCCGTTCGCAGACGTGAGTAGGAAGACGTCGGTGTTGGTGACCGGGTTCGCGGAATCATGCGTCCCGTTTCGGTTGTCCGAGAAGACGAGGGCGAGTTTGCCGTTCTCGGACGCACGCGGGCTTGCGACGAGATCGCCGACCGACCACACGCGCACCTGATACCCGGTCAACGTCTGCCGGCCGTCGACGTTTAGCGGATAGTCGCGGGAGCCATCCTCCATGCCGACGAGGAACGTCGGGCTCGACCATGTAGCCCCACCGTCCGTCGACTTGACGAGCAAATACTGGTCGTCGAACATCTCATTCGGCTCCCAGAGTGCAGTGTTCTGCTCGTTTTGGAACGCGACGTAGACCGTCCCGTCCGGGCCGACCGTCGGCGACGACCCCTGATCCTCGTCGCACCGGCCGGCCGGACCGCTGACCTGGAAGGTGCAGAGCACCGAGTTCGACCCGGAAATCTCCTGAGCCTTCGTCCAGCTCTTCCCACCGTCGTCGGAGTGCGACTCGAAGATCGGAGACGACTGATACTGGCCGCTCGCCGAGATGAACTTCGTCCAGGTCAGATACGTCCTCCCGTAGTGCGGCGAGGACGGAGTGTTGTCCGTGACGACCCACTCCTTGTCGTTGAAGAGCTGCGTGTTCGAGAGGTCGCAGCCGAGACCCGAGTCGACGACCACGGCGGGAGCCCACGTGATCCCACCGTCCTGCGAGACCGAGACAGTCACGTCGCCTCTGCAGGCCTCACCGGTCGGGTTCTGGAACGAGTAGTTCAGCGACGAGTGAATCGCGGTCCCATGCTTGCGGTCGAAGGCTGTCACGGGGTCGCTGCCGGTTTGCTGCGGGTTGTTCCGCGACATGTTCCCGGTGGCCCATGTCGCCGCGTTGTTCAATGTCGTGTAGAACTGGTCGCAACACGACCCGTAGTCGTTCGAGCTGGCGATCATGTGGCCAGGCGCGGCGGGATCGACCACGATGTTGGGCTCGTTGTTCGGGAACGGGTCGTCGCAGTCGAGCTTCGTGTTCGCGCCGCCACTCGTCGCGACGCACTCGAACTGTGAGTGCGGACCGTGCTGCTTATCGAATCCGGCGCTAGCCGTGGCCGTTCGCTTCCCGGCCATGCCGGCGTCCGGCTTGGGCTCATCTCCGGCTCCCGAGCCGCCTGCGAGCACGGCCGCACACACGGTGGCCGCAACGGTGAGAACCGACACTCTCAGCATTCGCATCCTTGCTCTCCCCACTTTTCTCCCCCTTTCAACAGATGCCGCCCGCCCGGTCGCTGCCCGAGCGGGCCCCGACGCTACCGGACTGCCGCCACGCCTGTCGACGCGTGAAGCAGATGGGTGTCCTCTGCCCCCGCTCGGCAGTTCGAAGCGAGCGATGATTCCCTCGTCTCCTCCGTCCGGCACTCAATCTCCACTTGAGGTTGAGCCACCCCCAAAGGGGACCGGCCGTTGTTCCTGTCGGCTTTCCGATTGGCGTCGCAATCTTGCGCACCTGATGTCAAGTGCAATACTCGAAGCTCGGAAAGGGGCGCAGCCATGGGAGGAAGCGCTGATGGATGGGAGCGCGGCCGCCGTTTCGGGAATGCGGCCACTTCGTTTTGAGCGCAACCGAGGGCGGGGGCTTGTCGGTTGCACGGTAGCCGTATTTGCGGCCTTGCTCTGCGCGTCCCTATTCACCGCCCCGGCTCGAGGCGACAATCCTACCCCGCCGGTCTCGGATGGCTCGGTGATGACGACAAACTCGACGCCGAGCGACGCTGCCGCAGCGGCATCGTCGGATGGCATCGCTCCGACAGAAACCTCGGATACCTCCCCGGCGACGACGGACAGTTCTCCCACTGCGGACACGACCGACCCGCGCGCCCCCACACCAGACGCAACAGACACCTCGGCGGCAACGGCGGATGGATCCGCCGATGCGGCTAACACAGCTGGCGGAGGGACTCCGGCACCGGACGCAATTGATCCTTCGGTCACGACAACAGCAAACCCAATTGACACCTCGGCCGCGACGACACCAGACACAATTGCGACCCCAGCCACAACGACAGACAACTCCGCCACTGCTCCAGACACGACCAGCACGTGCGCCCCGGTGCCAGACGCAACAGCCACCTCGGCCACGCCGACGGACACTTCCGCCGCTGCAGCAGACACGACTGGCACGTGTGCTCCGGCACCAGTCCCAACAGACACGACCGACGGCCTCACGACTGACGGCCTCACTGCGACAGGCCCCTCCGCCAGTTCCACCGACGCTTCCAGCGCCGAACCTACGGATGCGGCTGCCGACTCCTTCACCACCACGAACGACCCGATAGGCACGTCGACGGGGTCTGCGCCCGCCACGGACACGCAATCGCTCTCGAGCTCGGGCTCCTCCGGAGCAGCGGAACCACCTGCTTCATCGCCAGGCTCGACCTTGCAGGCCCCGACTCATGCGACTACGAGCGACTCTCTGTCCGACGCCACGTCGAATGACGGAGACGCCGACGCGGGCCCTCTCCCCGGCGACCTTGTCCAGCCGTTCGCCACGGCCGTCCATTCCGGCGAGGCCATGACGCTCATCTTCTCGGTCATGGTGATCCGCTGCGGTGCCGACTGCGGCGTCACGATCGTTTGCGACCCGACCCCTGGCTCTCTTGCTTTCGCTTCATGCTCCACCAAACCCGGGGCGACGCCGGCGGGACGCATAGCGGTAAGGACGAACGACGCGCAAAACCGGCGGCCAGCCGGCGCGCGCGGGCCATCAGCTCCCCGCCTACCCATCCCGGACCATGAGCCACAGATGCCAACCCCACCGGGGGCCTCGAGCGGATCAGCCAGCTCAGGAGGCCCCCACGGCGGGTCCACTCTCGGTGTGACAGCAGCGGTGCTCGAAATCACCCCACGTGATGGCACGCGTCCAATCACGCTCATTGAGCTGTGCCGGCGCGCACTGCCTCTCGCCTTCTTGCTCGACCGTCCTGGCTAAGGCCTGACGAACGGTCATCCGCGCACGGCGGGGCGCCTTCGGTGCCCCCTGTGTCGAGACGAGCTCGAGTGCGAAAGGAGGTTCCAAATGAGCATCGACCTTATGAACCGGCAGTTCGATCGAACATACGACAGGACATCAAGCGAAGCTGACTCGAGCTACCAGCTCGAGGACTCACTAACGCTGTACGCCCGCGGAGTAGGCCGGGTGCCGATGCTGTCTCCGGCTGAAGAGCGCGAGCTGTTTCGTCGTAAGGAAGCCGGAGACGAGCGTGCGAAGCGGATTCTGATCGAGGCCAATCTGCGTCTGGTCATCTGGATCGCCCGTCAGTACGCGCATCACAACGTTCCGATGCTCGACCTCATCCAGGAAGGGAATCTGGCACTCACGAGGGCGGTCGAGAGGTTCGACCACCGATTGGGTTTCAGGCTCTCGACCTATGCCACCTTGACGATCAAGCGGGCGGTGGGGCAAGCGGCGGAGCGTCACGCGTGTCTCGTTCCGGTTCCGATCTACGTCGGCAGGCAAATTCGGACCGTTCGAAGAGCGCGTCAGGTTCTCCTGCAGCGCCTGAATCGCGACCCCTTGCTGAGCGAGATCGCTGCCGAAGCAGGACTCGATTCCCGCCGGGTCGGGGAGCTACTCGGCTACGAGCAGCAGCCAGTAAGTCTCGAGTCCCCTCCGAAAGTGGGGCAGCAGGCCTGCAGTGAGCAGCTCACGGATCCGACATCAGCCCACCTGGACTCGGCGCTGGCCGAGCGCCAGCGAAGAGAGGAGGTTGAGGCAACCGTCAACACGCTCGACGAGCGCCTCCGGCTCGTACTCAGGCTGCGCTTCGGTCTCGCGGGGCAATCACCCCGGTCGCTGGTCGAGGTGGGGAGGGAGCTGGGAGTGACAAGCGAGCGGGCTCGCCAGCTCGAGGCGACGGCACTCGACAAACTCCGAACGCTCGCGCCGGGTCTGCGGGACTATCTCGAGGTTGCGTAACAGTCAAACTAGGGCTGCGCCCAGAAGGCTTGTCCTCTCCCCGCTTCTGGGCGCAGCCCTTCCCTTCCTATTGAGGTCAGGAACCGCCGGAACGCAACCCCATCCTGCGACCGAATCTTGGAAACGACCGAGAGGCTCAGGCCGACGTCTCCTGGAA